>Ga0308005_10000375_pt1 | contig 16581 bp, 11 predicted proteins | sample Neamet67_FD_203142 | JGI IMG/M metagenome (GOLD analysis project Ga0308005, IMG submission 203142) | Marine microbial communities from water near the shore, Antarctic Ocean - #67 | ecosystem: Environmental > Aquatic > Marine > Unclassified | place: Southern Ocean | collected 2014-06-07 | reverse complement strand
GGAAATGTTTTTCTGAACGAGGACGTCGTTGAGGTGGACGGAGAGGAAGCGGGGCTTTTCGAGAAGGGTGCCGTCTTTTGTGAAGCGGGGAGCGCGGAATTTGATGAGGAACTTTTGCCACTGGCCGGCGGGCTTGGCGGAGTTGACGAGGGGAGCGTGGCCTTCGTAGCCTTTGGGCTGATGTTTGTTGTCCCAGCGGTGGTAGATTGCTCCCATGTCGCCGTCGGTGACTTTCGCTTTACCGTGGCTGTCGAGGATTTGGATCTCGTAGCGGCCTTGAAAATAGATGCCGGAGTTGGATCCTTCGGGAATGAGGAACTCGGCCTCGACGGTGCAGTCACCGAATTTTCCAAGAGTTTGGAGGTAGCCTGCTTTTTTAGGAGTGGCGGCGTTGGTGAGGAAGAAGGGTTTTCCTGAGGCTTGGATTGCGATGTCTTTCTCCCGGGCGTTGGCGACAGTGCTCGTCTGCCATCCTTTGGTGGGTTTGAAGGTTTTGTCCCAGTCCAGAGCGCTTGCTGCCGGGGCCAAGAGCAGGGAGAAGAGAATGGCGCGGTGAGGTGACATGTGGGTAGAGTTGGGTGCTGAGGTTCGGGGCAAAGGAGATCAGTCGATGACGCCGATTTGTTCAATGTAAAAGAAGAGCTTCGGCGTCTCGCTGGGAGGAAGAGAATTGAAGGTAGCGGTGCTGGTCGGGCTAAAGACGTCATCGCCTTTATATAGGGTAAGAGGCTGGATTTTCACGGCCTTGGGTCAAGGTAAAACTGGGCGTCTGAAATCGGTCGATCAGATTGGCATAGGCACCTCAGGTCTATTTGGTTACCCTGATCTCGCATCATGATTTTTGATTCAAAACAACGGGCGGGGAGGATCTTGGCCTGTTTTTTGTCACTGGGTTCCAGCCTCGCGTTTGGGGGGCTGGTGGACGTGGCGGGGTTGGGTGCCGCGAGCCAGACAAGTGAATGGAACGGGGGGCAATTTCCTGCGGGAAATGCGAATGACGGGAGTTCCGCGACTTTTTCGCATACGAATACGACCACGCCGAATAATTGGTGGCAGGTCGTGCTCGATCAGGAATATGAAGTGGCGCGGATTGAGGTCGAGATGCGGGGGGATTGCTGTGCTGGGCGGATGACTGGGACGGTTGTGAGAGGATTTGATGAAGGTGGCGCGTCGGTTTTTTCGGCGAATTTGGTTGATCCGGGAATTGGATCGACTGCTGTTTTTGAGGTTCCGGGGGGAATCAAAATGGAGCGCGTGCGGGTGGGCTTTGAAAACGGAGGGAAAAATCCGGGGCAAAATACGTCGATGATTCACTTCGGGGAGGTGCGCGTGTTTGCGCAGGAGGAGGCTTTTGCGGAGGTGGCATCATTTACCGCTTCTTCACGAGAGGTGACGACGGGTCAGGCTGTGACGCTGAGCTGGTCGACCGGAGATGCCAATGAGGTGCGCCTTTATCCGGGAGGGCAGATCGTTTCGGCTGATGGATCGATGGTGGTGAATCCCGCGGAGAGTGTCATTTATGAGATCGTGGCGACGAATGCTCGGGGAGCGGTGAAGAAAGCTCTGGGCGTGGTGGTTGATGGCGTGGGTTTGCCGCTTCAGCTAAGTGAATTGATGGCTTCGAATGGGGAGAGCCTGGTGCGGAGTGATGGCTCGACGCCGGATTGGATCGAGTTGTGGAATCCGAATCCTTTTGATTTGGATGCGGCGGGTTATGGCTTGAGCGATGGCGGGGCGGACGCGAGGAAGTTTCTCTTTTCCGAGGAAGTGATTCCGGCGGGAGGTTATCTGGTGGTGGATGCGGCGGATGTTGCGCTCGATGGAATTTTGGCGACGGGCTTTGGTTTGAGTAGGGGGGCGGGGGAAAGATTGGTGTTGAGCGGGCTGGATTCGCAGGTTTTAGAGACGCTCGTTTATCCGAAGCAGTTTTCGGATGTGAGTTACGGGAAATTTGGAGGAGAAGAGTTACGCTATTTTGTGAACTCGAGTCCTGGAGAGGTGAATGGAGGTGGGGCCGTGGAAGGGTTTGTGGCGGATACGCAGTTTTCGGTGAAGCGGGGGTTTTACGAGGTGCCGCAGATGGTGACGATCACGAGTGCGACGCCGGAGTCTTGTTTATGCGGGCGGAAGCATCAGTGATCCGGGTTCGTGGCGACCGAGCGTGGAGACCGGAGGAAATCCGGGCACGAGTGATCGCGTACCTTACTCAGAGGGAGAAGGCCTGGTGGACTATGTGATCGGGGGACAAGAGATCACACTGGGCGAAGCATCGATTGTGCGCTTTGAGGTGCTGTTCAAAGCTGGTGCTGACGATGTCGAATTGACTCCGGAGTGGTCTTCAAATTTGAATGGATGGTTCGGAGATAGGCTCACTTTGGTGGCCCAGGAGGCACTTGGGGGTGGCCTGGTGAAGCGAACTTGGCAGATGACCCGGGAGGCAAATGAAGAGCGCTTATTTTTCCGGGTGAGTTTGGAAAAGCGCTGAAGTTTGGCTCTTTACGAGATGATATTTTTCACGACCTGAGCCGGATTCACGCCGGTGAGTTTTTGGTCGAGGCCCATAAAGGGGAAAGTGAGGCGGTCGTGGTCGATGCCGAGCTGGTGGAGAATGGTGGCGTTGAAGTCGCGGACGCGGACTTCGTCTTTGACGACGTTGTAGGAGTATTCGTCGGTTTCGCCGTGGGAGATGCCGCCTTTGATGCCGCCGCCGGCCATCCAGGTGGAGAAGCACTTCGGATGGTGGTCGCGGCCGTATTGGTCGCGCTTGAGGGTGCCCTGACCATAAGCCGTGCGGCCGAATTCTCCGGCGAAGACGATGAGGGTGTCATCGAGCATGCCGCGTTGTTTGAGGTCGTTGATGAGGCCGGCGCAGGGTTGGTCGACATCGAAGGCCTGGCCTTTGATTTTGGTGGGTAGGGTGGAGTGGTGGTCCCAGCCGCGGTGGAAGAGCTGGATGAAGCGAACGCCGCGCTCGGCCATGCGGCGGGCGAGGAGACAGTTGCGGGCAAAGGAGCCAGATTTTTGGACTTCGGGGCCGTAGAGTTTTTCGTTGAGCTTTTCGTTTTCGCCGGTGAGGTCGGTGAGCTCGGGGACGGAGGCCTGCATGCGGAAGGCCATTTCCTGTTGGGCGATGGTGGTTTGGATTTCGGGGTCGCCGACTTTGGCGAGTTGTTCCTCGTTGAGCTTGGTGACGAGATCGAGCATCTTGTGGCGGGTTTCGCGACTGACGCCTTTGGGGTTGGAAAGGAAGAGAACGGGATCGCCGGAGGGCTGGAAGGAGACGCCTTGGTGCTTGGAGGGGAGGAAGCCGGAGCCCCAAAGGCGGGAGTAGAGGCCTTGGACGTTTCCTTTTCCGCCGGTCCAGTAGGCGGAGTTGAGAACGATGAAGTCGGGGAGGTTTTGGTTCATACGGCCGAGGCCGTAGGAGAGCCAGGCGCCGATGGAGGCTTTTCCGGGGATTTCGGTACCGGTGCAAAAAAGGGTCTTGCCGGGATCGTGATTGATCGCGGTGGTGGAGGTGGACTTGATTAGAGCGATGTCATCGGCGACGGAGCCAAGGTGGGGAAGGAGCTCGGAAAGGTGGGTGCCGCCTTGACCATGTTGCTTGAATTTGAACATGGAGGGGGCAACGAGCTTTTCCTTGCCCTTGGTCATGGCGGTGACGCGCTGGCCGTTCGTGACGGAGTCGGGGAGGGCTTCTTTGAAGCGCTTGTGGAGGTCGGGTTTGTAGTCGAAGAGGTCGAGCTGGCTGGGGGCGCCGGCCATGAAGAGGAAGATGACTCGTTTGGCTTTTGCCTTGGGGAGGTGGTATCCGTGTGTTCCCGCAGCGCCCGGGGCGGTAAGATTTCCGAGGACGGAGGCGCCGAGGCCCATGCCGGTGGCGTTGAGAAATTGGCGGCGAGTTTGGATGTCGAACATTTGAAGGGAGAGTGGTGAAGGGTGAACGTCTGGTTGAGCGGGCTATTCTCTGTTTTTGAAGGAGTCTTGGTTGAGGAGGGTGTGGATGATCATGGTCCAGGCGAAGTGGTCGTCGCCTGCGGCGCGGAAGGTGGTGAGGCCTTGTTTGAGGAGGTTGAGGGCTTCTTCGGTTGGGGGATGGGCTGTGATGGTTGCGTGGAGGCGGATGAGTTTTTCGTCTTCGGTGCCTTCCTTCGCCATGAGGGTTTTGGCTTTGTGCTGGGCGGCCTTGAAATATTCGCTCTCGTTCATGAGGAGGAGGGCCTGGAGGGGAGTGTTGGTGCGCTCGCGACGGGCGATGCAGGCGTCGCGGCTGGGGGCATCGAAGATGGTCATTTGGGGTGGGGACATGCCACGCTTCCAGAAGGAGTAGATGGAGCGGCGCTTGGAGGCGGGGTCGGGGTCTGCGACGAACTTGTTAGGAAAGGAGCTGGGGAGGGCGACTCCTTTCCAGAGTCCGTCGGGTTGCGGGGTTTTGACGCTGCGGCCGCCTATTTCGGAGTTGAGAACGCCGGTGACGTAGAGGAGTTGGTCGCGGATGACTTCGGAGTCGAGGCGGATGCGGGAGCCGCGGGCGAGGAGGCGGTTTTCGGGGTCGGTCTCGAAGTCGACAGAGCTACCGGAGGAGGTTTGTTGGTAGGTTTGGGAGAGGACTATTTCCTTCATGAGGGCTTTGATGTCCCAACCGGAATTGATGAATTGAAGGGTGAGGTAGTCGAGGAGTTTGGGGTGGCTGGGCCACATGCCTTGAGCGCCGAAGTCCTCGGAAGTTTTGACGAGGCCGGTGCCGAAGAGTTGCTGCCAGAAGCGGTTTACGGCGACGCGGGCGGTGAGGGGGTTTTCTTTTTCGACGAGCCAGTTGGCGAGGTCCATGCGACTTGGGACGTCGCCGGATTTTTTAAGAGGCGGGAGGAAGTGGGGGGTGTTGCGGGGAACGACATCGCCGATTTGGGCGTAGTCTCCGCGGATGCGGATGTGGGCGGGGTTGATGGCCTTAGCCTCGCGCATGACCATGGCTCCGCGGACGTTGTGGAGGTAGGTGGAGCGTTCTTTTTGAAGAGTGGTGACTTGCTTCTTGGCTTTTTCGATCTGGGTTTTGAGGTCGGGGTTTGGGATGGCGGGGTCTGCGGGAGGTGTGGGTGCGGCTTGTTGTTTATTGAGAGAAGCGCCGTTGGTTTGAGCTGCTTTTATTTGAGAATCGTAGTCGGCGAGCTTTGTTTTTTGGTGGTCGGTGGGAAGTTCGATGTAGGGTGGCTGGAGGCCGCGGTAGAAGTCGGAGCCGCCGCGGCCGCCGGTTTCGGGTTTGCCGTCGAAATTGTTGAAGAAGGCATACATTTGGTAGAAGTCCTTCTGGGTGATAGGGTCGTATTTGTGGTCGTGGCATACGGCGCAGCCGAGGGTGAGGCCCATGAAGGTGGTGCCGACAGCTGAGACGCGGTCGACGACGTTTTTGAAATGGGATTCTTCGGGGAGAGCGGTGCCGACGTCGATGATGAGGTGGAGTCGGTTGAAACCGGAGGCGATGAGTTGCTCCTGAGTGGGGTTCTCGTAGAGGTCGCCGGCGATTTGGAACTTGGTGAAGTCGTTGTAGGGGAGGTTTTTGTTGAAGGCCTGAATGACCCAATCGCGGTAGGGCGAGTGGTCGCGGAAGTGGTCGTGGTGGTTTCCGTTGGTGTCTGCGACGCGGACAAGGTCGAGCCAGAACTTGGCCATGTGCTCGCCGTAAGCGGGCTTGGTCATGAGGCGGTCGGTGAGCTTGGCGTCGGCGTTGGGTGATTCGTCGGCGAGGAATTGCGTGATCTCGTCGAGAGTGGGTGGCAGGCCGGTGAGATCGAGGGAGAGGCGGCGGATGAGGGTGCGCTTATCGGCGTGGGCTTTGGGTGACTTTTCCTTGGCCTCGATCTTGGCGAGGATGAATTTATCGATGTCGGATTTGGGCCAGGAGGAATCTTTTACCGAAGGCGGGTTCTGTTTTTTTGCAGGGACGAAGGCCCAGAAGGCTTCGTATTCGGCGCCTTCTTCGATCCACCTTTTGATGAGTGCTTTTTCAGCGGAGCTGAGTGGCTTGGCGTGTCCGTCGTCTGGAGGCATGGGGTCGTCGGTGTCCGTGATACGGGACCAGGCTTCGGAGTCGGCGAGCGAGCCGGGTTTGAAGGCCTGGATGCCGTCTTTGAGAGCGTAGGCTCCTTCGGGGGTGTCGAGGCGGAGGCCGGCCTTGCGGTTGGGTTTTCCTTTGGCGTTGACGCCGTCATCGGGTCCATGGCACACGATGCACTTGGATGAGAGGATGGGGCGAATGTCCTGGTTGAAAGAGATTTCAGCGCTTGCGAAGAGGGTGGAAGCGAGGAGGACGGGCAGAAAGAGATGACGCATGAGATGAAAGTGGAGGAACGGTGAGAAGGTCGCTTTGAGCGATACAGCAATTTGAGTGAAAACCAAGTTTGGTTAATTGGATCAGATACGGAGATTTGTCGGGTATTTTTGCAATAAAGAAGTGATTCGAATCAGCGGAAAGCTTCACCCAAGTATCGCGTAGCCTTCCGCCTGCGTCAGTTCCTGATAAAGTTGAGCGATTCGGATCGTTACCTGCCCTGAGTTACGAAGGGTGAAGTGAGTTTCGTCGATCTGTGTCACGGCGATGATTTCGCCCATCGTCCCGGTGCAGAAAGCTTCGTCGGCATCGTGAATTACAGGTCGAGTGAGAGAAGGTCTAAAGATTGGCCCGTCAGGTTTTCGTGTCCCCCGGGGCGGATAACAATCGTGTCTTCGAGGCGGACTCCAAATTCGCCTTCAAGATAGATTCCAGGTTCGATGGTGAGGGTCATCCCGGTCTCAAGCGGGACTTCCGCAGCTCTTTGCGAAAGGTTGAGCCCGGGATCGTGGGTCTCCAGGCCAATGGAATGTCCCAGTCCATGGGTATATCCCCGGCCATACCCGGCGTGCGAAATCACTTCCCGCGCGACGGTATCGAGTTCGCGGTTGGTCACGCCGGGTCTTACTAATTTGAAGGCTCGATCTTGGGCAAGGGCGACACATTCGTAAATTTCGCGGATCCGGTCGGTGGGTTTTCCCAAGCAGACTGTGCGGGTCATATCCGAGGCGTAGCCTTGGAAAACGACCCCGAGATCAATGATGACCATGTCATTTTTCCTCAGGAGAGTGGAGTCCGGTAAATGATGGATTTCCCAAGCGTTGCTGCCGGCTGCTACGATGGGAGCGAAGGAATATCCATCAAGATCCTCCCGTCCGGCGATTTCAGCCAGAATCATTCCTTGAGCTGCTCTCTCGCTCATGCCGGGACGGATTTTTGGAAGGACTGCGGTGAAAACCTCTTCGTTTAATTTCTGAGATTGGCGAAGGAGTGCGATCTCGGTCTCGGACTTGATTTGGCGGGCAAGGTCGATGGCCCGCGATGCCACAACGTCGTGCGGAGAGATCCGCTTGCGAAGTTCCTGCATGCGATTGAAACCGACATTGTGATCGACGCCGACGATTCCCGTTCCGGGTAAACGACTGTAAATTTCATGCAAGGGATCTTCACAAGTCAGGAGTTCGACATTTTTTGTTTGTTGGCGCGCCCACGGAAGACTGCGGAAGGAGGTGTAGAGAACCACCTCGTCCCGGGAAATAAAGAGGAGTCGCGGTTCCCCCCGGAATCCGCTGGCATAGCGGACGCTCGCGGCATCCGAGCTGATGAAAAAATCGACCTTTTCGGACACCATGTGAGAGCGGATTCGATCAATTCGCTGCAGCATTTCATCGGGTAAAAAATCTGTCATGGAAAGGCTTGGAAATTCCCCAAGGTGGGTTTCGGAGGTGATGGTAGTAATTCCACTCCGCAAAACAGAAGAGACAAATGATTTTTTTAAGGTCTATGTTCGAGCGCTTGGGATGAGCAGATCACGAATGGACGCGAATTTTAGTTAGGGGAGTGGTTTTTTTGGCGTAGGATTACGGTAATTTATTCTGTCATGATCATGTTCATTCGAAACGCCACGCTTGCCTTCTGTCTTTTTTCTTCACTTTGCGCAGCGGACTGGCCGCATTTTCTTGGGCCCAATTTGAACAACAGCGTTCCTGACGAGAAGATCGTGACTTCCTTTTCTGAAGGGGGGCCGAGGTTGGTCTGGGAGACGGATGTCAATCCTGGTTACGGCGGTGCGGCCATCGTGGGTGATGAGGTTTTCAATCTGGATCGAGTGAATCAGGAGTTCGACGTGATCACTTGTCGCGAGCTGGAGACGGGGAAGGTTAAATGGACGTGGAAGCATGACGTGCCTGGCCGCATTTCCCATCCTGGATCACGAGGGGTGCCGACGGTGACCTCTGATGCGGTTTATGCCACGAGTGGATTTGGTCATGTCTACTGCATCGATCGTGCGACTCACAAGACCCGTTGGATCATTGATACCTGTAAACGCTTTGAGGCGACACCTCCTCGATTTGGCTATGCCATTCATCCGGTGATCAAAGGGAATCTTTGTTTCATTGCGCCGACTTCCGAGAAGATTGGGCTGGCGGCCCTCGACATCAAGACGGGGAAGACAGTTTGGACGAGCGAGTCCATTGGGAGCTCTCATTCCTCGCCCCAACTATTGAAGATTCTGGGGAAAGAGGTCCTCGTGATGGCGGGTGATTTTAATCGGGAGAAACTGGTGTTGCTTGGTGTCGATCCGGGTAGCGGAAAGACGATCTTTAATTATTTGGAGAATTTTGGAACAGGGATATTCAATGCGATTCCGAACGTCTTCATGCTTGGAAAGGATACCGCTGTTTTTACGGCAGGTTATGGAAAGGGGTCCCGTCTGCTGAAGTTCACGGGAACCGAGGAAGCGATGACGATCACCAAAACGGCGCAACTTCCTTTCGGGGATAAGTTTCACATTCCGCTGATGATCGAGGGGAAACTCTACATGACGGCTGATCGCGGCGGTCGACGTCGGGGTTCCCGGCAGCCTTCGAACACGGGGCAATCTCCAGCGTCGGGGATGGTTTGTTTTGCTCCGGACGGAGTGGTTCATTGGTCAACCGGGAAGGAACTCTATTTGAACGGTGGCGCGATCCTCAATATCGGAGGCACGATTGTCAGTCAGGATGGAGACACTGGCGAGCTGCGCTTGATCAAGCCGGGAGACAAGTATCAGGAGTTGGCGAAGGGCAAGGTTTTCAGCAAGAAGACGGGTGAGCAGCTTTGGGCGCCGATGGCTTTTTCGAACGGGAAGCTGGTGATGCGAAGTCAGAATCAATTGATTTGTGTGGACTTGGCTCCGGTGAAATAATCAAGGGTTTGGGAGCTGGAGGTTCTAACCACAGATTAACGGGATTGATGGGATTAGGTTGGGGGGCCTCCTCCTCTTCCTCCTCCGCCGAGGCTACGTTGCTTGCGAAGCTAAGTGGCGAGACGCTGCGACTCCTTTGTGGGATGGGAGTTGCTGAGTTGTGGGATCGTCCCTAGAAGCCTTTATGTCTTTCTCTGCTCTTGGTTTATCGGCGCCGCTGGTTCAAGCGGTTGCTCAATTTGATGAGCCCACTCCGGTGCAGTTGGCTGCCATTCCGGAGGCGCTTACCGGTGGTGATCTTTTGGTCACGGCTAAGACGGGATCGGGGAAGACGACGGCTTTTGTGCTGCCGATTCTTGAGCGCTGGTTGGGATCGACTCGAGCGAATCCTAAGCAGGTTTATTCGTTGATCCTGGTGCCCACTCGTGAACTAGCAGCGCAGGTGAGGGAGGTGGTGCAGGAGTATGCCAAGCATCTCCCTGAGCGGATCAAGGTGGTCAGTGCTGTCGGCGGGGTTTCCATTAATCCTCAGATGATGGCTCTGCGAGGTGGGGCGGATGTGATCGTAGCGACTCCGGGACGGTTACTTGATTTGGTGGAGAAGAATGCGGTGAAGCTTGATCACGTGAGCACCTTGGTTCTGGATGAAGCGGATCGGATGTTGGATTTGGGATTTGCAGCTGAGCTGAACCGGATTCTCGTGATGTTGCCGAGTGGGCGTCAGAATTTGATGTTTTCTGCGACTTTTCCGAAGGCGGTGGAAGTAATCGCGGGAGAGATTCTGCGGGAGCCTCGCCGGATCGAAATCGAATCTGAACCGAAAGAGGAGCCGGATATTTTACAGCGTGCCATTCGGGTGGATACAGCTAAGAGGACGCCTTTGCTCCGTCATTTGATTGCCGAGGAAGGGTGGGGGCGCGTGCTGGTTTTTGTGGGGAAGCGATACACGGCGGATCTTGTGGCGGACAAGTTGGATCGGCATGGCTTTAAAGCCCTTTCGTTGCATGGCGATCTTAGTCAGGGATCGCGAAGTGAGGCCTTGCGCGATTTTAAGAGCGAATCAATCCAGGTTTTAGTGGCGACCGATCTTGCGGCGCGCGGGCTGGATATTGTGAGCCTGCCGGTGGTGCTGAACTATGAGCTACCGCGATCGCCCGCTGATTATGTCCACCGCATAGGGCGGACGGGGCGTGCCGGGGAGAAAGGGGAGGCGATCAGTTTTGTGACCGCGGAGTCGGCGGCGCACTTCAATTTAATCGAGAAACGCAACGGCTTGTCTCTTCCTCGCGAGGTGATCGCGGGTTTTGAGCCTACTGATCCCGCGCCTGCTCTATCGACTGGCACGGGTGGAATCAAGGGGAAGCGCAAGAGTAAGAAAGACAAGTTGCGCGAAGCGGCCGCACGGGAAGCTCGTAATGCGGGAAGGCCGGAATCTTAAGACGGCCTAGGCTTTGGCCTCAGCTTCTTCTTCGGCTTTCAGCTCCGCTTCGAATTCCGCTTCGATTCTGGCCTCTTCGTCTTCCTTGGCCTTGATGACCGCGGCTTCTTCAGCTGCGATCTCAGCGAGTCGCTCCTCTTCGATCTTTTGGGCTTTCGCCTCTTCGCGGGCCATGCGCTTTTCGAGCTTCTTCTGCTCGCGTGCGATGCGTTTGTGGTCCTTGCTTGGTGTGAATGCCATCGGTCTGTCTCCTGTTAGGTCATTTGGCAGGGCCGTCCTCCTGTCTGTGGAAGAAACCTCGGCGTGTCTGCTTGGGGGCGCTCTTTACTATCCGATGGGTGATTGAAGCAATAAGAAATTGGAACGGTTTTGTGGAGAGGGCGGAGAGGAGGCGTTCTGGAAGAGCTCATTAGGTGAGTGAGAAAGGGCCTGCGAATCTTGAGAATGGACGTAAATCTTGATTTGGGAGGCTTGGTTGTGGAGGTTAGGGAACCACGAAATGGACGAAACTTGGGTTGGTTTTTTTTTAACTGCGGATTAACTCAGATTGATCGGAGTGGTGATCAAAGGCACGACCGTAAGAACATGAACCGCCAGCGAGGCTGGGTGTGGGCGATGAGTATGCGAGTAGATACGAAATCCAACACGTCAACGAAAGACGCACCACGCCTTTGTCCCGCCTTGCCCTTTCAAGAAATCACTCCGGCATTCGTCTCTTTTGAAACACTACTTGGTATTGTTTCTTTGATGAGACTACCGAAGAATTCGTGAATATCTTGTTTGGCGTCTTATTGGACTTCTTCGTTGAATTGACGGCAGACGGGTTGCTATCGTGATTCAAATTTCCTGGCTTGGAGAGTTCTGGACAGATGATGGTCGGGCGCGCCATCTTGTTTTTATATTGAATGAGGACGCTGAAATGAATGAGCTGAAACGGCCAAAGGATTCTCTTTGGATGGGGTTGCTGGCGATGGTGGCATTTATTCTTTGGGGGCTTTGGGTGAATTGGGAGCATGGTTTGGCTTCGCGGATTCAGGTGGCGGTGACCCAGGGAGTGGTGAGTTTGTTTTCGACGGTATTTTCGGCAGAGCTGATCGTTTGGCTGGAGAGGAGATTTCGCCATTTCAAAACAGGGACCGTCATCACCGGTGCGGCGAGTTGGGTGGTGTTTTACTCCATGATCTGGGGAGCGCATGTGCTGGCGGGCACGCCGGAGCTGCTGGCGACGATGCTTCCGGGGATGATCATTGGGGTCTTTTTTTGCTTTGGATATGCCTATCGCGTGGCGCGCTTCCGAAGTCGCTGAGTGGCGCTTGCCCTTTTCGGGAATGAATCCATATTGGGGAACCGTTTTTTAAATATGCTTGTCCTTCTTTCTCCTGCTAAATCCTTGGATTACGATTCGCCCCTGCTGACGAAGAAAAAAACGAAGCCTCGCTTCATTGATGAGTCGGCTGAGTTAGTCGCGGGTCTGCGGAAGCTTTCGGTGAATCAGGTGGGGACGCTGATGTCGATTAGCGACAAGCTGGCGGAGCTCAATCACGAGCGCTTTGCGGCTTGGGAGCCGGATTTTCACAAGGATAACAGTCGCCAGGCCATTCTCGCTTTCACGGGTGATGTTTATCAAGGAATGGAGCTGAAGGAGTGGTCGGCGGACGACTTTGCGACGGCGCAGAAAGAGATTCGTATTCTCTCGGGACTTTATGGCGTGCTACGTCCGCTCGATTTGATGCAGCCTTATCGACTAGAGATGGGGACGAAGTTCAAGAACGCCAAGGGGAAGAACCTCTACGAATTTTGGGGCTCTCAAGTCACTGATCTTTTGAATCAGGATTTGAAGAAGTCGGACTCAAACTTCGTGGTGAACCTTGCCTCAAATGAATATTTCTCTGCGGTGAAGAAGAAGGAGTTGAAGGGCGACCTCGTTACTCCCGTCTTCAAGGATGAGAAGAACGGGAATTATAAAATCATCTCCTTTTTCGCCAAAAAGGCGCGCGGGATGATGGCTGACTTCATTGTCAGGGGCGGGATCACCGATCCCGAGGACTTGAAGAAGTTCAAAACGGGGGGCTATCGCTTTAGTAAAAAGGATTCCAGCGAGGATACCCTGGTCTTTCTTCGGAAGGAGAAGAAGGAGCGTCCTTAGCGCTTCTTCTTTCCGCGACCGACCTGCTTTTTTCCGGGTGATCTACGATCGGACTTTGGCTTTGCTGCTTTGTCATTATTGCGTCGCGGACGAGGGCCGCCTTCGCGGACGGGGGCGGGGATATCGTAGTTGAAATCCCGCTCGTATTTCTTAGGGATGTCGCGTTTGATGAAACGTTCGAGATCGGCGAGCGCACGGTGCTCGCTTTCGGTGACGAAGGTGATGGCGTCGCCTTCCGCCTTGGCGCGACCGGTGCGGCCGATGCGGTGGATGTAGTCCTCGTTTTGGTCGGGAAAGTCGTAGTTGATGACGTGGGTGACGCCGGAGATATCGATTCCACGGGCGGCGACATCGGTGCCGACGAGAACGCGCAGTTTGCCTTGTTTGAACTTATCGAGGGCGCGCTGGCGTTGGTTTTGAGTTCGGTCGCCGTGGATCGCTTCGGCGGGGATGTCCGACTGACTCAGATGTTTCGCGAGGCGGCTGGCGTGGTGCTTCATCGTGACAAAGATGAGAACGGTGTAGAGTTCGGGGCTTTTGAAAAGATGGAGGAGGAGGGGGAACTTGAGGTGGCGGGGGATTTCGTAGACGCACTGGCGAACGGTTTTCGCGGGGTTGGTGCGGTCTCCGATTTCTACCGTTGAAGGCTTCTGTTGAAACTCGCGCGTGAGCTGTTCGATCTGGCCGGAAAGAGTGGCGGAGAAGAGGAGGGTCTGCCGGTCGTTGGGCATCTTTTTCACGATCTTGCGCATGGCCGGGAGGAAGCCCATATCGAGCATGCGATCGGCCTCATCCATGACGAGGATTTCGAGCCCGCGCATATCGATGTGGCCTTGTTCCATGAGATCCATGAGGCGGCCCGGAGTTGCGATGACGATCTCGGCTCCATTTTGGAGGGCTTGGATCTGAGGTTGCTCGCCCACGCCTCCGTAGATGGTGGCAAGCTTCACGCTGAGGTGGCGTGAGTAGTCGATGATATTGTCGCGGATCTGGGCGACCAGCTCGCGGGTGGGAGAAATAATGAGGGCGCGGATTCCAGGGGCTTTTGGTTTGATGTCACCAAGGATAGCAAGCATCGGAAGGGTGAAGGCTGCGGTCTTGCCGGTGCCGGTCTGGGCGATGCCGATGACGTCCTTTCTCCGCATGATGATGGGTATGGCCTTGCCCTGGATGGGCGTGGGCTCTGTATATCCGGTGTCCTCAATCGCATCGAGAATGGGCTTGGGGAGCTTGAGGTCGGAGAATGTCATCGCGGAAGTGCTAAACATGAATCCCCCGAAAAGACAGCCAATTAGCGCGGGGCTCTTCATCGTTGAGGGAGGCTTGCGGCCTTTCGTTTGGTGGGTATGGTGCTCCCCGCATGATGATAAACTCAGGGCTTTCTATCTTTCTTGGGATTTCGCTTCTTGCCGGACTTCGCGGAAACGCGGAAGTGGGCTCAATTTCTGGAGCTGGAAACGCCCTTTTTTAATACGGGCTTGGTCGTGAAGTCAGAGGGTAAGCCTTAAAGGCGACGGCGTGGCCAAGGATGATGTGATCGCCTATATGTGGGCCCGCCTTGCGGCGGCCTCAGGTGTCGAGGCAAAAAAGGTTCGTGAGATTCTTGAAAAGAAAATGACTGCCCCGCAAATTGGCAAGGCTCAACGGCTGAGTAAGGATTGGAAACCTTGACCGCATCAGGCGGAGTAGGCTCTGCTTCAATTCTTACTCAGGAGTCACTTGTATCGCACAGTTATTTTATGGCTCCCCTAAGCGGCTCGGCCTACTCCTCGCGGACGCGGTAGAAACGTCGGAGCGTGCTAGGGTCGATCCCCGTCTGGGTGAAGCTGGTCTCGGTGCCCTGGGATTCCCAGCTGTCGGTCACTTCATCCCATTGGCCGGGCGTCAGGTCGGTCGATGAGTCGATGCCGTACGACTTGCCGGCGTCCGAGTTCCACGTCAGCGTGACTGAGTCCGCAGCCTCGTCGTGGACGATGCTGGTGATCTCGAATGGAGGAGGCGGAATGAAACTGGCAATTGATCCCGGGTCTAAGTACATCTGCGCGATCTGATCTGGAGTTAGTTCCGTGCTATACATCTGGAAGTCGTCCAACTCGCCTTTGTAGCCAGGCCCACTGGATCTGGATCCGAGCCAGATGCTCCGGTAGATCTCGGTAGCGTCAGATTTAGATTCCAAGGTAGGCACCTCGGTAGGGTTTTCCACTTCAGAGACTAGCACGCCGTTGACATAGAGGCGACCCCGGTCGGACTTAAATGTTTCGGGGCCATCTGAATCCGCATGCGTCACGACGATGTGGTAAATCTCCTCGTCCACGATCAAACCTGTTTCCGTTTCGATATTCTGGTTTTCACCGGTGATCCAGACCAGTGCTCCGGACCCGTTGATAAAGAGCGAATAGAAGGCACCAGGTGATGGCCACCAGACATTTTCACGTGAAAAGATCGGATTCTGCTCGCCAGGCTTGTTTGGTTTGATCCAGATAGAAAAGCTGAACGAGTCTGGGTGCGGAGGATCCTGAACCATGAGATAGCTTCCGGTAGTGTGGGTGGTGCCGGGTGCATCGAGCCCAATGGAGAAGCCGTCTCCACCCACGAGGGATGGTGCTTCAAATCGATGGGCCGGGCCATTGCTGGGAGCCCGAAGATCTGCCAGGCCTTTCCCGGATGTGTCCACGAGGGCGGCGGCTTCGGTATCGAACTGGTAGCGAAATTCGAGAAACTCGGTGAATGCCGGAAAGCTCGTGGGATCGGTCGGGTCGCTCCCGTTCGCTATTTCCAATCCGTCGAGGGCGGCGTCACCGTCGGTGTTGGCATTGTTGGGATCACTGCCCGGCTGTGTTTCAGGATTTTGCCGATCGTAAGGCAAGTCATGGTTCTCGACGCCGTCTACCAGCCCATCGCCGTCGGTATCGGCGCTCAATGGGTCCGTTCCCCGATCGGATTCGCTGACCCAGGTCCCCGTGTTCGTTTCGACCCCATCGAGAAGCGTGTCGCCATCAGAATCAGGATTGTCGAGGATGGTCCCCATTTCAAACTCGCCTAGGTTGCTCAGGCCGTCGGAATCTTCATCGAGAGCAGCGTCTGCGAGGTCATTTGGGTCGAGAAACGCATGCTGTTCCTCTACCTCGTTCGGGATGCCATCTCCGTCGTTATCGTCGAGCGTTTCCACGACCACTTTCTTGATCTCCCAGTTGGGAAGGAACTCTCCTTTGGCAAACGAATCAAATGCGGCGATGAAGCGAACAATAATCACATCCCCAGCGGAGAGGCCGCTGACTTCGGCAACACTTGTGATCAGAGTTCCTGCGGCGAAGTCCTGAGAATTTGCTACAAAGCCATCGCCCCCGGCCAAGTCATGGCCTCCCTGAAGCCCGATGGCGTTGTTGTATCCGTTTTGGGAAAAGTCGGTTTTTGGAACCGTGATGAACGCTCCGCCATTGACGTTGTATTGAAGAGCGCCTCCATCCCAATCGCCTGTTTCGATGCTGTAGCGATGATCGAAGCTGATGCGGAGAACGGGTGGACTTTCGAGAGGGGTGGGAATACTGATCGCCGAGGTCCCCAAGTAGTGGTTGACGGATGCGTCCTCATTGGCTTCGCCGGCGGTAAACCAGTTAGCCCCTTCGGCATTGAACGTCCACGGATTGGCAGGAGCGCCGCTGGTGGTTTGCGTGAATCCGCCGTCACCGCCTGTGAAGTCTTCAGACAACAAGACGGCGGCAAATCCGCTTTGAACTGAAACGTGGAGGCTCATCGCCAAC
>Ga0308005_10000366_pt1 | contig 16757 bp, 12 predicted proteins | sample Neamet67_FD_203142 | JGI IMG/M metagenome (GOLD analysis project Ga0308005, IMG submission 203142) | Marine microbial communities from water near the shore, Antarctic Ocean - #67 | ecosystem: Environmental > Aquatic > Marine > Unclassified | place: Southern Ocean | collected 2014-06-07 | reverse complement strand
AAATTCCTCACCGGCTCCGCCGCTTCCGCCCTCGGCTTCACCTTCATCCCTGCCTACCTCACGAGCGCCCGTGCGCAAAACAATCCCAAGCGTCCTCCCAGCCAGCGCCTTAATCTCGGCTGCATCGGGGCAGGAGGGAGGGGAGCATCCGTCATCTCTGGACTCTCTAAAAAAGGCCACGCCACTCCGGTCGCCCTTTGCGATGTCGATCACGACCGCGCTTCAAAGATGCTCAAGGCTCATCCCGATGCCAAACGCTTCCACGACTTCCGCGAGATGTTCGACAAGATGGGCGATGACATCGACGCCGTCTCCGTCGCCACTCCCGACCACACCCACTTCGCCGCCGCCATTCAGGCCATGTCCCTCGGCAAGCACGTCTATGTCGAAAAGCCCTTGACCCACACCTTCGAAGAAGCCGAAATCCTCATCCGCGGTGAGAAAAAATTCGGCGTCGTCACCCAGATGGGTAACCAAGGTCACACCTCCGGCGGTTCGGAACAATTCAAGCGCATGCTCGCCGCCGGAGTGGTTGATGACATCGTCAAAATCGAAGCCTGGAAAAGCGCTGGACTCTGGTTCATGGATGCCAAAAAACGCATCAAAGGTTACCCCAAAACACAACCCATTCCCGAATCCCTTAAGTCCTGGGACCTCTGGTGCGGGCCGCAGGAAATGAAGGACTTCAACAGTCTCTTCCACCCCTTCGATTGGCGCGGCTTCCACCTCTATGGCGGTGGAATGTTCGGCGACTGGGGCTGCCACATCATCGACTTTATCCACCATTATTTGAAGCTCGGTTTCCCCACTAAGATCTCTCCCAAAGCTCTCGCCGATTACAATCAAATCAGCTTTCCCCTCAGCTCTCATATTGAGTTCGATTTCCCCGGCCGCGGCGACAAGAAACCTCCCGTTCATTTGGTCTGGAAAGCCGGCGGTGACTTCGCCTCCAAGATCGATGAAAAATACCTCGGCGATAAAAAGGCCCCCAACCTCGGCGGTGCCGGAACTCTTCTCCACCGCAAACAGGAAGACTACCTCGTCCACCGCAACTCCCACTCCAGTCCATCGAAGTTGATCTCTTCCAAAAAGCGGAACGAGCTCAAAGCCGCCCTCGACACCAAAGGACCTGAGTTCGACCACATGGAAAGCTTCGTGCAAGCCTCCATGGGCAATGGCAAAACCGAATCGCCCTTCAGCGTCAGCGGAGCGCTCACCCAAGTCCTCAATCTCGGCATGATCGCCGAGTTCCTCAACACCGACCTCCAGTTCGATCCCAAGACCAGGAAATTCACCGGCAACGACCGAGCCAATGCCCTCCTCTCCGGCCCCACTCCCAGAAAAGAATGGGCCGCTCATTACAAACTGGCCTAACCAACCCGTAGAAAAACCGGATCGTAATGGAGATCGTCCTCCCGGATGACTCTTCATTCGATCCTCTCTCTGCCTCCGCAGACGGTCCGCTCTATCAGCAGATTGTCGATGACCTTGCCAAAATCGAAGCCGCCGGAGCACGCGATCTCCACCAGAGCACCGTCAACCTCGAAGAACTCTTCATCTCGCTTCTGAAAAAATAACCTCCAGCGAAAAACTCGTCATCACCGACTACCTAAATATCACCACTCCTCATTCTACAGTTTCCAATCGGGCCTGATTTATTCTAAAGAGAGCTCAGTCACTATTCTCAATCACATGATTCTTAAATCCATCCTCCTCATGGCCACCTCCGCCCTCGCCCTCGCCGCTCCTCTCACCTTCGAAGGCACCGAAGGTCCCGGCAAAGGCAAGCACATCGTCTTCATCGCGAACGACCACGAATACCGCTCCGAAGAAACCTGCCCCCTCATCGCCAAGATCCTCGCAAAGCGCCACGGCTTCAAATGCACCGTCCTCTTCGGCATCGATGAAAACGGTCATATCAAAGGCGGCGGCACACCCATCCCCGACATGGAAGTCCTCAAGGAGGCCGACCTCCTCTTCTTCTACACCCGCTTCATGACCCTCCCCGATGAACAAGCCGATCTCCTCGTCGACTACTTCGAGCGCGGCGGCCCGGCGATCGGACTCCGCACCTCGACCCATTGCTTCAACGGACAAAAAGGCAAGTGGGCCAAACTCAACTTCAACTACGGTGGCGACGACTACCGCGGCGGCCTCGGCGAGCAAATCTTCGGCAACACCTGGAACAAGGGACGCGGCCAAAGCCACTACGGAAGCAACCATAGGATGGGCAGCACGATCTCTGGCATCGGCAAGCACGCCATCCTCACCGGCGTCGAGCCCATGCACACCTACTCCGGAGCTTACAAATCCCAACCACCTGCCGACGCCACTCCGCTCCTCGAAGTCCAGGTTCTCAACACCTTCGGCCCCAGCAAGGAAATCAACAAAGACAGACCTGTCGTCAACGGCGGTTGGACCCGCGATGCCTACATCGCTCCCTCCGGTGCGAAAAAGGCCGCCCGTGTCGTCTACACCTCCTTCGGCGCTTCCGAAGATGTCCTCGATGAAAACGCCCGCCGCTTCCTCATCAACGCCTCCTTCTGGGCCATCGGACTCGAAGATAAAATCAAAGCCGACCTCGATGCCAGCATCGTTGGTAAATTCCAGCCCGCTCCTTACACCACCGGTTCCTTCTACCGCGTCGGCGTCAAGCCTTCCGACCTCGCTGGCTGGGACAGCCAGGTCATGCCTTCCAATGCCCAATACGCCGGCTTCGAAAATGGGGCGAATCCAAGACTTCTCAACACCCTCAAATTCCGCCCTAATATTCTCAAGGAGATTCAGAAAGTGCATCCCGACGTCAAGGCCAACCACAAATAAGGAGCGCGGGCAGCAGGTGAAAGAGGTAGAAAAAGGACGCCCTGAGCCAGTGATGGCCTGGATCTATCCGGAACGAGGATCCAAGCCGCGTGCAACTCAGCTTCGAACCCGTCGCCAAGGACAAATCATCGGGGCGCCGTCTCGCTCTCGCACGTTGGATGACCGGCCCGGGTGCACCTCTGGCAGCGAGGGTCATGGTCAATCGCGTCTGGCAATCTCATTTCGGTCGGGGCTTTGTGCTCGAAGCCAACAACTTTGGAGTCAACGGCGGGCCCTCTCGGAACTTGGCATGGAATTACCCCACCCGGGTCATGCGAAGGAGACCGGCCTCACTTCACCTGGTTGATGCTCCGCCAATATTCCCGACTCATTTTTTGCAGACGCGCGACAATCCCGAGATGTTCTTTGGAGAGATTGTTGGATTCACCCAAATCATTCGGCAGATCATAGAGTTCGATCTTTTTCCCGGTCATGATCAACTTCCAATTTCCTTCGCGGATGGCAACCGCCTTGCCTGATTTCCAATTGAAGCTCTCATGAGCGGTCGGAATTTTACTTGAATTGATGACGGGCAGGAGACTCTTGCCATCGATTTTGTGACCCGCCGGGGGAACTTCGCAAAGTTCCAGAAGAGTGGGATACCAATCGCAACCGGTTGCGATCTGATCGCGGGTTTCGTTTTCAGGGAGTTTCCCCGGCCAGGAGATGATGGCGGGAACACGGATCCCTCCCTCGTAGAGGCTAAACTTGGCCCCGCGATGAGGGCCGGCACTGCCGCCACCATTGTGGGCGCGCACTTCTTCCGAGGCACCGTGGTCCGATTGAAAAATGACGATGGTGTCTTTCGTCAACCCCGCGTCCTCAACTTTCTTCAGCAAGTTTCCAATCCGATCATCCGTGGTTGAAAGAAAGGCCGCATAGAGATTGCGGGGGTAGGGAAGATCCTTGTAGTGCTCCAGCCACTCGGGTGAACCTTGGTAAGGGTAGTGGGGCGTGTTGAGTGCGAAGTAGATCATGAAGGGCTTTTCCTTGTTTTGATCGATGAACTCACCGGCCTCCTTAACCATGAGGTCAGGAAAGAACTCGCCGTTGTGAAAAACCTCTTTTCCGTTTCTCCAAAGGTCGTGCTTGTTGGGACCACTCCAGTAGAAAAAGTGTGAGTAGTTGTCGATGCACCCGACAAGATGGCCGAAGGAATGATCGAAACCCTGGCCATTGGGGATCGTCTCTTTGTGATGTCCGAGATGCCACTTTCCAATATGCGCAGTGGCGTAGCCGGCTTTTTTAAGTTCCTCGGCAATCGTGATCTGCTCGGAAGGCATCCCGACCGAGTCGAGTCCAACGTTGCCATTCAAGCCACCATGCTGCGGTGTTCGCCCGGTCAATAATCCCACGCGAGACGGGGAACAAACGGGAGCGGCGGAGTAAAACTGGGTGAATCGGACCCCGCGCCTGGCCAGCCCATCCATGTGAGGCGTAACAAGATCCTTCGCCCCGTAGCAGTTCATGTCGATGGTGCCTTGGTCATCGGTAAAGATGATGATGACATTCGGCTTCCGGGCAATCAACGGAGTGAAGAATAGGGAAGAAAGAGCAAGAACCCGGGAAATGGCGAGAGGGATTTTCATCATGAAGAGGCCAAACCTAGAGGATGGTCTTCAAATCCGCAAAGCCGAAGATGTAATTTTCATTCCTCCAGGCAGGTATCAGATGTCACGATGCGTTGGCTCATTCCTGTTTTCATCTGTCTCTCCTTCGCAACCGCTCAGGACATCCGTCGAATCCCACCCCTTGGCCTTAAGGTCTCCACGGAGGATCAAACCCTGTTAGAAAAAGGACTCGCTGAACTCAAAGAGGCCATGGTGCCTATCAGCAAGGATCCTCTCCTCCCTGACGTGGAGATTTTCTATAAGGGAACGCACGATGCTCTAAAGCATCAGGAATTTCAAAAGCCCAACGAACTCAACTTCGCGAAGGCTCAACTCAAGGAAGGACTCGCCCGCGCGAAATCATTGCAGAATGACCAAGCACCTTGGAACAAACAAACTGGTCTCGTCGTCCGGGGCTTCCGTTCCGATATCGATGGCTCGGTGCAGCCCTACGGACTCGTTATCCCCGAGAGCTACGATTTCTCCGGTAAAAAATCCCACCGCCTCGATTTCTGGTTCCACGGCCGTGACGACAAGGTCAACGAAGTCCTCTTCATGGAACGCCGTCGTACCCAAGCGGGACAATACACCCCGGCCGACACCATCGTCCTCCATCCCTACGCCCGCTTCTCCAATGCCAATAAATTCGCAGGCGAGATCGATTGCCTCGAAGCCCTCGCCCATGCCAAGGAGAACTACCGCATCGATGACGATCGTATCGCCGTCCGCGGCTTCTCGATGGGCGGAGCCGCTTGCTGGCAATTCGCCGTCCATTACGCCGACCAATGGTGTGTCGCCAATCCGGGTGCGGGATTTTCCGAGACCGAGGAGTTCCTCAAAATGTGCGGCGGACAAGAACCCGAAGCACTTTCCTTCCAAAGAGCCCTCTGGCATCTCTACGACTGCACCGACTACGCCGCCAATCTCACCAACCTCACCACCGTGGCCTACTCCGGCGAGATCGATCAGCAAAAGCAGGCCGCCGACATGATGGAAGCCGCGCTCAACAAACGAGGCCTCCCCCTCACTCACATCATCGGGCCAAAAACCGCGCACAAAATCGAAGAAGGAGCCAAAAAAGAAATCTCCAAGCTGGTCGCCGCCGCTGCCAAGTCCGGTCGCGAGCGCTTTCCAAAAACCGTTCGCTTCGAAACCTACACCCTGCGGTATCACAAACTCTACTGGACTCAAATCGACCGCATGGAAGAGCACTGGAAACGCGCCTACCTCAAAGCCACCTATTCCCATCGCGGAATCACGATTGAAGAAGTGGAAAACATCTCCGCTCTCACTCTTTCCTTCCCGCCGACTCATTCGCCCTTCTACGGCCCTTTACCCATCATAGAAATCGCCGGCCAAAAAATCACCGGCCCCGCCAATTCGACCGGACGATCCTGGGAAGCACGATTGTTCAAGGAGAACGGAACATGGAAACTTGGTCTCCTTCCGGTAATTTCCTTCAACAAACACCACCGTATGCAGGGCCCTATTGATGACGCCTTCATGAGCTCTTTTCTCTTCGTCACTCCAGGAACAAGCACGAACGATCCATTTGGAATCTGGGAGAAATCAGAACGCAATCGTGCCATCACCCACTGGCGTCAGCAGTTCCGTGGCGATGTCCGTGTGAAAGCCGACAGCGACATCGACCTTGATGATATCGGCAAGCACAACCTCGTCCTATGGGGAAATCCCTCCACGAACGCCTTCCTTGCGAGAATCATGCCGAAACTTCCCATCCAATGGGATTCCCAAAAAATTACCGTCGGTTCCAAGACATATGACGCAAACAAACATGCGCTCATCATGATCTACCCGAACCCGCTCCACTCAACTCACTACGTCGTTCTCAACAGCAGCTTTACCTACCGTGAATTCGACTACCTCAACAACGCCCGCCAGGTCCCCAAACTCCCCGACTGGGCCATCATCGATCTTTCCGAAAAGCCCGGTCCCAACCGCCCCGGAAAAATCGTCGACGCCGGATTCTTTGACGAGAACTGGAAGCTCAAATAAAGGCAAGGTCCTCGTCTCGTTCACGTCATTACTAGAGTGAAATCTCCGCATGCCTCGCCACGGGAAAGAGAATTCCCAAGAGCAAACCTTATCTCGAACCGTTGCAGTCGATGCCAAACAGATTCACGATTATGTCCGGTCTGATGCATCCGGATGTCGATGGTGGGCGTTTCAAGCTTGATCACAAAAACTCCCATTCAAGAGGAACATCTACTCTCACTCCGGATTGGGAAACCAATTCGACTCCTCCTTCTTTGGGTAATATTTCCGTCACGATATCAAAGCGCTCTGGCACCGCCGAGACTGCCTGAATCAATTTGAGCGTCACCGGAGAACCGTCAAACTCCCTCGTCGTTGGGATCCTCTTGGACCCCAGAAGATCGCGACGAGAATCCTCCACGTCGTCACAAAAATACGAGCAGACCTCCTCCAGGCCGAGGCGTTTTAAGTGACGCCCATTCCACGGTTCCGAATGACGTCCACCGTTTGAAATCCAGAATAATGTCGCTGGAAAATCACGCGCTTTCTTCAGTGAAAACCAAACGTATCCATCAAGCACGCAAGCCGTCCAAGCAAAGGGCGCATCCCCTTGCTCGCTGACAATCATCACGAGATCTTCAAATCCCTTCCGCGCCGGATACCGGGTCAAGTCCGCCTTCCCACCGTCGATCATTTCAACGTCTGAAAGCGAATCAAACAAGGTGCCGGAGCGAAGCGATTGATACTCCTTATTTTCCGGATTTGCAAAAACCCCGTGATAAGTCGACCCCCACCGAAACGCCGAAGTACTCACCCGCCCCTCTCCATCTTTTAGATTGGAAAAATCAAGAATGGGATGACTTCCATAGCTCCACTTCCCCTTCAATCCCTCGATGATGTGGGATAGATACAGAGCCCGGTGGTTCTCGACCGTCTGGATCGACTTCGTCACCCGGCAATCGGTATCACCGGTCCTCATCGACAGTCGGAGTTCCCCCTCCTTAGAATCATCCTGGACCCAAACCCCGTTCGCTGTCTCTCCATGTGGAGCCCCCTCCCTTTGGGGTCCAAAAGGCAGGCAAAAGAAATCACCTCGTAAATGAGTGAGCAACACCGGCAAATCCCCACTGATTTCATCCGGCTTCCAAAGAGCCGGAGCATACGGCCGGACCACTCGCTCCCCGAGATCAAACCCAGCTGTCAAATGACCACCATTCGCTGTCACCTCAAGAGCGATCGGCCCAATATTGAGATAAAACGAGAGCGCTCCGTCGTGAAGTTCTTCCTGCATACTTTAGAAGTAACTTAGTAGACCTCTAGCACTCTCGCCCCAATGAATTTCTTCTCCGGATCAAACAACAGCCAATAGAAGCAAGGATCAGGTTTCGCCCAAGCCTCCCTCTTCCCGCCTTTGCTTCTTTGCGCCAAACCCTCTAGCCTCCCCGCTATGACCTTCTTCAAGAAACTCACCCTCGGCCTCCTTTGCTTTGGCAACGCCCTCGCTGCGGACAAGCCCAACATCGTCATCATCCTCACCGACGATATGGGCTACGGCGACCCTACTTGCTACAACTCCGACTCAAAAATCCCCACTCCGAACATCGACCAACTCGCTAAGGAGGGCTTAAAGTTCACCGATGCCCACGCGCCCGGCCCTCTCTGCCACCTCTCGCGCTACGGGCTGATGACCGGACGTTATCCCTTCCGCAAGCCGATCAGCTGGAAAAACAACGCCGTCATCGATGAAAGTCGTCTGACCCTCCCCGCGATGCTCCAGAAAAACGGCTACCGCACCGCGATGGTCGGCAAGTGGCATCTCGGATTTTTCGAGGACAAAAAATTCGAAGGGACTCTGAGCGGTGGGCCGGTTGATCGCGGCTTCGACACCTTCTTTGGCATCCGTGCCTCAACCGACATCCCCCCCTACTTCTACATCCGTGACAACAAGGCCATCATGCCTCCTTCGCTCACTATCGATGCCAACAGCACCGAAGGTTGGTCACCCATTCAGGGAAAGTTCTGGCGGGCCGGCGGAATCGCGCCCGACCTCAAACTCGACGAAGTCACGCCCCGCTTCACCACCGAAGCGATCTCGGTGATCGAACAATATGCCGCAAAAAAGGAAGAGCAGCCCCTCATGCTCTACCTCGCCTACCCCGGCCCGCACACTCCGTGGTTACCGACCGAGGAATTTGTCGGCTCGACCAAGGCAGGGCTTTACGGCGACTTCACCCACATGATCGACGCCGAGATCGGCAAGGTGCTCGCCGCGCTCGACAAAGCAGGCATGAGGAAAAATACCCTCGTCGTATTCTCCTCCGACAACGGACCCGTTTGGTATGATGTCGACACTCAAAAATTCTCGCACGACAGCTCCGGCGGATTGCGCGGCATGAAAGCGGACGCCTGGGAAGCCGGTCACCGCATGCCCTTCATCATACGCTGGCCCGCCGCGATTAAAGAAGGTCGGACCGTCCATCACACCATCTGCTTCACCGACCTCTTCGCCACTCTAGCCGATCTCACGGGGGCCTCCCTCCCCGCCGGACAAGCACCCGACAGTGAGTCGTTCCTTCCCGTTCTCAAAGGTGCCCCCGCCAAACCCCGGAAGGCCATCGTGATGGGAGCAGGACGCAAGCACTTCGTCGTCCGCTCCGGCGACTGGAAACTCATTACCGGCCCCGAATCCGGTGGTTTTTCCAGGGTCGACAGGAAAGCCCTCAAAACCCTCCCCAAACTCCAACTTTATAATCTCAAAGAGGACATCGGTGAAACCAACAACCTGGCCGCCAAGCACCCCGGGAAAGTCGCCGAACTTCAAGAGCTCCTGGCAACCATTCGGCAAAAACAGTAGGGCTTGCCCAGCTCGGAATCACAAACACCCCTAAGTGCTGGTTTTTTAGCTTTTTAATCCGTCGCTTCTCACTCACATTTCGGAATGAGCTACCTCTTTGCGCTTGGGTTTGCGGCTCTTCCGCTCACCTCGTGCTCTATTTCGACTGCCCCTCGCACCAACCCGCATCCTCCGTTCGCAATTTCGGAACACGCTGAGCGCACTCCCCTGCTGGTCTTTTCGCACGGGCAACACACCGGCCTCGTCCTCCCTCGCAAGGCCCTGGAAAACGTGCTCCCCGAGATTACCACTCAGTTGACCGGAGATTGGCTTGAGTTTGGCTGGGGTGATGAGGGCTTCTATCGCAACGAGATCGTGACCTTTCCCCTCGCCTTCCGCGCCTTGGCCTACCCCACTCCCAGCGTGATGCATGTCGTCACAAGCAACCGTCCCCTTCACCTCGACTACGCATATGCGCCCGCTCACCTCTTTTATCTCACGAGCCAAGAGAGACAAATTCTCGTCCGGCGACTTGCGGCCCAATTTGCGCGTGATGGTGAGGGACGCCTCCTGACTCTTGGACCCGGACGTTACGGGGCGAGCCAATTCTACCGCGGTCGGGCACGCTTTTTCTTCCCCAAAACTTGCAACGATTGGACCGCAAACCACCTCCGTGCGATTGGTTACAAGGTCAGAGCCGTCACTGCCCCGGGCCTATTTCGTGACCTCGACAAATTAGAGCCAGAAAACGAAAAATTAAGAAAATACGACTCAAGGTGTAATGATCTGTGATTTCCGCCACTAACCAGAAGAAGACAATGAAAATACAACAAGCCTATAAAACCTTCGAAGATCTCTTGGCCGACATGGAAAAGCTGCGCCAAGAGCAGCCTCACTAATTCGGAAACGGTATCCCCCTATTCTGACGTTCATAGTGGCACGAATTTGCCGCCCCTTCTCCCCTCTCCGATCCCTTCACCGGCGCTCAAGTACTCAAGTCGAAAAGCAAATTCCCAGCAATTGAATTCGCAGAAGGGACTCCGACATGCGAAAGATACTCATCGTTCCTGCATCATGAAATCTCTTCTATCAGCCTCACTCCTCTTCGTTGCTCTCTCGGCCTCTGCCATTGCAGACGACTGGCCGCAATGGTTCGGCCCACAACGCGACGGAGTTTGGCGAGAGACCGGGATTATCGACAAGTTTCCAAGTGGCGGCCCCAAGGTTCTCTGGCGCACACCCGTCAACCGTGGCTATGCCGGACCATCGGTCGCCGGTGATCGTGTTTTCGTCATGGATCGCAAGGCGCTCAACACTCCCGAAGCGAAAGCCGAGGGCGCGCGCACCGGAAATAAGCAAGGGAACGAGCGCCTTCTTTGTCTCGATGCAAGCACCGGCAAAGTGATCTGGGAAAAAGCCTACGACTCCCCTTACACCATGAGCTATTCGGCGGGCCCCCGGGTCACTCCTCTTGTCGATGGAGACCGCGTCTACACCTTTGGCGGAGAAGGAAAGCTCATTTGCCGCGCAACCGAAGATGGCACCGAGAAGTGGTCTCACGATTTCAAGAAGCTCTTCGCGGTGAAAACCCAGACCTGGGGATTCGCGGCATCACCTCTCGTGCATGACGATCTCTTAATCTGTCTCGGAAGCGGCGATGGTACTACTGCCGTTGCTTTCGATAAGGTGACTGGCAAGGAAGTCTGGCGATCCCTTTCAGCCAAACATCCCGGCTATTGCCCGCCGCGCATCCTCCAGCATAGCGGCCGCGATCTCCTCATTATCTGGCATCCGGAGGCCGCCAATGCGCTCGATCCCCTGACGGGCAAAGTCTACTGGAGCATTCCCTGGAAAATTCGTTACGGCCTCACTATCGCAACTCCGCAGATGATTGACGAAGATCATCTCTTTCTCACCTGCTTCTACAACGGATCGATGCTCCTTAAACTCAAGAAAGATGAATCCACCCCGGAGATCGTCTATCGCACGGAGCGCGCCAGCGAGACGAAGACGACCCACCTTCACGGCATCATGAACGCACCCGTGCTGCATGACGGTCATCTCTTCGGAGCTTGCAGTTACGGACAATTCCGCTGCATGGAGGCTCTCACCGGAAAGCGGGTGTGGGAATCCCTCAAGCCCATCGCCCTTGAGGAACCCGTGCGTTGGGGCACCGTCTTTGTCACCCCTCATGAAGACCGCTACTTTCTCTTCACCGAGAAGGGCGACCTCGTGATCGCGAAGCTTTCCGTGAAAGGCTACCAGGAAATCGATCGCGCTCACGTCATCGAACCCAATGGCCTCGATCTCCGACAACGCGACATCGTCTGGTCACACCCTGCCTACGCCAGAAAGTGCGCCTTCATTCGCAACGACACCGAAGTCATCTGCCTCTCGCTCGCGAAGTAGCGAAGAACGAGCCGGGGGGTGAAAGGGGAGAAACGTGAATTTGGCTCAAAGTCATCACAAATTGCAGCAAGTATTTTTGACTTGTCGCTATTAGGTATATTCAGTGAGATAGCAGACTACCTATGACGATCCTTCATATTAGCTGTCAGCTGATCATTGGCCTGGGCATCCTCAATGTCTGGTTTTTGAGACCAAAGAAGAAAACCTCGTATCGCGGTGGCGAAACATCCAGTTTGAGAGAGGAATTTACGACTTACGGTTTACCGGGCTGGGTATTCTTGGTCGTAGGTATTTTCAAGGTGGGAGCTGCCCTGGCTTTGCTTGCCGGAATTCTCGTTCCCGACTTGGTGAAGCCCGCCGCGATGATCATGGCCGGACTGATGGCCGGGGCCCTCACCATGCATATGAAGGTAAAAGATTCTCCGAAAAAGTCACTACCCGCAGCAGTCATGCTGGCGCTCTCACTGGTCCTGATCCTCACTTAACAATCTGCTCGAGGAACTCGGCGCAGAGCCAGGCGTCGATCAGCAGGTAGACGAAAGCCGGGATGCCGTGCAGAAAGGGGTCTCGGATTTTCAGCCTGACGCCAAATCCGATCAACATCTGCAGGGCCAATCCGCCCGCTGCCAGGGCTCCGATTATCGGAAATCGGAAACCGATAAGCAAACCAATCGCTCCCAGGAGTTGGAGAATGCCAGTCAGCTTTCGGTAATTGGGAAGTCCAAAGCGCTTAAACTCCCGCACCATGTGCGCAGCCGTCAGGCAACTTACTCCGTAACCAATAAACGAGAGCGCACAGAAGAGATTGAGAATGTGAAACATCAGATGGCCATGGGTTCTGCTTCAAACCCGGATTCGAATTCGCCTCTCGTGGCGTTTCGAATGAGTTATTAGTCGCTACCTAGACTGTATCCTGAATTGTGAAAAAGCCCACTTTTTTGAAGCAGACGGAGATCGCTTGACCCTTTTCTAAGACTCTTCGACCCTCTCTTTCTCCCCCTCTCCGACGAGGGCCCTCAAGCAGCCACCCAAGAAGAAAACTTCCTAACAAACTTGGCAGTCGATAAAAAAGCTCTTCAGGTTTCGCTCCGACTCCATCAAAACTTGGTAACCGCGGAGTAGAGATGATCCAAGCCAGCACGGTAGAGCCACGCACGATCAGCGTCGGTCTTGGCTTTGCTCGCTCGATCCATCAGTCCCTTCAGAACGGTGCGAACCTTAGGATCCATCGACTGGTCGTTTGCCAAGCCGGTCAGACACTCTTTGTAGATCTCCGCGCACTTTCCGGGATCTCCGTCATTGAAGATGGGCACACCGCGATCGATCGCTCGCTCAATTTGCTCCGCCGCGCTCATCGCAGCCTTACCAGTTGACTTTTCCTGGCGACTGGTGATTTTCTCCGAGGGCGGTAAGAGCACCGCATCGATCACGTGGATCACCCCATTGTCGCACTGAATGTCAGTCGTGCGAATCGTGACTCCATTAACCTGCAGCACTCCGTCCTTGATTCCGAAGTTGACCGATTTTCCGTTGAGGGTTTTGGCGTTTTTCGCATTCAAGGCATCGCCTGCCGAGATCTTTCCTGCGATAGCATGGTAGCTGAGGATCGCTTTCAACTGATCCAGATTATCCTCCTTGAGCAGCTCCTTGACAGTGCCTTTCGGGAGCGCCTTGAAAGCGTCATCGGTTGGAGCAAGAACCGTGAAAGGACCCTTGCCGGCTAGCACCCCATCCAGACCCGCGGCCTTTACGGCTGCGAGCAAGGTCCCAAACGATCCGGCACGCTTGGCCACGCTCGGAATATCATTGGCGGATGCCGGCGGCAGCAGCACAGAATCAATTACGTGAATCACTCCGTTACTGCACGTTATGTCGGCATTGACAATCGCGGCACCATTAACCCTCACCCGGCCTTCAGTGAAGGCGATAGAAAGAGACTCTCCTTGGACCGTCTTGGCAGCTCCCACTTCAAGCGCGGCAACCAAACCGGTCGCACCCGGGCTCACGTGATACTTCAGCACCGACTGCAGCTTCTCCCTGTTCTCCGGCTTCAAGAGATCTTCCACGGTTCCCTTGGGCAACTTCGCGAAGGCTTCGTCAGTCGGCGCGAAGACCGTAAAGGGACCCTTGCCTTGGAGCACATCTAGCAGGCCCGACTCGGTCAAGGCGGCGGCGAGCGTGCCGAATCTACCATCCGCAAGCGCTTTGCCGACGATCGTTTCTGATTCATTCCCAGAACCGTCTCCGCTCTTCACGATCGCCTTGACCCAGTCGACTTCGAGGGAAAAGGCTCCATCCTTCTTGTCGTAGATCATGAACCCCAACGAACTCACCTTCGTGGGATCGAGGGTTGGCGCAGCCGGGAGCTTCTGGCCAAAAAGAGTGGGCGTGAATGACTTGAGAGGAACGAAGAATTCGCGCCACTCGCCTTTTACAGTATCGAAATCCGCCCGGAACGGAACGGTCCAATTTCCCATCGAAATATCCGTCCGCAATTCCACCTTATAAGTGCGGCCATCTCCTCTCGCGCGAATCAGTAAGCCGGATTTCCCAGACAGATCAAACTTGCCAGGCCTGGTGCGGATCGAGGAGAAGCCCCCGCCATTCGTGTTGGTCGCTCCCGAAAAAGTCAGGATGCCTTTCTCAAAACTCGGCCCGCCCTTCGACCGCCCCCCCATCACGCTGTCATTGACGGTTTCCCAACCATCGGCCACCCCTTCTTTATCGAAGTCAGCGAGCACCAAGGTCGGCGCACCGGATTTTTTGTCGAGGGAGTCAGCACCGGCCCAAAGGGCGGTCGCCAGTAACGAAACAAAGCAGAGAGCAGTTTTTTTATGCATCATACAAAGGTGTTCGCCCACACGAGCAATCCGGATTCATCTTTTTGAGTTTTTTCGATGCTTCATGCAGTTCCATGGGGTTGCGAATCTCTTTTGGGCGCTCCGCAGCATCGGAAGGACCCAAAACAGGGAGCGGACTATTCGGAGCCGACGCCCGGCAATGAAAAGCCCGACTTCCAAACCCATTTGCTCCGTCGCAACAAGGCCCCAAAATCGGGTGCTTCGTATTTTAAGTTTTTCGTCCGTCGATGGAATCAGCTTTTTTCAAAAACGTTCACCGCGGTGTTCGAGTGGATGAAGACACAGACTTCCTCCGTGCCGGCATTCAGAACGAGCGGTTTAGTTACCTCGGCCATCGTCGACAAAGTCCACCACCATAGATTAGCGGCACGCAGTCGTAAAACTGGACCTGGACTTCGCCGAGTGGGGCTGTGCGATCATGCGAAAGCTAGTGAAACAAGACGACATCAACTACCCTTTTCCCGCCAAGATGATTATTAGAGAAAAATATCTCGATCAATCTTTGAAAATACATCTACCATGGGCGCCATCACTTTTTCCAGGAACGCCAGCCCAGATAATCCTCCATTCGCCCGTTCCATGCCATTCAGGCAAAGTGTATTACCTTCTTTGCCGCGGAGGAATCAAGTTTCAGGACGTAACAAAACCTCGCGGTCAACGGAGGCCGCACCCCTTTACTCCCCCCCCTTTTCAACACGAAAAGTTGTGCTAGAGTGGTTTGTGCCTGAATCAAAAAAAGTGCTTATCATTGGAGGTGGATTCGCCGGACTCGCCTGTGCCCAAACATTGGCCAACGACTCTCGTTTCCAAGTGACTTTGATAGACCGGGAGAATCATCACCTTTTTCAACCGCTACTTTATCAGGTTGCCACCACTTCCCTCGCGGCCCCCGACATCGCGCGTTCTCTCCGCAGTATTCTCAGCAAAGCCGACAATGTCAAAGTCCTCCTCGACACAATCACCAAAGTCGATCCACTAACCAAAGTCGCAACTTCCAACGGGCGCCAATACTCTTTCGATCATCTCGTCTTGGCCTGTGGAGCACGAACCTCTTTCTTCGGCCATGACCAGTGGGCCGAGCACACCATTGGACTCAAAACGCTCGGCGACGCCCATCGCATTCGAGCCCGGGTCCTCTCAGCTTTGGAACGGGCTGAACTCACGGAAGATCTGGCCGAACGTCGTCGCCTGATGACTATTCTTCTGATCGGAGGGGGCCCCACAGGCGTTGAACTGGCGGGCGCTTTTTCCGATCTCGTCCGGCGCGCACTGCGCTCGGATTTTCGAAACATCGACCCTGCCGAACTCAAAATCATCCTCGTCCAATCTGGTGTTCGCCTTCTCGAACCCTTCGATCCTGAACTCTCTAAGTATGCCAAGCACCGTTTGCAAGATTTGGGAGTGGAAGTTCTCCTAGATACAAGCGTCGATGATATTCAGCCCGGTAGAGTCCACCTCGACGAGGGCTCGACCTGTGCCTTGGTTTCCAGCGAAGGCTGGGTTAAAGCGGAAACGATCATCTGGGCCGCCGGAGTGCAAGCTCACGACCTCACCAAACAAATCGGGGTCGAAACCGATCGCGCAGGACGAATCGCGGTAGAGCCGGACCTCTCGCTCCCGGGATTTTCCGACCTCTTCGCTGCTGGCGACATTATCAACTTGGTCGACAAAAATGGCGTCCAAGTCCCTGGCCTTTCCCCCGCAGCGGCACAAGCTGGTAAGCACATTGCGAAGCTCCTTAAGGAAGAAGCCCGTCTCGAAACCACCGATCATGCCAAGCGGAAGGTTTTTCTCCGGCCCAAGTTTGCCTACTGGGACAAAGGCACCATGGCTGTCATCGGAAAAAACGTGGCCGTAATGCAGACCGAAAAAATTCGCATGAAAGGCTTTTTCGCATGGATTGCTTGGCTGCTCGTTCACATCGCCTTCCTTGTCGGTTTCCGTTCCAAACTTTTCGTCCTCTTGCAATGGGCTTACGCCTATCTCGTGGACAAGCCCGGTGCACGCGTCTTCTTCAATCGCGAAGACAATGATTAGTGCTTTCAGGAACCTTTTGAAGACCCTTGGTCTCAATCCCCTTCACAGCGATGGTTTTACAATGGGCTGCGGTGGGGGAAGCTTGGAACAGAAGTAGCGCTTTTTTGTTGGTTGTTCGGATAGATTTTTTGAGATCTCGTGATTTTCGCC
>Ga0308005_10000364_pt1 | contig 16820 bp, 12 predicted proteins | sample Neamet67_FD_203142 | JGI IMG/M metagenome (GOLD analysis project Ga0308005, IMG submission 203142) | Marine microbial communities from water near the shore, Antarctic Ocean - #67 | ecosystem: Environmental > Aquatic > Marine > Unclassified | place: Southern Ocean | collected 2014-06-07 | reverse complement strand
TAGAGGCAGCATCCGAAGCACTGAGGTTCATGAAACCTTCTAAAATCGTACGATACACTTGGCGAAAGTCTGTAGTTGAATCCATACTATTATTTAGGATTCGGTCATCGTCAGACAAAGACGGGAATTGACCGTAAAGTCCTGATTTGACACCCCCACCCAAAACAAACATTGACCCTGCTGCGCCATGATCAGTCCCGTTATTGCCATTCTCTATAATTTTTCGGGAGAACTCGCTGTAGGTCATAATAACCACTCTGTCCCATTTTCCCTGCCGTTTCATTTCGGTGGCAAATGCTCCAATCGCTGAATCTAGATCAGAAAGAAGATTGGCGTGAGACCCCAAGAGAGGTCGCCCCGAGGCATTGTTCACGAATTGGCTTGTATGTGAATCATACCCTTTTTGAACTGTAAAATAGACAGAACTTCTTGATCCCGTATCGATGTAGCGCGCGATATTCCTCAGATCCCGCCCTACAATAGAATTGGGGAAGCTGTTCGATGGAAAGCTGGCTTTCGTATTCCGGAGGAGCTCTTGAATCTCTCCCGCACTTTTGAAGGCGGCCTGAATTGAATTTCTGGCATAGTCCAGAACAGGTCTTGTCCCCGTAGTGGCAGAATCGTTCATCTTCCGGAGAATTTGTTCTGAAAACTCATTATCAATCTCAGGTAGGAGGATATGACTATCGTTTGCTGCCAAATACTTGAACAAGTCAGGATTTTTCATCGTGACTGCGGTATTGGAGCTTTGAGTCCGGAAACTTAGTCCCGCACTCGTCAGAGTTTCCAGGCCGACAAAAGGATCGAAGGAATCTTCGGAAGAGCACTTATGGTCAAAGTAACGGCCAAGCCAACCACTCCCATTGTCGCCGTCCAAACTGGAACTAGCCCACACATTACGAAGCTTAAAGTGGGAAAGGTTGGGCGATGGTTGTCCCACTCCATTGACAACCGCCAGGTCTCCCGAGTCCCAGAGGCCCTGCAGTGCACCAAGCGACGGATGAAGACCCAGACCATCTTGAAGCATCAAGGTTTCCTCCTCCCTAATCGCCAATCTCGGGCGATCTCGATAATATAGAGCGGCATCCTCTCTGGAATGCGGAATGACCGTATTGAGAGAGTCATTCCCTCCCTCCTGGTAGATCACTAATAAAATAGGGCCATCCGATCCGGCATCCCCATCGGAAGCGGCCGCGAATGGTGCGAGGACCCCATTCAGCCCTCCCCCGGCAAGCCCTACAGCGATCGACTGCTTGAGGAAGGCACGCCGCCCGATTCCCCGGGGAGGATTCTGAAGATCTATTGATTCTTTTTGTGCGCCCATGAACCGTTTATTGTAATTGAAACTCAGGCAGGGCCATGAAAATCCGGATGAGTTCACGTATCCGGGTTTCGACGTTCAACTGACGAAAATCCTTCTCGTAGCCTTCTATGAGAACGGCCCGCTGTTTGGAAGATATCCGATGAAATGGTAAAAAGTGATCGTTTAGCTCATCGATTAGCAGATCCAAATTCTCAGGTTCCTGAAGATGTGCGGGAATAACGTTCTTGATCTTAAAGTCACCCGGAGGATCAACATCTCGGATGTAGCGATTGGTAAGATCGTCATTTACGGGAAGGAACCCGATGGTTTGCTGAAGCCACAAGGAGGGTAAGTTGCTTCGGAAGAGAGATTTTTCCAGGCCCAACCACGAATTGCCAACCCCCTCCGGCTCTGCCCATCCCGCAATGCTAGGAGGATCCATTGGATCGTAACCCAGAAAATACAAAGCGGGCCAAGTTAACGCAGGTTCAGGTTCTGAAACTTTCAGGCTTTTGAGGCAGGAAACCATGAAGTCTGCGGCATCCTTAATCTGATTTCCTCGATTTCTTGTATCATAAAATGCTCTGCTCATGAAAATATCTTTGAGTAGAGGTAGTATCTCGAAATTATAGGAATTTTTGAATCTATTTCCTAATTTTGCAACGAGCTCCTCTGGTGGCTCTGGCGCGACAAAATACCGCCATAGTTTCCAAACCAAATATGTCCCAGCGGCAGGTTGCTCGAAGATATGGTCCATAACTGCCGATCCATGCTCGGAAACATCTCCCTGTCCGGGGGAGATTTTAGGAAAAGTTTTCCCAAGAATTATTTTTTCCGCAGTGTCGATAAGGTAGAATTCTTCAGGGGAATCAATACTGTAAGTATCATCAAGATAGGGGGTGTAGGGATGATCTTCAGGGTGCTTGGCTTCAGTGCGCCTGCCGGTAAAGGCTTTCGCCGTGTTTGAAACGTCTTCCTCCGTGTATCCGCCATTCACACCCAGTGTGAAGAGCTCAAGAAGTTCCCGGCCAAAATTTTCATTAAGCCTAGGCCTGCTGTTGGATTTGAGATCGAGCGTCCACATCATTCCTCCGCTCCATGAAACTCCATGAATCAATTCCTTGAAATTCCCAAGCGAATGTTTCCGGCAGAGATCAAAATGTTGAAAAAAGTAAATCCATTTGTTTTGATGCAGGAGAGGTCTTTTACTGATTGGAACGTGATCAACAAAAAACTTAAACATCTTTGCCCCAAGTGGATTGGCAACGTGCAGTTGTTCAAGATACCAATGAACAAATCGGCTCTCCGAATCATTGGTCGATCCGGTCGGACCTCCTGCGGAGATCTCTTTCCCGTCCCACCAGTCGGGGAAGGGAAAATCATCCCAATCTTCCGCTCGGCCAACCAATGAGTCAACGGCTGCCTCGACACCCTGGGTCCTGCCGATGTCGAAGAGGGTTGAGATTTCGTCCCTTGTTACTCCCATGATGCAACGACTAGCCAGGTGGGCAGCGTGGTCGTAGGTCCACTCAAAGTTTGTGAGGTTAGAGATCATTCGCCGGTCCTCAACCCTAGGGGGAGAGGACATGTGTTACGAGTGAAATCCCCCTAAAGATATCACCCGCACGACGCGAGGCGACGCGACGCAAGGCGCCCAGTTTTGTAACGAAGCCTGAGACAGTTTTTGTGTTCTTATCTTTTTACAAGAACACCCCGTGTCCTACTCAAAGGGCCATCAGATGAAATCCCATAACGCGGCTTCCGGTGTAGCCGAACCTATTAAAGTTTGGCCGAACGTCTCCCAGACTTATAGAGGGAAACTTCGACTCACGTTCGAACAGTTTCTTACGAATTCGGCTACAAATCGCCGAAGAAGATGTTCTCGGATGCTTCGCCACAGACATCGAAATTCGCAGAAAATTGCACGAGCCTCCTACCCATCAGCCCAGTTCTTACAGAGCTCCATGCCATTTCTCAGCAACTCCCTCTCTCTCCCCTCCGCTCCGGTCCAAGGGCGGCTTCAAAGCCCCCCCGCGAAAAGTAAATTCCTAGCATTACTGCACAAAAAGAACCGTGCAATCCCTTAAATTTACAAGGAATCGAAAAAAAATCCTCTTTTTGTAACCCAGATCTATCTCCCCGCGTCTCTCCCTATGAAAGCGAGGATCCCAATCGAAAGCCGCCCTCTCTCCCCCAAAAGCAAACTCCCAGTAGCAATGCCTAACTTTACCAAAAAAGAGATTATTCAAGAAGTAAGCGATCGTTTAAACCTGACCCAGACCATGTCGTCTAAGATATTCCACCTTGTTTTAGAAATTGTTACAAGAGAGTTGGCGAATTCTAACAATGTTGTCGTGAGAGATTTCGGGACATTTGAAACAAAGATAGCGAGGGGGCGTCCCGGGAGAAATCCGAAGGATCCGAGTACGGTGATTCCCATCCCAGACCGGGCTGTGGTAAAGTTTCAAGTCGGGAAAGCGCTTAAAGAAAAAGTCGCACGCACTCTTCCCGAATTGGAAAGCCGCATAGGCTAAGTGAAACGATTTTTTTCCTCTCATCCTGCTCCTCGCCGCTTTCCTCACTTCATGTGGAGGGGGCGGTTACAAGGGATACCAACAATCTGGCTACCCCACCCCCCTTTCGCCCCCTCCGCTCCGTCCCAAAGGCGGCTTCAAGGCCCGCCCGCCAAAAGTAAATTCCTAGCAGGTTGAAAATCCGATTTTTTGAAAGTTTTCACATTTAGCAAGTTTTAGCTCGCCATTTCATGGAGTTCTAAGCACTCCACGAGCTGACAATGGTAATCCGTTCGATTCCCCTTGGATTTATGACGGGAGTAGTTCTTTTACTACTGGCGGGAGTGCGGGCGTAGCCCATTCACGCCTAACCGGTCCCACCCTGACTGTTACTACAGACGGTCTGGTCGAGTTGAGTTTTGACCATCGCTATAGCATCGAGGGCGGCAATTGGGATGGCGGCGCAGTCTTTTTAAGCGTAAACAATGCAGCGTTCGAGCAGATTCCGAACGGTGCCTTTAGCGCCAACGGTTATACTGCGTTTGCATTGATCGGAAATCACGATTTGAATGAAGGCGAAGGCTTTGGTGGAAATTCGCCAGGCTATGGAGATCCCAGTTTTATCACGAGCGTAGCCGCTGCTCCGTTCTCAGCCGGTGATACGGTTGCAGTCCAGTTCTTGATGGCAAATGATGAAGGAGCAACCGGCGACTTCCTCCCCAACTGGCAGATTGATTCGGTCAGCATTACCAATACCAATGCGATTCCCGAACCGTCCTCGCTGTTGCTATGTGGGCTTAGTGCCGTCGGGCTCTTGCGCCGCCGCCGTTAATCATTCTCACTCAAGAGAGATTTTTAAAGCACCGCTCCCTCTTCGTTCGGGGTCGGTGCTTTTTTGGCATCCAGCTCGAGGCGTCAGCAAAAGTATGCTGGGCATACTACAAGGAAAGCTCCTTGAATTCCCCCAACAAATCGAGGGGACATCGCGCAATATCCGTCCGATCGATCAGAAAGGACGGCCTATCGAATCCTATTAGGATTCCTTGGCAGCGCACTCTTTAGCCACTTTGGCAGGGTGCTTCAGCTTGGTGCGAACGTCTTTCGGGTTCATTGCAGCCACGGTAGCTTCATCCATACCCAATGCGACAAGACGCTTCCTGTGGTCGTTTTGACGTTTCGTTCTCGCTGAATTTGACTTCGTGGGACGAGTCCTGTTTTGGTTCCGCGCTTCTGTTGAGGCCATGTTCGTATTTTTTATCCTAGCTGAAAGAAGATGAAGAATTCCTTTTGATCGGCTAGGTCAATCTCAAGAACCGAGTCTCTGTAGGTTCGATGACGGTCCTGGTCAACTGGAATTACATTTTAAGCGGGCTGACATGCATCGATGTCCAAAAGTGAAATGAAAGGAGAAAAGACAGAAAACATGCCCTGCATGTTTTAGAAAGGTCCTAATGATTCTTGTAACTACGAAGGATCCCATCACTTCGATGACAATTTTTCCGGGGAAGATTTGACGAGTTTTGGTGATCCTTGCGCCATTCGCGGGCGATGTATTAGTTCGGGTGCCAGGAGGTGAATGCACGAAATCGTGGGGATGAGATTGTGTTTCGGCTTGAAGGTGAAAAATGGAAATCTGGAGACACCCTTTCTACCGGGTGATGCCCACCTTTGGGGAACTTATCACGATGGTAACATCACAACCGGAAAGGCATCGTCTCCCGAGACGTCCCGACCTTTACGAAATGGCAGCCCTTGTGGTGGTCCTTCTGGCACTCTATCTTCTAGGGTCGTCCTACCACGATTTCTGGGTCGCAGCTGATCAAAAGCTGGCCGGCGGCAGGGTTCACACTGCGGGAAAGGAGTCCGAAAGGGGTCAGGGCGAACCATCGAACCTGAGTTAAGAAGGGTCGGTATTTTACTGTCGCCTTTCGTCCCGAAATCAGCCCCAATAGGCGGATGCCTTCCACTCGTCGCCAATTCCTCGCCACCAGCTTAATCGCGCTCGGAGCCACCGCACCTGGTCTCTGCGCCGCGGATGCCCCGAACCCCACTCGCCCTCTGATCGTCTCCACATGGCCATTCGGTAAAGCATCAAACGACGAAGCTCTCCGTGTCCTCACGAAGGGGGGCTCCATCCTCGACGCGGTTGAACACGGGATCAAGGTTACCGAGTCGGACACTAAAAACCGCTCGGTTGGAATCAGCGGAAGCCCCAACGCCGCCGGAGTGGTTCAACAGGATGCCTGCATCATGCACGGCCCCGGCCATCAGGCGGGAAGTGTCGCCGCGATCGAAGGAATCATTCATCCCATCTCTGCCGCCCGGCGCGTGATGGAAAAAACTCCCCACGTTATGCTGGTGGGAGACGGCGCCCGGATGTTTGCGATCGAAGAAGGATTAAAATCGATCGAGGTTGATTCAAGCAAGTTGCACGAAGCCTGGAGGAAGGAACGAGCATCCAAAAAACAGGCAGTCCAAAAACGATCCAAGGACGACCACGACACCATCGCACTCCTCGTGCTCGGCCCGGACGGCAACATCGCGGGTGGTTGCTCAACCAGCGGTTGGGGGGGCAAACTTCCAGGTCGCGTCGGTGATTCACCCATCATCGGAAGCGGCCTCTACATCGACAACGAAGTCGGCGCTGCCGGAGCCACCGGGCTCGGTGAAAACGTCATGCGCCACTGCGCCTCCTTCATGGTCGTGGAGTTCATGCGTCAGGGATTGCACCCACAGGAGGCCTGCCTTCGCGCCATTCATCGGATCTCCAGAATCGATCCCCTCGCGACCGAAGATCTCGCCATTAATTTCGTCGCTCTCGATAAGAAGGGACGCTACGGCGCAGCCGGCACCGGCACCGGTTTCAAATATTCCGTAACCACGAAATCGAGTAGTGTCGTTCTTCAGAGTCCCGGCGTCACCTCAAAAGACATCGGACCTGAAGGCGGAAATCGGAAGTAAATTGGATCGACTGTTTTCTCTAAGAATCGCGCTATTCCAGATCATGAAACACCTCCTCCTGTTGCTCGCCCTGCTTCTCTGCTCCGCTGTCATCGCGCAGTCCCAAGGTCCTATCACCCGATCATCAGCTGATTTGCCAGCACTCCTTGTCTTTGACGATCGCACCCCGGTCGAATCCAAACGCGCGTGGCCCCGTCGACGCACTGAGATTCGGAACCTGATGTTAGAACACTTCACCGGATTCCCTCCATCCGATACCCCGGCCATTCTCAACTCCAAGATAACCGAGAGCCGAACACACCCGGACGGTTCGACCCGCCGCCGCATCAGCCTCACCCTTGACACACCCAACAAATTCACCTTTGAAGTTCATCTCTGGATCCCGTCTGGAAAGAAGCAGCCGCGTCCGCTCCTTCTAACACAACCACGCGACTATCAACTACCGTGGGCCGAGATGGCTCTCAAACGAGGCTACCTTGTTTGCCTCTACCCGGGGGTCGACAGTCACCACAGGGAAAAAGACTACCCCGGATACGACAGTATCTGGAAAACCCTACGCAACGAATATCCTGCGGCTACCTGGACCGAGATCATCTGCAAGGCGTGGATCGCCGGTCGCTGCCTTGATCATCTTCTCGATCCGAAACACGATTACGAAATTGCGCCGGAGCAAATTGGAATCATCGGATTCTCCCGTTACGGAAAACAATCACTGATTGCCGCCGCAATCGACGAACGCATTACTTCCGTTGTCGCGCGAAGCCCTGGCTCCCCTGGATCAACTCCCTACCGCTTCAGCTCTCGCAACACCTGTGCTGAGACTCCCTCCGATTTCCCCGGCCAATGGTTCCTCCCAAGCCTCCGTTCCTATGCCGGCCGGGAGAACGAACTTCCCATGGACGCCCATGGATGGCTCGGCCTGATCGCTCCTCGACGCTGCCTAATTCACACCGCATACCACGATGGCAGTGAACCGACATTCGGAGTCGAGCGAGCCTACGTGGAAGCGCGTAAAGTCTACCAACTTCACGGTCGGGACGAACATCTCCGTATCCACTACCGGCCCGGCCAACACGGCCCCATCACCGATCAGCAGCGTCGGGAAAACCTCGATTGGTTTGACCTCTCATTCGGAAGAGGACAAGTCGCACAGGCCGATTTTCCGATTGAACTCATTCATCGGTTCGATTGGACCAAATGGCAGGAACAACAAGCTCCCAAGGCGCTCACACCCCCGAAACGGTTAACCGCAGAAAGTAGTCGAGACGAGATCGAAGCCTGCCTCCAATGGTCCTTGGGACAAGCCCCGACTCAGATCAAGAACGCGTCAGAGACTCCGTTCATCACGGAAGCCGAATCAAAGATGATGACCCACGATCGATGGCAGGTGAAGGACGTCGCCAGATCACCCCTCCGCTTCGGAGAAAGCGTTCGAGGCAACCTCTACTACAACGCAACGATCAAGGAACCCATGCCGGTCGTGATTTGGCTTCACCCCTATTCGTATCACAGCGGCTACAACGAAGGTTATGGCGTGGAGGGCACGACAGTCTATCACCGACTGGCTCAAGCCGGTTTTGCGGTCATCGCATATGATCAATGCGGATTTGGTTTAAGACTCCTTGAAGGACGGGATTTCTATCAAACGACTCCTCACTGGTCTCGCCTCGGCAGGATAGTTCACGACGTCCGTTCAGCGGTCGATTTCGTCGTCGATGGCAAAGGAGCCATCAAAGGTGATCGACCGAAGATGGATCCCACGCGCATCTATGCCCTGGGATATTCGCTCGGGGGAACAGTGGCTCTCTACGCGGGAGCACTCGATCAACGACTCCGGGGCGTGGCGAGTTTCTCCGGGTTCACTCCCCTCAGAACGGACACCGATGATCGCCCGACCGGGGGAATTCAACGCCTCTGGAACTGGCACGGGTTACAACCGACACTCGGACTCTTTGCAGGCAACGAGGATGCGATCCCATTCGATTATCACGACCTTCTAGGGATGATCTCTCCGCGCCCCTGCCTGATCGTTTCCCCTAAAAACGATCGTAACGCAACCTATTCGGAGATCGTTGAGACACTCAGAGAGTCACGCATCGGAGCCGGGAAAAAGAAGTCCAACCTGACACATCTGGCCCCGGAGGAAGCGGATCGGTTTGGGAAAGACGAGCACCTGATGTTCCTAAATTGGGTAAAGGACCTAACTTCGAACGACTGAGGACTCGGAGTTCTATCCTATAACCTACACTCATTACCTTTGGATGATAAGCTATCATCCTAATTTATCAGCAGATCTTAAATTCATCTTCTCGCTTCCCAAAGAGAGCGCAAACGGCTCTTTCGAGAATCAGCGTTAGAACCTTCAATATCCGACGGAGCCACAAAGATAGTAAGTTTCCTGCCCACAATGGCCCCAGCCTCCCTAAAAACTCACTATTTTGTGAAATGAGAGGCAAAAATGGCCCGTTCACACGCTAAGCTCAAAAACACGGTAGCCCTTCCGGATGTCCGTGCTAGTTTCCACACAGATTTCATGACCACAGACATTCCCGCACCCGACCTCGCTGACGCAATTAAAGAACGTTCCGCTTTTGTGGCTCCTCTTCGGCAGGAAATTGGCCGAGTCCTTATCGGACAAGACCACTTTGTCGACCGGATGCTCGTTTGTCTCCTCACTGGAAACCACCTCCTCGTCGAAGGTCTCCCGGGCCTGGCGAAGACTCTCGCGGTCAACACGCTGGCCCAAGCGCTCACCGCCAAGTTCGGCCGGATCCAGTTCACGCCCGATCTCCTCCCGGCCGACGTCGTCGGAACCCACATTTACAATCCCGGAACGCAGGAATTCAAAGCGAAGGAAGGTCCCATTTTCACGAATCTTCTCCTAGCCGACGAAATCAACCGCGCGCCCGCCAAGGTCCAATCGGCCCTCTTGGAAGCGATGCAGGAAAAGCAGGTCACTCTCGGCGGCGAGACCCGCCAACTTCCGAAACCTTTCCTCGTGATGGCGACGCAAAACCCGCTCGACCAGGAAGGAACCTATCCCCTTCCCGAAGCGCAAATGGACCGCTTCATGATGAAAGTCGTCGTAGGCTATCCCTCGCGCGACGAAGAACGCGAAGTCCTCCGCCGGATGTCCTCGACCACCGTGGTGCCCTCGGCTTCCCCCGTAACCGATCTCAAAGCGGTGATGGCGGCCCGCGAGATGATCGATGAAGTGAAAATCGATCCCCGCATTGAGGACTACATTTTGGACATCGTCTTCGCCACCCGACAGGAAGGTCGGACCCAGCTTTCCGAGCGACAGGCCGGAGTCAACCTAAGTGCGATGGACCAGCTCATCACTGCCGGAGCCTCCCCCCGTGCCACCCTACAGCTTACCCGTGGTGCCCGCTGCCTCGCCTTCCTCGATGGGCGCGACTACGTCCTTCCGGAAGATGTCAAAGGCATCGCCGCCGACGTGCTTCGCCACCGCATCATCCCATCCTACGAAGCGCAGGCTGAAAATATGGATACCGACGCGCTCATCGAGCAGATCCTCAACACTCTCGTTGCGCCGTAATTCGTAGCCGCCATGCTCGCTTCGGAATTGATGGAAAAGGTGCGTCGGATTGAGATCCGGACGCGCCGGATTGTGCAGAACCGGACCGCCGGTGCCTGGCAGGCTTCCTTTAAAGGGCGCGGCATCGAATTCGCCGAAATTCGCGAGTATCAGGAAGGCGACGAACTCCGCTCCATCGACTGGAACGTCTCAGCCCGCCTCGGCTCGCCCTACATCAAGCTCTTCACCGAGGAGCGCGAGCAAAACGTCTTCTTCCTCGTCGACCGCTCCGCATCCGGAGAGTTCGGCACCGGAGGCATGACCAAAGCGGAATTCACCGCCGAGGTCGCCGCCGTTCTCGCCTTCTCCGCGACCCTTAACAAGGACCGGGTCGGTCTCCTCCTCTACTCCGATCAAGAGGAACTCCAACTCGACCCGGCACGAGGACATCGCCACGTCCTGCGCATCATCCGGGAACTCCTCGCCTTCGAGCCCAAGTCTCCCCGCACCGATCTCGCCAAGGGCATCGAGCATCTCCTCAAGACGACTCTCCGTCGCTCGATCGTTTTCATTCTATCCGATCTCATCACGCCGGAATTCGACAAGCCGCTCCGCGCGCTCTCCCGTCGACACGAAGTGATCATCCTGCACATCACCGATCCCGCGGAACGCGAGCTGCCCAGACTCCCGGCGATCAGCATGACCGATCTAGAGACCGGAACCGTCTCCCTCCTCCGGCGAAAAGATACCGCCCTTCTCGTCGGTCGCACCCAAGCCCGGCAAGAGGAGCTCGCCACGACCTGCCGCCGTGCCGGAGCGGATCTCGTCCCTCTCGATACCGCCGAGGATTACCTCCCCGCTATCATGCGCCTCTTCCAAAGCCGCATGTCCCGCCGATGAAATCGATTTTCACCATTCTCAAAGTCGTTTCCCTCATCGTCCTGCTGACGGGGATGACGCTTGCCTTCATCTTCTTCCGGGTTTGGCAAAAAAACGAGCGTCCGGTGATTCTCAAAAACCAGTGGCAAACCGCCGAAGCGACCTTGGGCGGAAGTGCCACGCTGGAAGTCACTCTGCGCGTGCCCTGGCATCGTGAGATTAATTCCGCGAATCCCATCTCCTTTCCTGAGAGCCTTCTCCCGGTCCGACAAAAGACAGCCTTTAAAAAAGGAGCGCTCGATCTAAGTGGTCATCGCGAATGGCTCATCACCGTCCCCATGGTCGCGACAAGTCAGAAGATCGACGACGGCCAAACCATCAGCCTGCCACTCGCACGCACGAAACGCATCTCCCCTACCAGCGTCAACGTCCCCGTCCCACCTCTCACGGTCATTTCGCCCATCGACCTCCCGCGCGATCCAAACAATCCAAATAAGTTTCTCGTCCCGGAACCACCCGCGCCTGATCCTGAGTTCATCCTCCCGGAAATCCCCGCCCACTACTACTGGATCGCCGGTGCCGTTATTATTCTTGGCCTCATCGGTCTGGGAACTCTCCTCTACTTCCTCCTTCGTAAAGCCGGAATCATCGCTACCACTCCACCTTGGGAAAAAGCGATGGGCCGCCTCGACGCCCTCGACACCACCCAGAACCAGGTCGTCGTCCTCGCCAAGCTCACCGACATTCTAAAGAGCTACACCGCCGAGCGCTTCCAGATCGCCGCGTCAGCCAAAACCTCAACCGAGTTCCTCTCTTCCATCAAAAAGATCGAAAGCATCCCGGCGGACCAGCTGAAAGATCTTCCTTGGCTTGCGCGCGTCGCAGATGCAGCGAAGTTTGCCGGCAAGGAACCGCCTGCCGATTCCAGCACGCGTGCCATGGGCGTGGTGCGTAGCTTCGTCGAGAAAACCACTCCCCAGGAAAATCCCGATGCCTGAATTCCAACATCCCCTCGTCCTTTGGCTCCTCCTTCCCCTCGTGGTGGGGCTCGTCTGGCGGTGGCTTTTAAAACCCGCAGGGATCGCCGTCTCATCGACGAAACATTTTCGCCCCTCGCCGGCCCGAAGCTTCTTCACCGCGGGCCATTTCCTCCTCGGAATTGAAGCCCTCGCCGCCGCCGGATTTATCTTCGCCCTCTCCCGCCCCCAGCAAGGCGTCGAACTCATGCCTTCCGAGCGCGAGGGAACCGACATCATCCTGACGCTCGATTACTCGAACAGCATGGACGCCTTCGACCCCGATCCTTCATGGCCGGAAGGACGTATTAGAGCTGCCATTATTGATAAAACTCTCAAGGACCGCCTCGGGGTCGCGCGCGACCAGATCGCGCGCTTCGTGCGCAGACGTTCGGGCGACCGCATCGGCCTCGTCATTTTCGGAGTCGATGCCTACGTCGCCTGCCCTCCCACACTCGATCACGATTTTATCGTCTCTCAGGTCGACATGCTCGACAACGCCCTCCTGGAACGGGGCGAACGGGGCACCAACATCGCCGGTGGCATCGCCACCTCGGTAAACAGCCTCCTCAACGAGAAGAAGAAAAACAGCGAGGACAACCGACGCACCATCATTCTCATCACCGATGGCGACCACACCGTAGCGGACGAAGTCTTCACCCCGCTCGACGCCGCCCGCGCGGCCCGCGATAACAACATCGTCATTCACTCCGTCGGTATCGGCTCCGACACCCCCTACCGCACCGGCTGGCTCAAGAGCGCACGCGCGAGTATCCGCTTCGACACCCGTAACATGGAAAAGATCGCGAGCATCGCAAACGGTCGCTTTTTCCGCGCCAAGGACAACCAGGGATTCGAAGACGTCATGGATACCATCGACACTCTCGAAACAAGAACCCGCATCTACCCCGCTTTGGTCTACAAGAGGGACCTCTACCGCTATTTCCTCATCCCTGCGACCATCCTTCTCATCCTCTCCTTCATCCTCCGAAAGACCCTGCTTCTCGAACTCTCGTAATGAATCTTTACTCGCTGAAAGATCTCTCCTGGCTCCTCCCGCTTCTCATCCTTGCGGGAGTGGCACTGTGGTATGCGAGACGCACTCGACGCAATGCCATCGAGCTGCTCTCGGGAGATAATGGCACCTGCCATTTAAAAACGAACGCCTCTCCCCTGCGTCGTAAGATCCTCGGTGTGGCCCTCATCGGAGCGCTTATCCTTTCCGCCATCGCAGTCCTGCGGCCCACCGGTGGCACGACCATTTCTTCCTTCAAAAAGCCCGCGAAAAACATCGTCATCATGATCGATGTCTCGAAGTCGATGGCTGCCACCGATGCCGAGGGGCTCTCCCGCATGGATGCCGCCAAGCTTCTCGCCCGCGGGCTCATCGACCTGCGCCCGACCGACCGGATCGGCCTCCTCTCTTTCGCCGGTGGATCGTTCAACGAATGCCCCACCACCCTCGATCGCACCATGCTCTTGCAGCGGATCGACAGCCTCTATCCCGGCTGCCTGAGAATCCCGGGAACCGATCTCGAAAACGCCTTCCGCGAAGCGGAAAACCTCCTCACTGAAGAGCCGCCCCCGGGTTCCGCTCTCATCATTCTCTCCGATGGCGATAGCGTCATCGGCAACCATCAAAAAGTCGTCGAGGAATTGGCCAAAGCGAAAATCCCCTTACTTTCCGTCGCCTTCGGAAGTCCCACCATTCCCGCTCCCGTTCCAAATTCTCAATACCAATCAAAAGCCGAGCACGACATCCTCCGCGCAATCGCAACCACTACCTCCGGAATCTTCCTCGAAGGGAAACCCGCGCAGGTGGACGCGCAGATCGATCAGATCGCCAGCCGCATTGATGCCATCGAAATTTCCGGCGACAACATCGCACCGGAACTCTTTGATCGCCCGCTCGACCTCTACGCCTACCCGCTCACCATCGCCCTCATTCTTCTCATGCTCCACCTCTTCATCCCTCTCCGCAGCAAGAATTGGCATCCTTTTGCGACCGCAATTGCGCTCCTCTTTTTCCTGCCCAATCTCAGTAAAGCTCAAGACGCATCCCCCGCCTACGAAGCGGCACGACAGGATGCCATCGAAGCAGAAAAGCCCCTACTCTTGATCTTCACCGGCTCCGATTGGTCCCCCCTTTCCATCACCTTCGAGGAAGAAATCCTCTCCCATCCGGTTTACCAGAAGTGGGAGAAGAAAACCGTCGCCTCACTTCTCATCGACCTCCCTCGAACCGGGATCGATCCTGAGACACGCCAAACCAACCGCGCCCTCGCAAGCCGTTTTGATGTCGGAGCTTACCCCGCCGCAATTTTTGTCGAGCCGAACGAGCAAATCGAAATCGGACGTCTCACTCATGACGACGGTGGCCCCGCCGCCTGGATCAAACGAGCCGATGCCATTCTCGCGGGCGACCTTTCCCAGTCCGATGTCGCCGCGTCTATCGACGCTCTTCCTGAAGAAGTACGGGCGCGCCTCCAGGACGAATCACTCAGCGAGGTCGAGCGCAGCATCGGCTACTACAACAAAGCGCTCGAAATCGAGCGCAGCGATGAGGACCTCGCCATCAAGTCGAAGGACCGCTTCAAGCTCCTCGTAGAACTCTACACCAACGCCTCCGAATCAGCCCCCATTCTGCGTCCCGACCTCAGCTTCGCCGCCCTCCACAAGGTCGCCATTTTGCATCATCGCAGGTCCCGCAGCCTCGTCCCCGAGGACATCGAAAAAATGGACCCTGCCGAATTGATGCGTCTCGCCGAGGAGTCAAAGGGCGACATCATCAAGCTCCTCAAGAAAGCACGCAGTGGCTACCGCCGCTCTCTCTCGTTCTACCGTCAGGCCGCTCCCTTGAACCCCGGTGAAGAAAGCTTTTCCGTCAACCTCGCCGTGGCCTACCGGGACCTCGCGCGCGTCACCGCCTACATCGATTATTCAGCGGCTTATCAAAAAGCCATCGAAACCACCGTGAAAGCGCTTGCTCAAGAAACCCGCTTCCGCAAGAGCCTCGACTACGAGGTCACCACGCGGAAGCCCATCAACGACACCGCTGTCAAAGCGTCTGCCGAAGCAATCCGTGATCTCGTCAAAAAGGGCGCAGCCATCGAAGACAAGCCCACCATTTTAAAAGAGGAAGATCTCTCAGACTACCGCCTCGCGGAGGAGGACATCGATCTCGCGCCCGCGCCTCACGAGGATCGCCACCTCCATCCTTCCGTGCAGCATATTCAGGACGCCCTCGATCACTTAATCGACCCTCAGGAAATGCAACCGCAACCCCAGCCCGGGGAAGGAGAACCAGAAGACGGAGACCCACAGGAAGGCGACGAAGGGGAAGAAGAGGAAAGCGGGCCCGAGGGCGACCGCCCGGATATCGGCGATGAAGAAGACGGAGATCAAGGCAAAGGAGATTCCGATGCCGACCTGCGCCGCTCTGAAAAAGAAGACGGAAATCTCCGCGACCGCCTCTTGGAACAACTCAGGGGAAATCTCGAAGGTGAACGAAGGGCCGAAGGGCGCGGCAAACCACGCGTGAAGGATCACTAATTCGAATGAAAGCGCTCCTCACGTTACTTGCTCTCATCAGTCTTGCATCAGCAAAGGACTACGACCTTTTGCAGCCTGAACCCAAGGTTTACACCGACCTCCGCCAGAGCTTCATCATCATCGCGGACCACGCGGTGGAAATCGGGGACATCAAGCCCCATCCAAAAATCATCTGGCTCGACCGATCCATCGATCGCACCAATGGCCGACCCGTCAATCGCAACAGTCCCGAATCCATCTTTGGCATCAATGAGCCGACGATGCACACCGAACTCGGCTTCGTCGTGCGTGCGCCCGGATTGATCAAGTTCCCACCCATCCCGGTCGTCATTGAAAACAAGTCCTTCTTCCTGAGGCTCGATGACATTCAAGCGACCAAGAACCCCGCTCCCAAGGACCTAGGACAACTCGACATCTACTGGAACAAAGAGCTGGAAAAGCCCAACGAAATCCACTTGGGCGAAGCGATCGAGGTCGACTTCATTGCCAAACTACCAAAGCTGCAGTCTTACCCAAACTTTGATCCACTCCCCATCATGGCGGCCGCAAATGCCAACTGGTATCTCTTCAGCCGTATGCCCGGACGAAATGCGAGACCCTATGATTTCTTCTACAACTCCGGATATCGTTTCTCCCCGCGCCGCTATCAACTAAGCGAGGGAGAAATCGGAGGGAAAGCGGCCTACGTCCGCCGCTATCAGGCGCGCCTCATCTGCTCGGAGTTGGGAGAAGTGAGCGGTCATCTCGGCATGACCCTTGGCCAGGGGCAATTCAAACGCACCCGCCTCATCCCCTATAAGTTCAACGTCGTTCCCCTCCCTCCTCCCCCCAACGAGCGACTTATTAATACCGGCCTCGTCGGGAATTGGACCATCACCTCCAGCATTACCCCCAGCGTTCTTTCCGCCAATCGTCCGGTAAAGATCCGCCTCGATATCCAGGGCAGAGGAAACCCCAATCTCCGGACCGACTTCGATTTCTCCCGCGAAGGCTTCTCTTCGGTCGATAGTAGATTGGAAGACAAATCCGGCATGAACTACGATATGTGGGAAGGCAGC
>Ga0308005_10000360_pt1 | contig 17007 bp, 13 predicted proteins | sample Neamet67_FD_203142 | JGI IMG/M metagenome (GOLD analysis project Ga0308005, IMG submission 203142) | Marine microbial communities from water near the shore, Antarctic Ocean - #67 | ecosystem: Environmental > Aquatic > Marine > Unclassified | place: Southern Ocean | collected 2014-06-07 | reverse complement strand
TTTGCTCGGCGCAGCCGTAGGGGTAGCGGAGGAGGTAGTCGATGGCTCCGGCAGCTTCGAGGAGGCGGGAGCGGGCGAATTCAACTTCGAGGTGGCCGCGGCCTTCGGCGAGTTCTTTGGAGAAACCCTCGAGGAGGTTGTGCTGTTTGGCGGGGTCGTTGAAGGTGACGAATTGGACCTCGCGGAGGAGGGGCATGGGGTAGCGGACTTCGAAGGTGGATTCGACGGAGTCGGAGAGTCTAGCGATGTCCGTGGGTGGTGTTGGTCCCCAGCCAGTGGCAGAGGGGACGGCGGTCCAAGTCCATTTGGCGGTGCCGGTGTTGGCGAAAGTGACGTCGAATTCGACGGTGGCTTGGCCCTTTGCTTCGACAGGAACGTCGGAAGTGAGAATTTGGTCAGCGGAGGAGGTGGTGGAGTCTAGCTTGAGGGAGACTTTCCAAACGCCGAGGGTGTTGGTGGTGTTTTGGAGGAGGGCTTTGACCCGGATGCGGTCGCCTTCGTGGGCGAAGGCAGGGGGTGAAGGTTCGAGCATGACGGGCTTGTTGACGAGGGCCTCGCCGAGGCCGGTGCCGAAGCGGGAGGTGCCGTGGTGGGCGACGGCGATGAGGCGGTAGCGGGTGAGGGTGTCGGGGGCTTTGAAGCGGGCCTTGAAGGAGCCGTCTTTGCCGGTGATCAGCGTGGGCATCCAGGTGGCGGTCGGGTTAAAGTCGGAGCGGGCTGGATCCTGCTCATCTTCGCCCCTCGCTGAAAGCGCGTCGGCCTCACCGCCGCCGATGATGAAGCCTTTGTTACCGAACATGCGTTCCTTGACGGACTCGGGGATGAAGTTGTTGAGCGAGGTTCCGTTTAGGATGCGAAGCACACGGGGTTGGTGGAAGTGGGAGAGGGGATCCGGGTTGTCGTATCCCATGACGGCGAGAGTGCCTTCATCGACGGCGTAGAAAGTGACTTCGGCGGCGGAGACAGGTTGGGATTTGTGGCCGAGGACAGTCCCTGAGACCTCGATCATTTCACCGGGGCGGGTTTCGCTTTGGGTGGTGGCGAGATCAACATTGAGGCGGGAAGAGGAGGGATCAACGGTGAGTTCGCAGTAACCGAGACGGAGTTGGGGCTCGGGGCTTTTGCGTTTGGAATCGGCCGAGCCTTTGATGACGAGGACGGAAACGAAGGCGTTGGGGGCGTCTTCTTCTTTGAGGGGGATTTCGATGACGGGATTGTCGAGGGTGAGTTGGGTGCGGAACTTTCGGGTGACTTTTTGATGTTCGACGGTGATGAGAGCTTCGCCTTCGATGGGGGAGAGGACGAGGATGCGGGCGGTGTCACCGGGGAGGTAACGTTTCTTCTCGGGGACGAGTTTGATGCGCATCCCGTTTTCGTAGGCCCAGGGGTATTCGTCGGTGCCGTAGACTTGGCGGGTGACGATGGTCTTGATGGCACGGCCGGAGGCGTCCTTGGTGGTGAGGGTGAAGAAGTGTTTGCCTGATTCAGTGGGGGTGAAGGGAAGGTCGAGCTTTCCTTCAGGGAGAGTAATCCCACGAGTGGAGAGGGGGACGAGGGACGCTTCATTTTTAATGACGATGCGTCCGTTGGGAGCTTTTGATTTGGTCTGAGTGTTAACCTCGCGTTCGACAGTGAGAGTGGCGTTGATGGGGGCGGTGTGGAGTTGGCCCTTCTGATTCACGGCGACGATTTGGAAGGGGATTTCCTTGTTAACGCGGGTGATTTGGTCCTGGCGGCGGAGGCCGAGGTAGAAGTCAGACGAGTGGATGGTGGTGGCAGTAAATGAACCAAGTGTCTGACTGTTGGCGTCCATGACTTCGCTTTGAACAGAAGTGCGGCGTGGCGTCGGGAACTTGAGATCCGGGAGTTGGAAGTCCATGGCGAGCTTGCCGGAGTCATCGAGTTCGGTTTCGCCGTTTTCTGAGTGTGATCCTTTACGGTCGGTGGAGTTATTGTCATCGGTGTAGCCGAAGTAGTGATTCCAGTAATCGGGATCGTATCCGCGATGATCGCCGAAGAGGAAGTCACGGTGATTGGGCGGGTAAAATCCGGTGGGGTTGGCGTTGAAATACCAACGGACTTTGCCTTTCGAGAGAGGGGTGCCCTGGAAATATTTGGCGTTAAGAGAGTAAGCGAGTTTGTCGGTGAGGGTGGATTCTAGCTCGAAGGTGTTCCGTTTGAATTCCTGAACAGAGACGCGATGGGTGAAGGTGGCTGATTTTTTGGCGGCTCGTTTTTCCCAGTAGTCTTCGATGCCCTCGGCAGCTTCAATTTCCTTTGGCCAGGAGAGGGTGAATTTGTAGTTTCCGACGGTGTTTTCCGGGAGGGTGTGGGTGAGGTCGAAAGATCCCGTGGTCGAGAGCGTCAGATCTTTCTCGAGGATCACGCGACGCATGGGGTCGGAGATGGTGATCTTTGGTTTGATGGAAGTGGGGAGGTGGAGGTTGTCTTTTTTCAGATGACGAACAAGGCCCTTGAGGTGGATGGTTTCGCCGGGGCGGTAGAGAGTTCGATCCGTGAAGAGGTCAACGAGGCGACGGTTGTGGGGAGCCTTGCCCCGCTCGAAGTTGACGGGGAATCGCCACATTGAGACGGTGGGGAGGGCGTCATCGAAGGGGATGATGATGGTGTCGCCCTTGAATCGGGCGCGGAGTTGACGGTGTTTCTCATTGCGGGGGAGGGTTGCGGTGCCGTCGGCTTCGGTGCTGGCTTTTTCGAAGGGAAGGGCATCTTCACCGAAAAGGGCGAACTCGACGCCGGGGAGGCCCTTGCCGGTTTCGCAGGAGTAGGCGTAGAGGAGAGCTGAGTCGTCGGTGAGCTTCCAGGCGAGGCCGATGTCGGTGAGCTGAACGAGGGATTGGACGATTTTTTCCTTGGAGCGTTTGAGGTCGGGGTGGTCGGCCTTGGTACCGGTGATCGAGACGAAGAAAGCGCCGCTGTTTTGATTTTTCGGAAGATAGTTACTCCAATTGATGGTGTGGGTGTGGGTGGTGTCGAGCGGGGTGTTGATGGTAATTTTCTCGTCGGCGACGACTTTGCCGGTGATGAGTTCGAAAGGGAGGGCAATGCGGGTTTTGATGCGTTTGTTATCGGGACCGTTGCCGGTGTAGTGCCGGTAGCCGAGGGAGGTGCGGATGAGATCTTTTGGTGAAAGGCGCTTGATGCGGAGGCGGAGCGACTGGTTGTTGATTGATTGGATTTGGTAGGTGTGGGTGCCGCGTGCGAGTTGGGATTCGTCGTGGCTGGGAAGAATGATGTTGGGAGAAAGGCGAGTGAATTTGAGAGTCTTGATGAGAGTCTGTGAGAGGGGCAGGCCGTCCGCTGAGTGGAGAGAGTTGGCGAGGGTGAGATTGTAAGTGTCGCGGTCGGCGAAGTTTCCCTGAAGGGTGACGTTTTGACGGCGGTGATCGAAGACTGCCTTGAGTTCTTTGATTTCGGTCTTGAATTTGAGGTGCTTGAGAAAGTCCGCGGGTTTGAGATCGAGAGGGAGGGATTGGTTGAGCGAGATGCGGACGGTCCGGGGGTGGTCGGGGGTGGTGGCAGGGTAGATGGAAGATGCGGTGAAGGGGACGACGTTTCCGATGATGTAGTGATTGATTTCCTTGACGGCAGAAGTTTCGGAGGCGTTGGGGAGGGCCGCGAGGCGGCGGAGGGACCACTGATTGCCGATGGGGAGGGGCGTTACGGGCTCTACGACGACGGCGTGCTTGATCACCTGTGAGTCCGCAGGTGCCGGATTGGCGTTGCGGAGGGACTTTTCGGTGAACCGTTCCTGCCAGTTGGGTTGGTAGTAATACCGGCTGCCGAGGTCTCCCCAGGTGGCTTTGCGGGTTCGGGCTGCGATGACCTGGGATTTCTGGTCTTTGGTTTCAGGGCTGACGAACTGAAAGAAGGGAGCTGCGGTGACCGGGTTGACGTTGTCGTTGAAAAGAAGGAAACGGCCGCCAGTCCGAACGGAGCCGATATGGCGGGTCCGGACGATGCGGAATGATTCGGATGAGGCTGCTTTGAACTCTTGGGCGGGGATGATGGTGCCGTCGAGGGACTTGAGGGCCTTGGCCAGGGAGAACTGATATTGTGTGCCGACCTTTGGGGCTTCCTGAGGGACGAGTTTGGCAATGTTCTGGGAGCGCCAGACCAGCTTGGCCTTCCAGGCTGGCTTGATGGTGAGAAGGGTGTTTTCGACTGTTTTGTCGAGGCCTTCACCGACGGCTTCAGGCGCGACCATGGCCTTGTCAAAAACGAGTTCGATTTTGGTTTTCGGCTCGATGGTTTGATCGCTCAGGGAGAGTCGGGTGGCTCCGAGCAGGGGGAGGGCGAAGGTGAGTAGAAGCAGCAGCGTTTTCATGAGTCCTATTGTTTAACGATTCTATTATCGAAAGATGGCGATTTATTTTTCGATTTGGGAGATCTTTTGCAGGACTCTTTACAAGAGAAGGGATCGAATCTTCAACGAGGAGTATTCAATTGGGGGGGGTGTTCGGGAAGGAGAGCTCTCTGGTGGAAGAGTTTTTACACGTTGAGGAGGATGAGGTAGGACTGGGGAATGTTGAGAGAGATTTTGTTGATAGGGGTGATGGTTGGAGCGGGGTTTGGGGAGACTTACGAATTAGGGCTGGACTCGAAGAGGAAGGAAGGGGTGCCCCTGGGAAAGGTCACGAGGCATGAGTGGAAGAGTGAGGTGTTTGAGGGAACCTTGAGGCAGTATTATCTTTACGTGCCGGCACAGTATGATGCGGCGAAGCCTGCGAACGTGATCGTTTTTCAGGATGGTCACGCCTACGTGCAGGAAGACGGACAGATCCGAGCGACTGTGGTCATGGATAATTTGATCGCAAAGAATGAGATTCCCGTGTCCGTGGGGATCTTTTTGAATCCGGGTATTTTCACCGACAAGATCGAGGGCAGTCAGGGCTGGAAGAACAAGAAGGGGAGTAACCGGAGTGTGGAATACGACACCTTGAGTCCCAAGTACGCCGAGTTTTTAGAAAAGGAGATTTTGCCGGAAGCGGGGAAGTCATTGAACCTGACAAAGGATCCAAAAAAGCGGGCGATTTGTGGAATGAGTTCCGGAGGGATCTGCGCCTTTACGGTGGCGTGGGAGAGGCCTGATCTGTTTCAAAAGGTGATCAGCCACATTGGTAGTTTTACGAATATTCGGGGAGGGCATGTCTATCCAGCCTTGATCCGCAAGGAGGACAAACGGGAGATCCGGGTATTTCTTCAGGACGGGGAGAATGATTTAGATAACCCGCACGGGAATTGGTGGCTATCGAATCTACAGATGGAGAAGGCGCTGAAGTTTCGCGAGTATGACTACAAGTTTGTGGGAGGAAAAGGGGAGCACAATGGGAAGCACGGAGGGGTGGTTTTTCCGGAGACCCTCCGGTGGATTTGGAGGAAGTGACGGAAGTGTCACGTGCAGGCTCGTGATACAAGTGAGTTCGGTCACCTAGTTGGAGAAAGAGAGTGCTCCGAACCGTTCTCATCGAGGAATGGGTGGGGATTGGATACATGGATTTGTTTTTCCGAAGATTATGGATATGTTTGTCCTCAGAGCGCTATAGTGGGCACCTCTGGTAACCTCATTTCTAAAAATGAAACCAGATCCCCCATCTCAGCGTTGTCCACGAACCTTATGAATTCCTTCAAAAGGATACTTGCCGGCCTTGATCTGAGGGAATCTGCGCCCATTTCACATCGAAAGCAGGTTGCCGGAGGTGCCCTGTTGAGGCCTCTCTTTGCAGAGAAACGGGATTTCTCCGGTAGCAAGTCCTGAATCATGAAGGTGCCCGCTCTATTTATTCTTCTGACACAGCTTTCTCCTGGTCTTATTGTTCGAGATTATGCAAGCACGCGCCACGACCGCTTTGTGGGCTTTCCGGTTGCTCCGAAGCCGAATCCTAATTTCTTCCATGCGGCCACGGATTTGACCGGAGTGGGATGGTATCTTTCTCCGACCCAGACGGCGGAGGAGCTTCGTCGGCAATATACCATGGTTTCTCCGAAACACTTTGTGGGAGCCTACCATTTTCGACCATCTGTGAATGGGAGTATCCGATTTGTGACGGTAGATGGAATGGTGCGGACCTATGCGGTTGGGACGGTCCATACAATTCTCAATGATGACGGTGATCCAAGCGATCTTTTCATCGGAACGCTGGAGAATGAGATTCCGGAAAGCGACGGCATCAATTTCCAACCTTTTCTGAGTGTTGCCGAGACCCATTATGTTGGGAAAGAACTCATTTTTTTGGGTCATCTCAATGAGAGTGGCATGGTGACCCACCGTGCCGGGCGCGGAGTTTTTCAAGGCCGGGTCCAGTTCGGTCAGGGAACTGCCATTGGAGACACGACGTCCCTCAAAAAGACCGAGGGGTTTTTCTGGATCTATAAGGAGAACAAACTTTTTTCATTCGGTGATTCGGATGACGCCTACGTCCAAGCCGGAGATTCGGGGAGTCCGTCGCTAGTGGATGTGGATGGAAGGGGGGCGATTGTCGGAACCCATTCGTTGGTTGGGACCGAAACGACGAGATTCACTACCGAGATCATAAATTTTGACACCTTTGTGCCATTCTACATCGACTTGTTGAATGCGGGAATGGAAGCCGAGGGTTACCACATGACTCGAGCGGTGCCAGGAAATATCAAGCCGCGCACGACTCTCGCTATCACCGAGACTGTGCCTTCGGTAATTCGAGCGGGGTATTCGGTTACGATTCCGATCATGGTTACCAACATCGGGTTGCTGGAAGATGCAAACAATCTCAAGTTTTCACAGACACTGCCGACATCAAGCGGGACTTCGCTCACAGGATCGAGGTGGGTGGCTTCTGGATCGGGGGCTTTGGTGGAAGCCAGAAGAGGAGGACTTTTGACGGACACCGGTAGTTCGCTTTTTCTTACTTTTACTCCTGAGTTGCCAGGGAGCTTTACTTCAGATGTGACGTTTTCGGCGGACGAGTTCGATGAGGTTACGGAGGTAGTTGAGTTGGAAGTGATTGAGTCGTATCTTTCGTGGTCGTCGATGTTGATCGAAAGCGGGCAAACTTCCGACCCTGACGGGGACGGAATTGCTAACCTTCACGAGTATGCCTTTGGGGGAGATCCGGAGTTGGCATCGGTGGTCCAGGTGTCGACGGGAGAAAGGCTCCTTCCTTCAGTCACCGAGACCTCATCGGGAGTCGTTGTTAGTTTTCTAAGGCGGATAGAGGCGCAAAATCGTGCTTTGACTTACGAGGTTGAGGCGTCTTCGAACTTGGCGGCCGGAAGCTGGAATGAGGTCACGGGGGTGGTCGTTGAGGGAAGTCCAAGTCCGGTCAACTCGGAGTTTGAGAGGGTTTCGCTGGAGATTGCAGAGGCCTCCGAATTACGATTCTTCAGGCTCAAGGTGACTCTCGAAGAGTGATTAGCATTGCGGGTTTCAAGAGCTGCGTTTATTTCCCTCCTCGTCATGGCTCGCATCAACGAAAACTTCCAGAAGCTCAAAGCAGGTTATCTTTTTCCCGAAATCGCACGCCGCGTGAACCTCTACACCGACGCTGAGCCGGAAAAGGCAAAGCGTCTCATTCGTTGTGGTATTGGTGATGTGACCGAGCCGGTTCCGGTTGCGGCGCGGGAGGCGATGAAGAAGGCGGTCGATGAACTGGGAAATCGTGGAACTTTTCGCGGATATGGTCCCGAACAGGGATACCCATTCCTTCGCGAAGCCATCGTGAATCATGCCTACGATGGTCTTGGGATTGATGCCGGAGACATTTACGTTTCCGATGGTTCGAAGTGCGATTCCGGAAATATTCTCGATATCTTTGGTCAGGGAAATAGGATCGCGGTGACAGATCCGGTTTACCCTGTTTATGTCGATACCAATGTCATGGCCGGAAACACGGGTGAGGCAAATGAAGCAGGAGAATATGAGGGGTTGGTATATCTCAAGTGCACTGCTGAGAACGGGTTCATTCCCGCCATCCCAGAGGAGAAAGTCGATCTCATCTATCTTTGCTATCCAAACAACCCGACGGGCACGACTGCAACGCGAGGGCAGTTGGAGGCATGGGTGGCGTATGCGCTCGAGAACGACGCGGTGATTCTCTATGACGCCGCTTACGAGGCTTTCGTACAGGATTCTTCGGTGCCACGATCGATCTATGAAATTGAGGGTGCCCACAAGTGCGCCATTGAGTTCAGATCCTTTTCGAAGAACGGTGGTTTCACAGGAGTGCGTTGTGCCTTTACCGTGATTCCCGAAACGGTCACCGGCAGTAGCGCTTCGGGAGAAAGAATTCCTCTCAAGCAGCTTTGGGGACGTCGTCACTCCACCAAGTTCAACGGTGCCAGTTACCCGGTGCAGCGCGGAGCGGAGGCGATTTACTCCGAGGCCGGGAAGGTAGAAGTGGCGGAATTGGTAAAACACTACATGACCAATGCGAAGCTTCTTCGTGAAGCGTGCGAAGGACTTGGACTCAAGGTTTGGGGCGGTGAAAATGCTCCTTATGTCTGGGTTGGATGTCCCGAGGGTGTCAGCAGTTGGGGGATGTTCGACAAGATGCTCGAAGGGGCGCAGGTTGTTGTGACTCCCGGAGCCGGCTTCGGTGCGGCAGGGGAAGGTTTTTTCCGGATCTCTGCTTTCAACTCCCGTGAAAATGTCGAGAAAGTCTGCCAGCGACTTGCGGCGATGGTTTAGGACGGAGGGGGAGTCCCCGAGGCTTCGATGCCCACCTTGCAAGCGGGATCGGTCTGCGAACTGACTTTAGAAGGTCCCTCGTTGGGGGCTGTGCCATGCGATTTTCCTTCAATCTATTGAGGCGATGAAAAGGTGCAGTTGTCCGCGTTGCTTTCTACTGCCGTCTTATTCTCATTTTCCGGGTTGCGCTCCGCTCAAGTGGTTCATCGGGATTGAGATCAAGGAGATCGTGGCCCAGATCCAACAGACTCTGGATTCTTAGGTTTAAGGACCCAAGGAAAAGTCAGTGAAGCCGAGATGTTGGTTAGAAATCGAGGCTGAAATAAAAGATCCGTCTGGCTTCATTCCCGAGCTGCATGCGAGTTGGTTCAGAGTAATTAAGGACAAGAACAGCGATGAGGCGATTCGGTTGACCGGGACCACCACTTTCAAGAATATCAGGACCTCGGGAAAAGATGTTGTTGAGTGCTTATATCGAGCCGGACACGTTGGAGCGTTTTACCGGAAGATCGAAACCTTCCGATAAGTGATCTCTTTCCCCTGACCGTCCCGGGCGCGGGAATCTTTCCCGAAGGGAAATATGCCAAGGGCTCGTCAAGACGACAGTTCAGGAGAAATCCCAATGGTGGGAGAACTAGGAGAAAGAAACCGACACGGGATTAATTGTCCCCCAAAGCAAGAGGCCCTTTGCTCCTCTCTGGACGGATCGGTATCCCACTGAAAAGCTCGAGAGCCAATAAGTCGGCTTTGAGCCCAGGACAGGAAGATCGGGCATTGCACTTGGGCTCGTCAGGGAGTAGTTAGCGGCATGAGCGGTTGCGGAAGCGGCAGGAATTTCGGTCCCCGGATGAAAATGGATGCATCACTGCATCTGGAGAAAAAGCCGAGTTGGATCAAAGTTCGTCTGCCTAACAATCCTGTCTTTTGGGATACCAAGTCCATGATCACCGACCTCAATCTGGTTACGGTGTGTGAGGAGGCCCAATGTCCGAATCGCTGGGAATGTTGGGGGCAAGGGACTGCTACCTTCATGATCGCGGGTGAGAAATGCACCCGGGCTTGCGGATTTTGTGCGGTCAAGACAGCCAAGCCAGATGCTCTTGAAGAAGATGAACCCTCCCGCGTGGCAGAGGCGACGAAGCGGATGAATTTGAACCATGTGGTCATCACTGCGGTGGCCCGGGACGATCTCAAGGATGGAGGTGCCGAGCACTTTCAGAGGACGATTGAAGCTGTTCGTGAAACCAATCCAGGGATCATCATCGAGGTGCTTGTTCCTGATTTTAATGACAAGGACTGGGCACTAGAATTGGTAATGAAGGCCCGTCCCCATATCTTTAATCACAACCTTGAGACGGTGGAGCGCCTCACGCCGCTTGTGCGGAGCAGGGCGCAGTATTCCCGTTCGCTCTCGGTGCTCAAGAAAGCAAAGGAGATGGCCGGCGGTTTGATCGCGACGAAGAGTGGAATCATGCTCGGTCTGGGTGAACGACCCGAGGAAATCGAGCGGGCTTTCGATGATCTTCGCGCAGCCGATGTCACTGTTTTGACATTGGGGCAGTATCTTCGTCCGACCCAAATGCATCTTCCTGTGGTGGAGTATGTGACACCGGAAAAGTTTGATGAATGGAAGGGAATCGCGCTGGCGAAAGGCTTCCGACATGTGGCGAGTGGCCCCTTGGTCCGGAGTTCCTACCATGCGGCTGACTTTAAGCCGGAAGAGGATGTCCTGGAGGCGATTGAGGCTGATCTAGCCTCCGCCTAAAGATCAGGATTCCTCCCACTTGGCTTCCTCGATTAGCTGATTGAGGGTTTCCAGGGAATGACAGAGAAGTATTTTTCCTTTGTGCTCTCTCGGCTTCACAAAGCTCTCGAAACGGTCGCGCTCATCCCAGCCGGATGTGGGAGCCGCCATTCTAGGTCATGAGGTGTCCTAAATTACTCGAAGAAATCTTTTCGAGCACTCTCGAGATCTTCTTTCAGGAAGATCAAGGCCCTGGGAAGGGTGGCTTCGATCATTGGGAAGAAGAGAATCCCACGGGCCAGGAGATACGTGGTGAGGGGGGGCTGGATTGCAGTTCTACTCGCCGCCTCTTTTGTTCTTGGGAGAAACTACCCTCCGGGATTGTTGACCACGCGAAGATACTTGCGGGTGATATCCATATTGATCGTAGGGGCTTCCGTGAGGGGGTCACCGAAACTGATGAGACTGGACCCCCTCACCATGGAGACCTGGGGAACACGGGACCACGTGATGAGGTCTTCCGACCATTGGATTTCCACTCCTCCCAAAGCAACATCCTGCCCGATCTTCAACGTGGCACCTGCAGAGGTGAAGTCGAAGAGCTGCTCCGGGGAGTTTGTTTCATCGAAACCAAGGGAAAAGAGGATGATATTGGGAGTGCTGGGAGAAAGACCAAATTCATTCTGGCTGGCCGCCCCCACACCCGCGTCGGAGGCCCAATCCGGATAGTCGGGAAATTCGATGAAGGTTTCCCCGGTGGCCTTGAGGGTGCCCTCGATTTTGACACTGGCGTCAACCGGCAGATCTTCGGATTCAATGGGTTGATCGATTAAGGTCGGGTATACGAGAGTGACATTGAAATAGAGCTTGCGACCTTCGATCCGGCCCGGAGTGATGGAAACAGATCCGGTTCCATCTCCACTGCCAACGAAGTTGACCTCGGCAAAATTGAAGTCTGGGATGTCCAGAGAGCCTGTGAGGATGGATCTGGCCTCGCCCTTAAGAATACCGCGATTGACGGTGAGTGCATGCTGTGAGGCATCGAATTCGCCGTTCGAAGGATCCACGATGCCGGGAGCCACGGGGGTGAAAGCGGTGAAGCCAAGATCTTTGCTTTCGAAGGAGTAACTCGCGAGGAAGTTGCCGGACTCAAGCGTGACGTCGGTGCCGGTCACGTCCGCAGACAGGATAGTCATCTCGTCCGTATTACCTGTTGCCGGTGAGAGATTGAGCTGCACTTCGATTGTTCCGGAGAGGTCAGAGGTGTCATTGGAGGATCCAAACCCCGAGACCGTGAGATCGATATCGACTTCGTTGAGGCCCGTTTCGTCCACCAAGGTAAGCACGGCTTGATTGGCCACTTGACCGAAGGAGGTCACCGGGATGGCACCAAGAAAAACGATGAGAAATGATCGCATGAGTGATTTTTACCATGAAAGGAGTCCCTTGCGAATGAATTCTCAGCGTCCACAGAGTCTTCCCGTGACCGAGACTTTGGATCCATTGCTAGGCAAGATGCGTTGTATTGCCACGGGGCTTCTTGTGCTGATGAGTTTTCTCTATGCTCTGGCCCTGGCTGAGAGAATTTCCCGAAGCGGCCATGGTGGGAGCGATAGCGGATTGGTTCGATCCCAGGCGCCGGAGCCAACTTCCTTCATTGAAGTTGAAAGACTTACCGTATTTCCGCCTTGCGGTCATATCAGCGAGCGTGAGCACTTTCACCCCATCTCCTTTGATTTCATTGGGATTCTTCTCGTCAGGGCGGGGTGATGAGCCCTAGTTTTCGGGTCGCAGATTACCCGCGCTCATTAGATGAAACTACTATCCACAACGTTGATTACCTTGTTCGCTTGTTCCTCATTGGGCTTGGGACAGGGTGCAGATCCTGAAACATACACTCCGATGGTTTGGAAAAACTCCGAAGGTGAAGAACTGAATTATCGTTTCCGTGCACCCGATAAGGTGGAGCTAGGGAAGAAGTATCCGTTGATTGTGTTTTACCACGGTGCGGGGGGGCGGGGAGACGACAACCTGGGTCAGATTCGGGACGCAGGTGCGATCAAGGCATTTGACGCTGCCGGCGTGTTCACGGACCGGGGCGCATACGTGATCGCGGGCCAAGTTCCCAAGGGGAAGCTTTGGGTGGATGTTCCTTGGTCCACTCTCGAGCATAAGATGCCTGCAGCTTCGACCTCGATGCGGCTGATGTTTGACGTGCTGGACAAGTTTCTTGGGGACGAAAAGAACCAGATCGATACGAAGCGCATTTATGCGATGGGCTTGTCGATGGGAGGTTACGGGACCTGGGATGCGATCCAACGGAAGCCGGATTTGTTTGCAGCGGCGGTTCCGATTTGTGGTGGTGGGGACAAGTCGATGGGGAAAGTGATCGCGCAGCTCCCGATCTGGGCATGGCATGGGGACAAGGACAACGTCATCAACGCGAGCCGCTCCCGGGACATGATCGCGGCGATCAAGGCTGCCGGAGGCACTCCGAAGTATACCGAACTCAAGGGGGTCGGGCACGGGGCGTGGTCTCCCACCTGGAAGTCTGAGGAGATGTGGGAGTGGCTGTTTTCGCAGAAAAAGAAGAAGTGATTCTGGCGTGGAGAGGGAGCAGAAGGGCCGCGGTAGGTGTTGTGGGCCTTTGATACAGGTGGTTTAGGGGAGCCCAATCTCTTGCTGGGGGCTTCTTTGCTGACGCTGTAAACCCGTGCTACACAAAGGTATTGGAGCAAGCACTTCTACGCAGGGAGTCTCCAAAATGGACTGTAAGAGGTCATCGGAGACTACATCAGATGGGGCATTAGCCATCTAGTAGGGGGCAGTCCACAATCTTCTTACGCATAAGTGCGACGACAGCCTGCAATGAAGAGAAGAACGCAAAAACCAATAACGCTAAAAGTGTTTTCATAACTATTGAGGTGGACTGAGGTGGTCCCGAAAGTCCGGCCACTGAGGAGCTAAGTTAAAAAGGAAGGTGTTGAAGACTTTATTTCCTTTTGGAAGGAATTGAAGAAGATTGACAAAGCGGCAGGCGTGGAATCAGACCAGAGAATTTAGGGCAATGTTTTCGGTTACGATTCACCCATGTTTCATGATTACTACAGGATCGAGCGATGTGTTCAATGACTATGCCGAATGGAAAACTCGACAGGATAAAAGGAAAACGTCGGGCGCTAAATTTAGAATTAGCGGGAAAACTCCAAAATTCATCAAGGAAATGGGGAATTCGATATTTAACTTTCCAGAAAGAATTACAATACAAGCGGCAAGCAAATGTTCATTTCCCGGATTTCCAGGATCAAAGCATGGGTAACTGGGTTTTGGTTCGCGTCCTCGGTGGTCGATGGTAACATTTGCCTCGAGTTCACGCACGCTGCCTTCATCCGGTTTATCCTTCGACGTCCGGCAGTTCGCTAACCCAAATCACCATGATCCAGACCTTGCCGAAACGCCACTTCGGAGTGGGGGAATGACGTGTTGCTATGTTGGCGGGGAGAGCGGGCAGTGTTCAGGGGCAACCTTTCTTCATGTCAGCATCCCCGCTTCGCGCAAAAAGAAGTCTGTGGGTGGTCACTTCCATCCCTCATCGGGTGGAGAGGCGAGAAGTCTCTCCTACGGGGTTGAGGAAGTTTGATCGCGTAAAGGGCTTTCGCCCCACGCGATTCCTGGAGGGATCAAAAGCGCAACTTTCGACTACGGTTGCTGGGTAGGAGGGGGTAAATCCAGGGGGCTGGGGGCTCCGGCTCCTTTTTTGTCGATGAGGTGCAGGTAGATCATGGTGGTGGAGACATCGTCACTCTTTCGGCATCCGTTTGGTTTGCCCATTCCTCACGTCACGATTGTTCGAAGGAAAAAAGAAGGCATTGGTGCTGCCGTCGCATCTTTTGTTAGGAAGAGCTTTTTGACTCCCGAAGAGGTTGCTCGTCAGTGGTATGATTGGCGGCCTCGTGGGGTTGCTACTCCACGGTGTGGTGATGGTATGCGGGTGATCTTTTGGTGTCTCAGGCAGAGTCGCGGAGCGTCCTTCCTCGGGGGCTAGGCTTCGGTGATACGAAGGGCGAGGTATTCCTCGATGGCTCGGGTTGGGTCCTGATGGCGCATGAGAGTTTCGCCGATGAGGATGGCGCTGGCTCCTGAGTCGAGGGCGCGTTGAGCATCGTTGGTATTTTTGAGGCCGGATTCGGAGACGAGGATGACGTCATGGGGAACCTCTTCGGCGAGTTGCTCGGTGGCGATGAGGTCGGTGGTAAAGGTCTTCAAATTACGGTTGTTGATACCGATGAGGTCGGCGCCAAGGTCGAGGGCGCGTTCCATTTCGGGGAGATCGTGGACCTCGACGAGGACGTCGAGTTGCACATCGCGGGCGGCATCATAGAGTTTACGAAGTTGGTCGTCATCAAGCGCAGCGACGATGAGGAGGATGGCATCGGCTCCGCAGACGCTGGCTTCGTAGATTTGGCACTCGTGAACGGTGAAGTCTTTACGGAGAAGAGGGATGGGAGAGATTTTGGAAATCTCCATCAGGTAGGAAAGGTGACCCTGGAAGTATTTCTCGTCAGTGAGAATGGACATGCAGGTCGCGTCGCCATCGATGTAGCGTTTGGCCTGGCGGACAGGATCGAAGTTGGGATCGATGATGCCGGCGGAAGGGGAGGCTTTTTTGACTTCGGCAATCACGCCGAGACGGTCCGGGCCCAGATCGAGTGCGGAGCGGAATCCCCCAAAATCGTTGCGCATCAGGGCGGAAGCACGGAGTTTGCGGGTCAGGGGAATGAGAGGTTCGATCTCCTGCTTTTTGTAAGCGATGATTTCGTCTAGCTTGTTCATAGGCGACGGTATTATCCAATACGCCAAGTCACCAAAAAGGAAAGCGATCAATTCCACTCTTGTCCTCGAAGGCGGGACGGGGAATGCTTTCCATCCGATGAAAGTGTTTCTAGCTATCGTCTGCCTCCTGCCGGTCCTGCTCTGTGCCCAGCAGGAGTCGACCAGCAGTGTGGGAAGCCGGTTGTCCATTTTTGGTGGCTCAGCGCCTCTTCGAGTGGCGATGGTTCAGGATGCCGAGATCCTGATTAAAGACCTGGACCTCCTGGTAGGTGAACTCAACGGAAAACCATTCCCCATTGTGCTTCAGCTTTATGCGGAAGATCCGGGCAAGGCGTCGCGCATTGGCAGGGAATTTCAGAAGCTGGAAATCGCGGAACAGCAATATCAACTTCGGATCGATCTGCGTCTGGGTCGAGGGAATTCCTTTCACCAGGATGAGCTCGATCGCGTTCTTTTGGAGATGCTGCTGATCGAGCGGACTCTGCGGTCACTTCCGGAGGGGGTCGAGGCGGACCGGGTTGAGATTCGCCCGTGGCTTCTTGATGGACTCGCTGAAGCGATTCTCTGGAAAAAGGGAAAAGGGGACCGGCGTATGTATGCTTCCCTGGTTGATAGCGGGGGATGGGTGGAGGTGGAAAAGTTGGTTGATCGGACGATGATCGGAGACTTGAATGTTCTGAGCCGTGAGCTTTTCCGGGCCTCGTCCGGGGCTTTGGTGATGGCGCTATTGGCCCAACCGCAGGGGCAAGTGAGCATGTCCAATTTCTTGGGTCGAGTTGCGACTTTTGAGGGAGAGTCCCTCACTCTGTTACGAACTCACTTTCCCCAGGTGAACCTCGGGCCGAAGGGCCTGGAGCGTTGGTGGATGTTACAAGTTGCGGCGATGTCCGAGCAGCGTTTGACTTCTGCGATGACGGTTCCGGAGACTGAGAGTCGATTAGTCAAATGTTTTAAATTCTATCTTAATGACCCCAAGGGACGTGCTTATACTGTTGGGTTGGAATCGTGGGCGGAAGTGGCAGCGCTTGAAACAAAGGAGGAGCGAATTGAGGCGCTTCGCCCGGCTTCCAATTCACTGGCTCACCTCAGTTTCCGCTGTTTCCCGACTTATCGGCCGGTGATCGGAGGATACATTCAGATCCTTTCCGAGATTGTCGAAGGCAAGACCAAGAAGGCCATCACCATGATGGAGAATCTTCAGACGTTTCGAAATGCCGAGGTTCAGCGGCATGCCCAACTCGTTGACCTGATGGATTGGTATCACCTCTCGAGTGTGAAGGAGGAGAGCGGTGAGTTTGAAGACTACCTGCGGGTGAAGGAAAATTTGCGGCGGGGAGAAAGTGTTTTGAATGATCCCCTCATCAAATATGTCGATCAGGTGGAGAGCATCTTTGCGAAGCCGAAGTCCCGGTAAGTTTCTCCAGTGCAAAAAAATGCGCCCCGGACGAAATGCCTGCGAAAACATGGACCGCCCGGGACGCTTTGAGAAACGAGATGGATTAATTTCTCGTTCAGCCCCCATTTATGCAGGAAGTTGGCTCCAATCACAGGAAAAGTTTCCAAACTTTTCGTTCTTTTTAGTGAGTGCTTTTTCTTGACTTTTTCCGGGCGGCGGGGGCCGGGAGGCTGCTTCAGCCTTGTGTCGCAGCCTCAACCTGTTCGGGGAAGTATTTCATCAACGATTCGGTGACGTGAGGAGCGGCCATTCCGAGGCCACAGGCGGAGGTGGCTTTCATTGCTTCGT
>Ga0308005_10000356_pt1 | contig 17025 bp, 16 predicted proteins | sample Neamet67_FD_203142 | JGI IMG/M metagenome (GOLD analysis project Ga0308005, IMG submission 203142) | Marine microbial communities from water near the shore, Antarctic Ocean - #67 | ecosystem: Environmental > Aquatic > Marine > Unclassified | place: Southern Ocean | collected 2014-06-07 | reverse complement strand
CGCCAAAAGCTCTCACAGGTTAAATCGGTTGATGAAGTGCGTCAGATTGCGCTAGAATCAGGAAATCTTTGAAAGTTTTTAAAAATTTAATTAATTTTATTGAACTATTTAGAATAGTTGGGTAATTTCCTCCTTATTCTATGAAGACTCTCACCCTTCTTTCCCTTAGTTTTTTGGCTTTCTCGGAGCCTCTTCTCGCTGCCTCGCAAGAGCAACGCATCAGCAACTTGGAGCAAGAAGTCTCCTCGTTGCGCTCCAAAGTCGCTTCAATCAGTGAAAGACTTGCTACTTCCGGCAAGCCCACTCAGCGCAGCACTTCAAGCTCAAGCGAATCCGGTTATCGCATCAAGAAAGGTGACACCCTCTGGGGAATCGCAAAATCTCGCGGACTCTCAGTCTCAGCACTTCAAAAGGCCAATCCAGGCCTTAATCCCTCCCGGCTCAAAATTGGAAAGTCCCTTTGCCTTCCCCGAGCCAGTAAATCGACTTCGGTCTCTACTTCGAGCTACTCCAGCCCGACTTCGAGCTACGCAATCAAATCAGGCGACACCCTCGGAGAAGTCGCGAACCGGCACGGAACCTCACTGAGAAAGTTGATGGCCTCAAATCCCGGATTGAACCCACGAAAGCTTCAAATTGGTCGGAAAATTAAAGTGCCCGGTAACAATCGGAGTAGCGTCGCTACCAAACCTGCGCCAGAGCCCAGACAACGAGTCGCAGAAGCTCCCAGAGCGACGCCTCCCCCACGAATTGCGGCCGCTGGTCACTCCAGCAGACCTGAACTTGTCACCGTGAGCCAGAATCGACGACTCGATGACATCGCCCGCTTCTACGGCACGGATGTTCCTACCATTAATTCTCTGAACCAGGTTTCACTCAGTCCAGCTCAAGTCATCAAGATGGGTTCCCAGATATACGTCCCGCAGCAGTAGCTTGCACCTCGGTAGAATTTTAACTAGTCTGTCGCCTATGAAATCACACGAAATTTTCAAAGAGGCCTTTAAAAAAAGCAGCCCTAAAGAGGTCGCCTCTGAACTCGGAGTCTCCCTCTCTCTCGTTTACAAATGGGCGCAAGAGCAATCCGAAAGCGGCAGCGGCTCACGCAACCCGCTGGATCGCCTTTTGGAAATCATCAGACTCACTGATGAACCGCGTATCATCGAATGGCTCTGTCAGAAAACCGGCGGCTACTTTGTCAGAAACCCAGAAAGCACCTGTCAGCAGGGCTTCGAATACCTCCCGGCCACCAACGAGATTGTTGCCCAATTTGGCAGTCTTCTCACTCGCATCTCCCAAGCCGCGCACGATAACTCCATCACCCAGGATGAAGCCGCGGAAATCCGAACTGATTGGGATAAGCTGAAATGCTTTGGCGAAGATTTCGTTCGCTGCTGCGAAGAAGGAGATTTCGTGAAAATGGCCGTCGAAGCGAAAAAAGAAAAGGAAGAGCCTCGCAAAACTCTCTACTAGGGAAAGCGTCGCAAAGCTGCGGATTCCCGTTTGCCCGGATCGACAGAGCAGGCTATAGCTCACTGTGATGTCCGCGCCTGTCCGCACCCGCTTTGCCCCCTCGCCCACCGGCTACCTCCACCTTGGTGGAGCCCGCACCGCTCTTTTCAACTGGCTCTATGCCAAAAAGCTTGGGGGCACCTTCGTCCTCCGCGTCGAAGATACCGATGAAGCACGGAACACCGAAGAGGCCCGTGCTGCAATCTTCGAGGGCATGGAATGGATGGGACTCGACTGGGAGGGTCCCTTTTATCAGAGCGAGCGGAGTGACATTTATCTCGAGTGGTTCGAAAAGCTGGTAGCCGCTGACCGTGTCTATGAAGATGATGGCGCGTGGCGCTTCCGCTTCGTTCGGAAGCCCATCACGATGCAAGACATGGTGTGTGGAGAAGTCACCATCGACTACACCGACGAATCGAACACGCCCGACATGGTGGTCCGGCGATCCGACGGCTCCTTCGTTTTTCACTTCGTCAATGTCGTAGACGATCTCACCATGGGAATCACCCACGTCATCCGTGGTGAGGACCACCTCATGAATACCCCGAAACACCTTCAGCTCATTGAAGCTTTCGGCAAAACGGCACCGCAATATGCCCACATTCCGCTTATTCTAAATCGCGATGGCTCCAAGATGTCGAAGCGTGACGTGGGTGCCGCGCTAGGTGACTACCCCAAACAGGGCTTCTACTCCCCCGCTGTCGTCAACTTCATCGCGCTTCTCGGATGGTCGCCCAAGGATGATTCCGAAATTTTTTCTCCCGAGGAATTGATCGAAAAATTCTCCTTGGAGTCGATCAACCGATCGCCCGGTCGATTCGATGCTGAAAAGTGCGAATGGGTAAACCAACAACACCTCTTGGCACTCACCCCGGACAAATTTGTGGAAGTCGCCGCAGCCTACTGTGAAACCACTCCCACTCCTGAGATGCTCAAATCGATTCAGGAAAAAGTCTCTCTCCTCACTCAGGCTCCGGACGCCGTTTCTTTCTACCTCGATCCAGAATATTCCATCGATAGCGAGCCCTTGGCGAAAGTGAAAGGAAACGACACTGCATGCGCTCTTTTGACCGCTCTTGCCGAGACCATCCAAGGTCTGACTGACTGGAGCGATCCAAAGTCCGTCATCGGATCCACCGCGAAGGCTCACGGAGCCAAACCCGGACAATTGATGTTCCCCCTCCGCATCGCGCTTTCCGGGAAAGCTGGAGGACCGGATCTCGGGGCCATCCTTGAAATTCTCGGACAAGAAGAATGCCTCCGACGTATCCAACGCTTCACCGCCCTACTTTCATGACCCACTACCATCTCGACGACCTCTCTTCCATCAACGCAAACGCGCCAAAGCCCGCTCGCTTCGCGGTCATCGGAAATCCGGTTGCCCACTCTCTTTCCCCCCAACTTCACCAACCCGCTCTCGACGCCCTCGAGCTGAATGTCCGCTACATCCGTGTCGAAGTTCCCGAGGGTCGTGTGGCAGAGGCTTTCGAAAAAATGCACGAGATAGGGATTCAAGGGATCAATGTCACCGTGCCCCACAAGCTTGAAGCCCTTGATGCATGTGACGAAGTTGGAAAAGGAGCCCGCTTGATGGGCGCCGTAAACACCATCGTTTTCGAGGGAGAGAAGAAGGTCGGCTTTAATACCGATGGCCCAGGATTTGTGCGCGCCATCCGGGAAGACTTCGGTCTTGATCTAGGCGATCTTCGCATCGTCATCATTGGTGCCGGCGGAGGAGCGGGGCGCGCCATCGCCACCCAGTGCTGCCTGGAAGATTGCCCTCAGTTGACCCTCGCCAATCGGACTGTTGAAAAGCTCACCTCGATGCAGACTCTACTCGATCCCCTTCTCCACGGTGAAAAGTTAGAGGGCCCTGGTGATCGACTGTCCATCCACTCTCTTGACGATCCAGCTCTCCAGGAAGCCATTGCCAATAGCGAGTTGATCATCAACACCACCTCGGTCGGGCTCAAACAAAGTGATCCCTCCCCCTTGCCATCGCATTGGATCGAACCTCATCACCTCGTTTACGACACGATCTACAATCCTTCCTGCACCAGACTCCTGCGTGACTCCCAAGCTCAAGGAGCCCGGATCGCAAATGGAATCTCGCTACTCCTTCATCAAGGTGCGCTTTCTCTGGAATACTGGACAAATCGTGACGCCCCGATTGACGCGATGCGCCAAGGTCTCGCTGAAGCGATCAGGGCCTGACCCACTTATCGTGAACAAGGTCGACAATCTCGAAGCGCTTGCCTCCTCCTTTTCCATCTCCAAAGCGAACACGAAGAGTGACCGGAAGGTCCTTCAAAAGAGGACCCACAAATCGCTTATAATTTAGAATCGTTTTGATGCGCGTATCATCGAGTCGTTGCTTGTCTGAGTCCAAAGGCACATAGCAAAAAATAAACTCGGATCCATCATCGCTGGCCAGGAGATAACCTGAATAGGAAATTCCTCCGATCACACTGTCATAAATTGGCTTTTTTTCAATTTTGCCCCTGATGATCGCCACGCTGCGAGACTCTTCCTCGACAAACTCAACAAACGGAATTTCACACCAGTTGGTAGTAGCATCCCAATCGAGAAGTAATTCTCCGTCCTCTTCCACGAAGTAAGCCGAGAATGGCTCGAAATTCTCACGTTGCCCACTGACGACGACATATCCTCGCTCTTGTCCCCCACCGGGTGGCGACACTGTCGGCAAGCGCCATGTCACGTCATACATCGTATCTAAGATCATGGGAGAGGACCAACGATTGGGTTCAAGCGGGTTTAACGTTGCGTATGGAGAAGGTCGCACAAATGCGAGCACCTCGTCGGGCGATTTCGCGGTATTAAAAGCTTTTAAAATATCAACGGCTTTCCCCAGCCACACCGTAGAATCACCGTCGAACCAATTGTGAGAACCCGTTTTCTCCACATCGGAACCACTGAACATTTCGATTGGATGACCTCCATTCTCATCCTCTGTTTGATTCTGGGTGAGCATGGAGATCCCCACGCCAACGCCAATGAGAGGGATAATCACCGCCAAGAGACTGACCCACAACCATGAAGTGGAGCGCTTTTTACTTCCCCAAACCTCATCAAGAGTTTTAATAGGACCCTTCTTCTTCAGGCGGCGAACCTGCTCCGCAACGTCCACATGACCGGAATCATCATCATCGGCCTGAATCCCATGCAGAAGCTCTTTCCCTTTATTCAGGAGAGAATCACTCGCGCGTGAACCCTTCGTCTGCTTGGAGCGTCGCCCTTTTTTAACACGGCGTAGTTTTCTGACCCTTTCCTCAGGAATCTCGCTCGCTTCCGATTCGGGCTGATCTTCACTCATTCGCTTTCCACCGTAGGTTCAAGAACAGGCTCATTCAAGTCTGACTTGGAATCAGCCTCACTTGAGTCTTGATTTGAAAGCAATTCTTGAATTCGCTTACCATACCAGGATATTCCATTGATTTGCTTGAGAACCATCTGCGGCTCTCCGGTTTCGTCTTCCTCCCATGCGAGAGAGACAAACACTCGCGCCATCCCAGAAAGATCATCGATTCCCAAAATGCTCTCCATGGGACGCTTTTCTTCCTCAACGTCAGAGAGGATTTGAGACAAGCGTTCTCCAACTTCACTCTTTCGATCCACAACTATTTCGGGAGACTCTGTTGCCCGGATGGCTTCCGATGATTTATTACCCGCATAAGGGGGGGCGTAAAACAGAAGAGCCAACTTTTTAGAAGCATCTCCAGCTTCCCTGCGTCGAACCAAGAGACGAAAATCGCCCTCTTGCTTACCAACTCCGGATCGAAAGAGCGTCCACGGGACTGTCGAGTAAGGCGCATAACACTCCCAGTCCAATCTCCATTCCTTTCCATCCCAGACATGAACGGCCTCGGACCTCTTGCCCTCTGAATCCTGCCAAAGAGTCTCCACCGCCAAAACTAATGGATCCTCCTGTAATTCCAGAATATGCCGAGCTCTGAGTCTCATCTTTCCTTTAAAGGCAGGAATCGAATGGGTTTGACTGAAGCGAGAAAACTTTGCCGCCATCTGTGATGAACGATCAATAGACTGCTGTTTTGCAGGTAGAGAAGGAGCTTGAATGAAACTGTTATAGTTTTTGCTGATCGATTCGAGGTGGGAACGATAGAACTCGCGCATCCATGGCGGCATTCCAGTATTTGCAGCATTCCTAGTATTTTTCTTCCCGTCGTCGCTTTTAATCTGAAAAATGAACAACAACGTGACAATTACACCGATCCAAGCAGTGATAAAAATGTAGAGCTTTTTGTGTTTCTCCTCTTTCCTCCGTTTTTTCCGGCGCTTCACTTGCCGGCTCCCGTCAGAGAGAATCGACTCCTCGTCCCTGCTCCCTTCCTCCGTCGTCTCCAACTCTTTCGACTTGAAATTTTCCAACTTTTCTGTCGAACCAAAAGACACTGGGGGTGAAGCCCCCTCACGACTTTTCATGACATCGCGAAGAATGCTCGGACTAGCAGCACTCTTAGGACGAGGTCGTTTGGGCGCTGCGGTGCCGCTGCCGCCAAAACTGGAACCACAAGAGTCACACTTTAGCCCCTCGGAAACATCCCGATCAGATCGAATAACCGACTGACAGGAGGGACATAGGTAAACTTTTGAATCACTCATTTTAAATAGACTGCAGGATTCTGGCGGATATCACTACGCAAAGTCAATCCCCCTGCGGGGAAAAAAGTGATATACTCGCCTTTTCAATGAGGAGCGTTGCCATTGATTCGGTCGCCCGATCCAGACATTCGACCCCTTCCTTAAGAAGAGCCGACTGATTCCCTAAAAGTGCCTTTTCCACCTTCGCCCTCGCCTCGGCAACTTCCTGCAACTCACTCTGATCAAGGAGGTCCCCCACCTGAGAGAGAGCCATCTCGACCGCTGGCAAAAGTTCGTTCGCCTTGAGTCGCGCCTCCTCAAAGACGCGCGCATTCATATCCTCAAAGGCAAACTCTACGCTCTCGCTGACCATTCTCTCCACTTTGGCCTCAGTCACATCCACCGCCGAACTCCCGACCTCGATCACGGTATCCTTTCCTGTCGCCACATCCCGCGCGAGAACCGAAAGAATCCCATCCGCATCAATTCGAAATTCTACTCCCACCCTGGCTTGACCTCTTCCGGAAGCTTCAAAAGGGAGTTCGAAGCCCCCAAGCACCCAATTGTCTTTTGCGAGTTCCCGCTCCCCCTGCAAAATCTGAATTTTCATCGAGCGCTGAAAATCGACAGCATTGGTAAACATTTCCCCCGCCTTGCATGGAATCGTCGTATTCCGAGGGATCAAGATGTTCATGAGTCCTCCCATCGTCTCAATCCCAAGACTTAAAGGTGTCACGTCCAGCAGCAAAACCTCCCGAACCGTCCCAGCCAATATACCAGCCTGAATGGCAGCCCCACGAGCGATCGCCTCGTCGGGATGCTGACTCAAATCAGGTTCCTTCCCAAAAATTGCCGCCACCTTTTTCCGCACCATGGGAATACGGCTGCTGCCACCCACCATGAGAACAGAATCCAGATCTCCTAATTCAACCCGCGCATCAAGCAAGGCTCTCCGACAACAACTCTCCATGCGGCCTAAGTGATCGGATAGCAATTTCCTGAATCGATCCTGACTCACTGAGATCTCGCCGACGAAGGGAACCCGAAAGGTCGCCTCCTCGGCCGAAGACAGCACATGCTTGACCCGTCGTCCTTCAGAAAGCCACATCACCCGTGCCATCGCATCCAGGTCACCCCATCTCATTCCGAGCTGATCAGCCGCAAAGAGCGTGAGAGTCTCGTCGAAATCGTCTCCACCCAATGAAGTATCCCCGGCGGTCGCCAGCACCTCAAACACGCCCTCTCTCATTTCGAGCACCGAAACATCAAAGGTCCCTCCCCCTAGATCGAAGACGACCACCTTGGACGATTCATCCAGCCGGTCCAAGCCATAGGACAGGGCAGCAGCGGTCGGCTCACTGAGAATCCGAACCACTTCCAGTCCCGCCATTTCTCCCGCCTTCTTGGTCGCTGCCCGTTGCCCGTCGTTAAAATATGCCGGGACCGTAATCACCGCCTTTGAAATCTCGCCTTCGAGCTGCATTTCCGCGACAGATTTCAACTTCTTCAAAATCTCAGCCGAAACTTCCTCGGGTGACTTGGGTCCAGCGGCGCTTTCCAGAAGCAATCCCTCGCCATTTCTCACGACTCTTTCGGACTCATCCACTTCATCGAAGCGTCGACCCATCAAACTCTTCACACTCGTGATGACATGATCGACACCCTGACGGCGCAGTGCCAATGCCCCCACCTCGACTTCACCAGATTCACCATACCAGACCGCGCTTGGAGTGAGCCTTGAACCTTCTTCATTCGCAAGCAGGATCGGAAATCCAGATTCAACCACGCCCACCGCAGACTGTGTTGTCCCTAAATCAATCCCTACAATCACCTCATTCATCGCTTCCATATTCATGGATTAGGACATCCCTCCTAGCAAGGCTTCGAACAACTTTCCCGTCGCCTCTCGAATCTGGGCCTGCCATTTCTCTAAAAACACCAAGCCCCGGGCCACCTCACCCATCTCAGCTTCACAAGCATCCCACCCCTTTTTATCAAAAAATGGAAACCAGGCGATCAAACCCGATTCCAAAGCTCCAAGTTTTTCGGCGAGATCTTCCAGTGATTTCCTGAGTGCCGGGATCTTAGCGTCCAGCAACGCACGTCCCAATCCGCTTCGAGCAACCGCTCGTTCCTTGAGAAATTGCTCCACCGCCTCCATGGCTTCAGCGACAGATCCAAAAAGATCCATCACCTCTCCCGGGACCGACCCTCGGGATTCGGCTTCGCCCACCATCGCTCGTATTCTCTTCGCTGGCGATTTCACCACTTCATACGCAGAACGCAATCGCTCGAAGTCCGCAACCGAACCCCCACGATCAGGATGCGCCTCCTTTCCCAATCTCCGAAAATGTTCCTCAAGCTGACTCGTATCGACCGCCAATCGCTCCGGCAAGCCAAGGATTGAAAATGGATCCATGGGCTCCTTCACAATGATTCAGAAAATGTCATGCCCTTTTGCTAGGCCGCAAAGCTCTCACCGCATGAACAGGTCACCAAGGCATTTGGGTTACTCACCTTAAACCCACCCTGCTGCAAGTCGTCGGAGTAATCCAATTCACTCCCGCTGACAAACAAAGCGCTTTTGGGATCAATAACGACCTTCACCCCATTGCTTTCCACCATGATGTCACGGTCCCTTGGGCCATCGACAAGGTCCATTTGGTATTGCAGACCACTGCAACCGCCACCAATTACCGCAATTCGCAGGGCTCCTTCTTCCTTTCCTTGTTTTTTCCAAAGGCCCAAAAGGTGGCAGGAAGCGCCCTGAAGCACTTTCACCAACTTTTCGTTCCCTATTGTATATCCCTTTTTCACTTTGCAACGTATCTTTAACAGAGCCAAGGATTCTCGCAACTCTTCATCAAGAACTCTGGGGCTATTTTCCCCTCGTCCAGCCCTCCTCAATTAATTACAATCAACGTAATTCTTTTTCCAATAGAAAAAGAGCCGCTAGGAGAATTTATCGAATTTTCCTAGTGACTTCGGTCCAACTCCCTGCGCAATCTGTTGAAGATTTTAATCCCAATGAAAAAAACCATCACTCTCCTCTCCAGCTTTATGGTTCTTCCGCTTTGCGGACAGACATTGGCATACACTGCCCCTTCGGGTTACGTGAAATCTGATCTCGTTGTTGGCTTCAATCCCATTGGAATTAATCTCCATGGTGATATATTGGTATCCGGAATTATTGATTCTGAGGCCGCTAACGTTATTACTGATGCTGATGTCGACTTCACGGCAACCTTAACCGACCCAAACGCAACCTACCTCCTCGAAGTCTCCAATGGAGCACAAAACGGAGCGGTCGCTGTAGTCACTACATCCACTGCAACAACAATCACCATCGAAGGTTCAGGAATAGCAGCAGGCGCTGCTAGCTATGCCGTTCGTCAGGCCAAGACGCTCAACGAGGTTTTTGGAACCACTCTTACAGGCTCGTTCAACTCTACTTCTTCGGACATTGTTTGGGTTCCAGACGGATTGGGCGGCTACGATCGCTACTATTACAACTCTATCAAGAACGAGTTTCGTTCGACCGCAAACCAATTTAGCTCTCCCCCGAAGCCCATCGCCTTCTTCTACCCCGACGGTGCGTTTGTGGAGGTTAAGAGTTCGCCAAAAACGATTACTCTTTTCGGTGAGGTGAAGAAAACTGGCACGATCATCGCAGCAACGACTGGATTCAGCATCTTCACCGTTCCCAGCCCTGCAGGTCAAACCCTCGATGAACTTGGACTCAAGGATGATTTGACCCAATCGTTCAGCTCCGCCGCAGCCGACATCTTTTGGGTGCCAGACGGCGCTGGAGGATACGTCCGCTACTTTGTCCACATCGCCAATGGAGGCACATGGCGTTTGACGACCAGTCAGTTTTCCGGAGATGAAGGAACAACTGTGGTCACTGGAGCAATTTCCATCGAACGTAAGTCAGCTTCCACATCGGCCCTCGCCGAACTTCCGGCATTCTTCTCAACTCTTTAAACTTTCACACACTACTATCAGACAAACTTCATGAAACGACTTATAGCCACTACCACCGCTCTCGCACTAACAAGCGCAGCACAGGGAGCATCGATCACCGTCGCCAATATCACAGGAACAGGTAATGATCTCGCCTTCGGCAATCTCATTGGCGAGCCTCTGGCAAGCGGATTCATTGCGATTTACACCTTCGCATCAGGTAGCGTTCCGTCTACCGCGACGGATCTACAAGCTAACGGACTAAACGGTTTCCTCGGGCTCGCACCATTTAATTCCGGAACATTCCAAAACTCGCCCGCAGCAGGTGCCTTTTCGTTTGATTTCACAATCGATAACACGGTCGCAAACAGAGACCTCTACGTGGTCGTTGGAGACGGCTCCGATGTCGCTAGTGCTTCTGGTCTAAACCTTCTTAATCCTAGCATTCAACTTGATGGCGAAGACAGTGGTCCTACTGGAGACTCGGGATCCTTTAGTGCCGTCGGCGGAGCTGGGGAAGTTGTATTTGGTGACGTCAACCGCGGTGACATCGACTGGACGAATGCCATAGGAAATCCTGCCTACAACACGAATATTCTTTCTCTACAAGCCGTCGTCCCAGAGCCATCCAGCGCTCTCTTACTTGGCCTGAGCCTCCTTGCTCTCGCCGGTAACCGCCGCCGCAAGTAAGAAGACTTCGATCTCTTTTTGACAATCCCCCCGTTCTTCTGAGCGAGGGGATTTTTTTATCTCTATGATCCCATCACTCTAGAATATCGGACATCCCACTAAAGAAGCCACGGAGGTCATCCTCGCTCGCCTCCTGATTCATGAGATCGTCATAGTCCTCCTCGGAGAGCCAATCAAAATTCAGCTCCAGCAGAAATTTGCTAGGCTCACAGGACTCCTTGCTTCCCCACTTCACGCGAGTCGAGCAGCAGGTCATTGAAAGCCTTTCCTTCGCTCTCGTAATCCCGACATAAAGGAGACGGCGCTCCTCATCAATCGTGCCCTCATCGACACTCCTCTTATGAGGCAGGATCCCTTGCTCCAGCCCCAGAAGATAAACGATAGGATATTCCAGCCCCTTTGAAGCATGCAGGGTGATCAGCGTGACTCCTGATTTCTTATCAAGATCATCATCATCCTTATCACGATCGAGCGCAATTTTGTCGAGGTAGACCCGTAGCTCCACTCCCTTCTTCGTGGCAGCGGTAAGATCCCCCACCGTGCTCGCGACCGCTTCCCGTCGGGCATCACGCTCTTTATCAGCTTTGCACTGGCGCATGAGCCACTCCATGAAATCCATTTCACGAAGCCAACGATCCAGAACGACGCCGGGATTGTCACCATTCACGATTTGGCGTTGATGATCCTCGAGCTGCTCCACAAAGCGATTGATCGAGCCCACCGCACGTGTCGAAAGCCCTGCCAAAAAATCCGGGTCAATGAGACTTTTCCAAATCCCCTGGTCTCGCTCGCGGCTCCACTCCCCGGCCATCATCGCCGTGTTCTGACTGATCCCTCGCGGTGGCGTATTGAGAACTCTGAGGAGGGAAACATCCATCTCAGTGCTATCGAGGAGCTGGGCATAGCCCAAAACATCGCGAACCTCCTTCCGATCGTAGAAGCTCTGCGCTCCCACCATTCGATAAGGAACTTTTTCCTCGCGGAGGACTTCCTCCATCTTGCGGATCTGCGCATTGGTGCGGAAGAGGATCGCAAAATCCTCTAGCTCCCTGCCCTCATCCCGGATCGCTAAAATATCCTGAACCACCCACTCGGCTTCTTCCTGCTCACCAGGCATCGTCACCAGCCTCACCAAATCGCCCCCCGGAATCGTATGCTTGAGTTCCTTTTCGCGGCGGCCCAGATTGTGCTTAATCAGACTATTGGCAACTTCCAACACCGCCTGGGTGCTGCGATAGTTCTCCTCAAGCCGAATCACCTTGGGATTCGGGAAGAAGCGCTCAAATTGCAGGATGTTGGTCACGTCCGCCCCGCGCCAACCGTAGATCGATTGATCGTCATCGCCCACCACGCAGATATTGTAGGGCTTTTGCACGAGCTGCTGGATGAGTCTCATCTGCAGGCTGTTGGTGTCCTGAAACTCGTCCACCGTGATATACTGGAAAAGCTCCTGCCAGTAGAGGCGCGCCTCCGAGTGTTCGCGCAGGATCTTTTCACCCAAAATAAGGAGATCATCAAAATCAACGGCATTCTGCGCCCGCAATTCGTTCTGATAGGCCACCGCGATCGCAGCAATGAGATTGTCTTCAATCTCATTGAGGGGCTTTTCATAGCTCTTCGCCTTGGAAATCTCCGCCATTACTTCGACCGGCTTGAGTTTTTCCTTCGCTCCCCCTTTTCGGATAATCAGCTGACGGATGATTCCTGTCTGGTCTCCACCGGCCATCACCACGAATTTCTTTCCGTAACCGACCCGTTCGATATCGCGACGGAGAATCCGCACACAGAGAGAGTGGAAGGTGCAGACTGTCAGGTCCTTTCCTCTCTTCTTTCCCACCATCCCGATCACCCGCTCGCGCATCTCGGCCGCCGACTTATTCGTGAAAGTGACGGCGAGGATATTTTCGGCAGCAACGCCATTTTCCAGAAGGGCTGACATTCGACACGTCACCGTCCTGGTTTTCCCGGTTCCTGCACCCGCCAGAATCAGAACAGGACCATCCAAACAACGCACCGCTTCCTGCTGTGCTTTGTTCAGTGATTCAATCGAAAATTCCCCTGCCATCGTGCTGCGCGGAGGAAACCCGGGAGCGAGAGGAAATGCAAGCGCGCGAAGCGCTTTCGCAGAACAGAAATGGTGTTACTTTCCCTTGATTCGCGCTATTTTACCTCTATTTTCCCACCAAACATAAAATCATGAACGCTCAAGATATCTACGGAAGCCCAAACAGTGTCGCTTTGGCACCAGAAGATGCCCGCGCCGCCTTTATTCGACGCACCTACGGCCACCTTGCCGGAGCGATCGCCGCCTTCATCGTCGTCGAAGCGATGCTCTTCAGCATCAAGGACATCGATATTATGGTCTTCTCGCTTCTGGGCAAGAGCTCGTTCAGCTGGCTCATCGTTCTTGGTGCCTTCATGCTTGCCTCCTCGGTTGCCAATAAGTGGGCCATGTCAGGAGCGAGCAAAACGACCCAGTATATGGGATTAGGTCTCTACGTTGTTGCGCAAGCAATTATCATGCTCCCCCTTCTCTTGATGGCTTTCAGAATGACTGGAGGAACCGCCGAGTTGATCACTGAAGCAGGGATCATCACCGCAGGCCTCGTCGTTGGAATCACCTTCATCGCATTCACCACTAAAAAAGATTTCTCCTTCTTGGGAGGATTCCTAAAAATCGTTGGATTCATTGCGATGGGTCTCATTGCTGCCTCCTTCTTTGTTGAGAGCCTCAGCCTCGGACTTTGGTTCTCCGCCGCCATGGTCGTGTTTGCCGGAGCTGCCATCCTCCACCAGACGAGCAACATCATTCACCATTACCGTCCTGATCAGCACGTGGCGGCCTCACTGGGCCTCTTTGCGAGCGTCGCGCTTCTCTTCTGGTATGTCCTCCAGGTCCTGATGTCCTTAGCGGGGCGTGACTAAAGGGCATCCGAGCGCCCACGCGTTCGGTTTTTGACATTTAGGCCCTGATTGCCCTAAAACACGAGAACACCTATGAATACCACGAATATCCTGCTAGCCACGACCAGCATTCTGGTTGTCGTCGCATTCCTTCTGTCTTTCGGGAAGTTCTCCGAAAATTCAGATTCGAACGAGGCCCTGAAAGAGCGCCTCAGGTTGGAACAAGAGCTCACGGCTCTCCAAGCAGAGCGTAATGCGCTCCAGACTCCGGTTTATCGCCCGTCCTACCCTTATCCCGCTCCTGCACCGCCAAGCGTTCCGGCAACTCCCGCCGTCACAGAGGTCTCCGATGAAACCTCTGCCGACATTGAACGTATCAAGAAGCAACTTGCCGAAGTCACTGAAGAGAAGGCGAAGATTGAACGCAAAAATGAGGTCCTCGAAAAGGAAACGACCTTTATTCATGAGCGTGAAACGAAAGAAGCTCAACGCGCCGAGCGCGCCGAAAATCGGATCCGGATCGCCCTCGTCATGGGAAAAGTCAATTTTGTGAATACCGAACTCGGCTTTATCACCTTCCAATCACAGAATGGCATGACCTTCCTAAAAGGTGATAAACTCGGCATTCGCCGCGGATCGGGCGTCCTCGGCCGAGTCGCTATTTTGAGTGAAGATGCCGGACAATATTCCGCAGAGCTCAAGCCAAACGCCTATGCCGGTGCCGGTGGCCTGCCACCCGTGCAAATTGGAGATGAGCTGATTCGTCTTCCAGATAACTACAACACGACCGAGCTTGAAGGGAAATAGAATCACTTAAGCCAAACTCTGAAGCCATCTATGAAAGGTGGCTTCATCCGGCTTCATCTGAATCGCCACTTTTTCTCGATCTGCGAGGCAGGCGAGACGCTCAGGGATCTCAATCGTTCCCTCACCCAGCTCCTCTTCCATCACGTCGAGAAATTTAGACGGATGCGCGGTCTCAAGAAGGATCGTTTCATCCTGGCGATTCCCCTCTTCTTCTCGCCACGCTTCAGCCGCAAGCCAGCCTACGGCGCCGTGAGGCTCAAGCATGTATCCCGTATCCAGCATCACGCGGCCAATCGTTGCCCGGGTGAGTTCGTCCGAAAAAGCGTAGCCTCGGATCCGGGAAATCATCCCCTCCCAAGTTCCCCCAAAAAGGTTTTCCATCCGCGCAAAATTACTCGGAGCGCCCACATCCATCGCGTTTGAAATGGTCGCGACACTTTCCCGTGGCTCATATTTGCCGCTTTCCAGATAAGCGGGCACGACATCGTTGGCATTGGTAGCCGCAACAAAGTGCTTCACTTTTAAGCCCATCTTTTCAGCGAGAAGACCGGCGGTCAGATTTCCAAAGTTCCCGCTGGGAATGACAAAGACCGGAGCATTTTCAAATTGGCGAGCCGCTTCAAAATAGTAGAAGCTCTGCGGAACGAGCCGGGAAATATTAATGGAATTGGCCGAAGTGAGATTGAGGCGCTCGGACATTTCTCGATCGAGAAAGGCCGACTTCACCATCCGTTGGCAATCATCAAAGGTGCCCTCAATTTCTAAGGCGGTGATATTTCCGCCCAGAGTGGTGAGCTGTTTCTCCTGAAGCCCACTGACCTTCCCCTTGGGATAAAGAATGATGACTCGTGTTCCCTCGACATTGTGGAAAGCACTTGCCACCGCACCGCCGGTATCGCCGCTTGTTGCAACGAGCACGGTGAGGAGGCCCTCATCATTGCGCGTGAGGTAGCACATGAGACGGGCCATGAAACGGGCTCCAAAATCTTTGAATGCCAACGTTGGCCCATGGAAGAGTTCGAGAACATGTGCATTCGCCGTCGCCTTCACCACGGGCACTTCAAAAGAAAGAGTCTCTTTAACAATCCGTCGCAGTTCCTCCTCCGGAACACTGTCCCGGAAAATCTGCCGTGCGATATGAAAGCCCATTTCGGAGAAACTCATTTCCCGCCAGTTCTCCCAAAACTCCGCCGGGAGTTCTTCAAGATGCTCGGGCATGTAGAGCCCGTTGTCGGATGGAAGCGAACGAAGAACCGCCTCCTTGACGTCGACAAAAATCTCAGGACTTTTGGTGCTGTAAAATCGCTGGCTCATTTATCCGATCACTTTGACGCCAGTGCGGTTCACTTTCGAAATGTAGAGTTGGTTACCGAGATTAATCTTGGAAAAGACCTCTTCGATGGCCGCACCCACTTTCTTCGCCGACTCCTCCCCTTCGCAAAGCGCAAAGACGCTGGGTCCTGCTCCGGAAATACTGAAGCCGAGCGCTCCGGAAGCCAAAGCAGCGCGCTTCGCTTTATAAAATTCAGGAATGAGCTTTTGTCGACGAGGCTCGGCAATGACGTCATGCACGGAGCGACTAATCATGCCATAGTCTTCTTGGATGAGGCCACAAATGAGCCCTCCTAGGTTTCCGATCTGCTGCGTGACATTTTCGAGAGGGATTTCGGTCGGAAGAATTCCCCGCGCGACCTTCGTTAAAATTTCGATATCAGGATGCACCACCGCCGCCCAAAGATTTTTGGGAACAGGAAGATTGGCGATATCAAGTTCCTGATTGTCGCGAATGAAAACGATCCCTCCCAGAAGACAAGGACCCACGTTGTCCGCGTGCCAGGCTCCATCGGCACTCGCCTCTCCGGTCATCGCAAAAGGAAGAAGCTGCTTCTTGGTGAGCGGCTCTCCAATGAGACAATTGACTGCGTAAGCTCCGGCAACGGCACTCGCCGCACTGGATCCGAGACCACTTCCGAAAGGCATCTTTTTGTGAATCTCTAATTCGATTCCAAGGTCCAGCATTCCAAGGTGTTTCAGAAGATCGAGTGCCGCGACTCCCGCGGTATTCTTCTCCGCTTCGAGAGGAAGCTTACCATCGTCTCCGGTGATTTTAGTGATCCGAAGTCCTGGTTCGTCCGAGTGCCTCGCCACCACTTCATCGCCCGGAGCATCAATTGCGAAGCCCAGCACATCATAGCCGCAGGCCACATTAGCCACCGTCGCCGGCGCAAAGACACGCACTTCTTTTCTTTCTTCGCTCTTCATGAGGCGCGCTAGCTACCAAACTAGAGGCTGCCGAGCAATGCTTACCTGAAGAGTATCAGCACTCTTTTGAACGCTTACTACGGGCGTAAATCAAGAAAGCGAGACCGATCAAGATCATGAAACTGGAGTAGAACTGCCCCTTGGTCACCCCAAAGACACGCTCGGCATCTGGCTCACGTACATTTTCCACCAAGATGCGGAAGAGAGCGTAGAAGATAAAAAAGAGCCCCGTGATCGTTCCATGGACCAACTTGGGAAAGCGAACCCGAA
>Ga0308005_10000348_pt1 | contig 17215 bp, 13 predicted proteins | sample Neamet67_FD_203142 | JGI IMG/M metagenome (GOLD analysis project Ga0308005, IMG submission 203142) | Marine microbial communities from water near the shore, Antarctic Ocean - #67 | ecosystem: Environmental > Aquatic > Marine > Unclassified | place: Southern Ocean | collected 2014-06-07 | reverse complement strand
CTAACCTTCTGGATCAAACCTCGATCATCTACGGCAGCAGCAATAGCACGACCCATACGAACCGGAACTATCCGTTGGTGCTGGCGGGCGGTAAGGCGATGGGTTTCAAGCACGGCCACTACCGACGTTTTGCTGAATCAGTTCCCCTCTCGAACCTTCACCTGACCATGCTGCGACAGGCTGGTATCCCTGTGGAGTCTTTCGCTGATAGCAACTCGATGTTGAGCGAGCTGTTGGGGTAAGCCAAAGCGCAGCTGCAATCGGTGCTAATTTCCTTCTCCCTGTTTCAATGGTTCGACATCGAGGTAGATGTCGCGCTTTGCCCCCCGAATGTGATCGTTCCGGCGGTGGGGATTCCGGTAGGAAAAGTCCCTGATTCAGGCCCAATTTTACTAGAACTGAGAGACTTTAGCACGATCTTTATTGAAGGAGATCGTAGATTCCTAGCCCGCGTTGCCAAGTTATTTTTTGGCAGCGGTTTCTTTAGGTCACCAAGCTTCTTGCGTGTCAGCTGTCGTTGAAGTCGTTGCTTTTTTCAGTTCGGTCTGGCGTGAGAGGCATGCCGTTTTCCAGTCGAGGCCGAGCAGTTGGTAGACGTGCGCTTGGGCGTCGTCGGGTAGGCCGGGTTTGCGGAGGTTGATGATGCGCCCGTCTAGAAGCGCTGGACGCGCGGATGTTTCTTTTGCAGAGCTCCTATCGTTCGCTCGATTTTGTCCGGGAGCTTTAGGAGGAGAGTTTTTGGTAGGCGTGGGTGAGGGCGTCGTCTCCGCCGACGTTGCCGGGGAAGATGACGTAGGCGAGGCCGGGGTGGCGGGTTTCGTTTCCGATGGTCCAGACGGGGACGCCGGGGAGGATTTGGCCGAGGACCATGGCTTGTTTGACGCCGAGGGCATCGGTGGCGATATCGGAGGAGGTCATGCCGCCTTTTACGATGAGGAAGCTGGGGCGGGCGACCACGGATTGGACGAGGGAAACGAGGGAGCGGGAGATGGTTTGAGAGATGGCGAGGTTCTCCGCTTCGCTGGGCGCGTCGATGCGGTCGCGCGAGGTGAAGAGGATGGCGGTTTTTCCGGACTCGATGGTTTGGTTGAGTTTGGCGGAAAGGGGGAAGAGGGTGTCGTCGGGGTTTTCGAGGAGGGCGAGGACGTTGAGTTCGAGGGGGACGGCGTTGGGGGCGTTCTCGATAAGGTGCGCGAGTTGGGCGCTGGTCTTGGGGACGTGGGAGCCCACGATGATGAGGCCGCCGTTGGGGTTGGGGTCGAGGTCCTGCATTTGCCAAGGATCGAGCGGCGGGCGGCTGACGATGCCCGCGAGGGATTGCACGAAGGAGGCGGCGGAGCGGATGATGAAGCGGCGGTCGCTTTTTAGGAGGGCGAGGGAAAGGACGTTGAGGTCGGTGATGGAGGCGGCGTTGACGATGCAGGTGGAGCTGGCGGGGAGGGCCGCTATTTTTTCGCTGACAGCACCGGCGCGGAGTTCTTCGAGGGAGATGCTTTGGACATCGACGGGGCCGCCTGATTTTTCGGCGATGTAGTCGGGGAGGTAGGAATGAGAGAAGGGGAAGGCGTTGTCGTTTGCGAAGGGGGTGAGGTGGGCAGGGGTGGCGGTGTCGCCTTCGACGACGTAGTGGGTGTCGGCGACGGTGAGGCGGCCACCGGCGGCGAAGAAGGGGATGAAGAGAGTGGGGGCTTCGGGGATGCCTAGGGCATCGCGGAGGAGATTTGTTTCGAGGGGGAAGTGGCCGCGGAGGGTGGAGTCGGAGCGGGAGATGACGATAATGTCGTCTTGGTATTCCTTGAGGATGTCACCGAGGCGCTGGTGGAGCTCGGTGGTTTGCTCGACGGTGAGGGCGCGGGAATTGGTGAGGAGGAAGAGAACGGGCGGGGCTTCGTCGATGGCGTCCTTGATTGATTGGGCGCTGAGGTCGGTGAGGACGGGGACGTCGAAGACGGTTTGGGTGCCGGTGGGGTCGTCATCGAGGATGACGAGGGTCTTTTTGGATTCGCGGAGGAGGTCGTGGATTTCCCCGACGAGGTCTTTTTCGAACTCGGGTGGGAGGTTGGAGAGGAGTTCGGAAGTTGTCATGGAGGAAGAGAGGAGTTTATCCGCAGATTACGCAGATGGGCACAGATTTTTTCTGGGGTTGTGGAGGATTTATTTTGATTTGGTTAAGACCAAGCGCTTTTGCTGGAGGCTGGGGGTTCCGAAGTTGAGGAGGAGAGCTCGTTCGAAACTTGTGGCTTTGAGGTAGTTGATGACCTGGGCTTCCTCGATGGTGGTGATTTGACTGAGGGTTTTGAGTTCGACGATGAGGCGATAGGAAGATTCGCCATCGGTTTCAGACGCAAATACGGAATGTAATTGTGATATTCCAACTCTATTTGCGTGCTGGCAGTTTTGGCGAAGCGGCCTCGTAGGCGCTTTTTTCGATCCAGGTGAGATCGGGCCAATGGCCGGTGTCGTTTGGCTGGGCCTTGCCGGGCGTGGTGCGTCCGCGGGTGACGATGTCGGTGATTTGAGCAGTGAGGTCTTTCACGCGGTCAGGATGGGACGCTGCGAGGTTCGTTTTTTCCGCGGGATCGTCCTTGAGATGGTAAAGTTCCATGCGGTGTTTGCGGTGGGGCATGATGAGCTTCCAATCGCCGTCGGTGATGGAAAGGCGGCCATTTGCAGCGTGGTTGATGAGGGGGAGTCGCTTTGGTTTTGCGGTGGAATCGAGAAGGATGGAGGCGAAGCTTTGGCTGTCCTCGCCGGCGGTGTCGGGGAGGGTCGCTTTGGTCAGCCTGGCAAAGGTGGCGAGGAGATCGATTTGGCCGATGGGTCCATCCCAAGAGCGGTCGGGGTTCTTGATGCCGGCGGGCCAGCGGATGAAGAAAGGGACGCGGTGGCCGCCTTCGTAGACGTCGCGTTTTCCACCGCGATAGGGGCCGCTGCTGAAGTGCTGGTATTTTGGGATGCGTTGCTTCCAGGCGTTCTCAGGGCCGTTGTCGCTCGTGAAGACGATCATAGTGTTTTCATCGAGGCCGGAGGTTTTGAGGTATTTTAAAATGCGACCGATGTGGTGGTCGGTCTCGATGAGGAATTCACCGTAGGCTCCGCAATCGCCTTGGCCGTGGAACGCGGGGAGGGGGCAGACGGGATAGTGGGGGGAGGTGTAAGGAAGGTAGAGGAAGAAGGGGGAGCGAGAGTTGAGATCTGAAGTTTGAGAGTTGAGATCTGAACGTGTCTTCATCCACGCGATCGCTTTGTCGGTGAAGCGGGTGAGGCATTGGTTGTCGATGAAGTCCGGGGCGATCTCGAAGTTGGTTTTGACGGTGCGGGTGGGGTCTGAAGATTTGCCGGGTTTGTTCTCATAGGGCGGCATGATGCGGTAGTCGGTGAAACGGGGGTTCTTCTTCTTATTGGTGAAGAGAGTGGGTGGGACTTGGGCGTGGCGGCCCTCGAACCAGGCGAGGATTCCGTAGTTGAGGGAAGCGGGGATGCCGTAGAAGTAGTCGAAGCCTTTATCGAGGGGCATGTCGGTGACGGGCTTGGTCCAATCGCGCGATCCGGGGTTGCCGGGGAAATCCATACCGAGGTGCCATTTTCCCACCATTCCGGTGTGGTAGCCTTGCTTCTTGAGAAGAGAGGCGAGGGTCATGCGGTCGTCTGCGATGAGGCAGGGGACTTCGGCTTGGAAGACCCCTTTCTTCAGAGTGGTGCGCCAAGAGTAACGACCGGTGAGGAGGCCGTAGCGGGAGGGGGTGCAGACGCTGTCGGAACTATGGGCGTTGGTGAAGGAGAGGCCTTCCTTCGCGAGGCGGTCGAGGTTGGGGGTTTGAAATTTGGCGTTGGGATTGAGGCAGGAGGCATCGCCGAATCCTTGGTCATCAGTGTAGATGACGATGATATTGGGTTGGGGGGCTGCTTGGAGATTTGCGAAGAGGAAAAGGAAAAAACCTGAGGAGAAAAGAACGAATTTCATAAGGAGCGAGCCAAGAGAGGATGGCATAAAGGAGAGTCGAAACCAGCCAGAGAATTAACATTTCTGCGGTGCTTTTAAGAGCGGACGGTTGGCCCTGATTGCGACAGAGATCCCCTCGGGTGATTATCTCCATTGTGGAATCCTTGGAGTAGCGGGATGGGGCGGAGGGAACTAAGGGCCCGTCACGAAATAACTTGATCAAATCTACTCGATCCAATGCCCGTCACTTTTGTTCAAGTTCCGATTAAGTAGTCCACTACACAATCAGGACTTTGCCCAAGGCTCCTACACAAGGGGGAAAGCAGAGGGATTCAGAAAAAACCACCACCGATGAACGCAAATAAACACGGATTTACTCAGAGATTTGAATGAGAGGTTTCCTCAAACGGTGTCAGAGAATGAAATCGCTCTACTTGTCGATTAATTCCTAATTTATCCTCCTCAATCAGCGTCTGTATGAACTTGGGTGCATCCTGTTCATTTGCCGTTGGCCATCTCCACTTCGTTCCGGTTGTGGTTCAAAATTCCCTAGTGTAGGGACCCTGGGACTTTTCCTTGGTGACAGACCTTGACTCTTCGCCTTGTCGATCAACTTATTCCGTGAAAAATCCTAAGAAAGGTGGAGCGATTTTTCGGAACGGGGAAAAGAATCACGTTTTCATTGCGTCGACTTTGCCGCAGGATCTCGTTATCTTATGAAGTTCTATCGTCTTAATCGTCTCTTCAATGCGCGCTCCAATCGATGTTTCGATGTAGCGGTGGATCATGGATTTTTCAATCAACCGGGATTTCTTCAGGGGATCGAGGATATGGGGAAGGTGATCGAGACGCTCGTGGACGCCGGTCCTGATGCGGTGCAGTTGACGGTGGGGCAGGCGCGCCATTTACAATCGATCCGAGGAAAGGAGAAGCCCGCCCTCGTTCTGCGATCGGACGTGGCAAATATCTACGGTAAGGAGCTTCCGGAGACGGCTTTCAGTCTCATGATTGAGGAAACGATGCTGCAGGCGGTGCGCCTTGATGCGGCTTGTGTCTGCGTGAATCTTTTTGAGATTCCCGGCTCGCCGGAAGTGCACGGGCAGTGCGTCGCAAACATCCTTCGGCTGAAACCGCAGGCGGATTATTACGGCATGCCGATGATGATTGAGCCCTTGGTGTTTCGGCCCAATGAGGAAGCGGGCGGCTACATGGTGGATGGGGATCTGACAAAGATATCGCATCTGGTCCGGCAGGCTGTCGAGCTGGGAGGCGATGTCATCAAGGCGGATCCTACCGACGATGTTTCCGAGTATCACAAGGTGATCGAAGTGGCCTCGGGGATTCCTGTCTTGGTGCGTGGCGGAGGTCGTGTGTCGGATGAGATCATTTTACAGCGGACCCGCGATTTGATTGCGCAGGGAGTTTCTGGAATCGTGTATGGACGGAATGTCATTCAGCATCCTGATCCTCGGAAAATCACGCAGGCTCTCATGGAGATTGTGCACGCTGATTAAAAAGGATGATTGGTGCACTGACAGCTCTTTTGGGCGCGGAGAATGTTCTCACCGCGAAGGAGGACCTTGTTCCTTACAGTTTCGATGGCACGGCGACTTTTCGGGAGCTGCCGGTGGCGGTGGTGTTTCCACGAACGACTGAAGAGGTCGCGCGCTGTGTGAAAATTTGTCGAGAGAACCAGACGCCGATCATCACGCGCGGCTCCGGCACGGGTCTCTCGGGGGGCACGGTGCCCACTCCGGGAGCGATCGTCCTTTGCCTCGTTCATATGACGAAGATCGTTGAGATCGATCCGGCCAATCTGACTTTGCGCGCCGAACCTGGAGCGATCACGGCGGACATCGATGCCGCGGCGGCGAAGCACGGTCTCTTTTATCCCCCTGATCCCGGGTCGATGAAGATTTCCACGATTGGCGGAAACGTGGCCGAGAATTCCGGCGGCTTGCGTGGTCTTAAATATGGCGTCACGCGTGACTACATTATGGCGGTCACGGTGGTGCTGCCCGATGGAGAAGTTGCGACCTTTGGAAATGCCTGTGTCAAAGATGTTGCGGGATATTCGATGAAGGATGTTTTTATTGGCTCGGAAGGGACGCTGGGGATCATCACGCAAGTTCTTCTAAAACTTCTTCCGCGTCCGGAGGCGCGGCGCACCATGCTGGCGACCTTTTCCTCGATGGAAGCGGCGGCGGAAACGGTTTCGGCAATCATCGCGGCGCGCATCATTCCCTGCACGCTGGAATTCCTTGACCAGATGACGATTCGCTGTGTGGAGGATTACACGAAAATGGGCCTGCCGACCGATTGCGCGGCGCTTCTTCTGATGGAGACCGATGGTCATCCGGCGGCGGTCGAGGATGAAGCAAATCGGATGGCCGCGATTGCGCGAAGCCATGGAGCGATGGAAGTGACGACGGCGGCAGACGAAGCGGAGTCGCTGAAGTTGGCCTCGGCCCGGCGTTCGGCCTTTGCCTCGCTGGCCCGTGTGCGGCCCACGACGATTTTAGAAGACGTGACGGTGCCTCGCTCCCATCTCGCGGAAATGGTGACCTTTATCGCGGAGACGGCTGCCAAGTTGGAACTCACGGTGGGGACCTTCGGGCATATGGGGGATGGGAATTTACATCCGACTTTTCTCACTGATGAACGGGATGAGGAAGAAATGAAGCGGGTGCACCAAGCGCTCGATTTGATTGTTTCGAAGACGCTTTCGCTCGGGGGGACGATCACGGGAGAGCATGGCGTTGGCTTGGCCAAGAAGATGTGGCTTCGGGATCAGCTGGGTGATGCTTCGCTGAACCTCATGAAGAAATTCAAGGAGACGATTGATCCCGATTGCTTGCTCAATCCCCACAAAATCTTTGATTAAACTCTGACGATGTCGCTCAAGAAATTGGACTTTTCCATTCTGCAACAATGCATGCATTGCGGGATGTGTCTGCCTTCTTGTCCGACTTACGATACGACAAAACGCGAGAGGAATTCGCCCCGGGGCCGCATTGCCTTGATGCGGGCGGTCGCGACGGATGAGATTCCTTTATCCAAGAGCTTCGCGGACGAAATGTCGTTTTGCCTCGGCTGTCTCGCCTGCCAATCGGCCTGCCCGGCGGCGGTCGATTACGCCACGCTTTTTGAAACGTCGCGGGCGGAGATTGAAGCGACCGGGGTTTCGGCTTCTGCTCCCAGGAAGCTTCTCCGTTTTTTGACGCTGGACCTTCTGTTTACCCGTCCGCGATTTCTTCGAGTGGTGGGGAAGCTGCTACGATTTTACCAAGTTTCCGGAGCGGAGAATCTCGTCCGGAAAATTCTACCGAAACGACTGCGCGAACTGGAGCGCCAGACGCCCCGGATGGCGGCTCAGTTCTCGAATGACTTGATTAATCCGGTGGAGTCGGGAGATGGTTCTTCCAAGAAGGTGGCCTTGCTGACGGGCTGCGTGCAGGACCTCGTCTTTTCGCAGGTGAATCGCGATACTGCAGATGTTCTTTTGGCAAATTCTTGCGAAGTCCATACGCCATCGGTTCAGCCGTGTTGTGGGTCGATCCACTCTCATAATGGCGAGCCGGAGATGGCGCGCGCGAATGCCCGGCGTTTACTTGATTTGCTGCCGCCTCAGGATTTCGATGCCATCATTTCAAATGCCGGTGGCTGCGGTTCTCATTTACGCCATTTTTCTAAGCTGCTGCCGAATGATCCTCGGGCAGCTCTCTGGGATGCGAAGGTTCGTGATGTTCATGAGTTTCTCGCCGAGATCGAAGTGCGATCTCCGGACGTTGCTCCTTTCGAGGAAGAGAAAAAGGTGACTTACCACGACTCCTGTCATCTTGCTCATGGTCAGAAAGTGACCTTGGAGCCAAGGCAGGTGATCGACTTGATTCCAGGGATTGAGCGCGTCGATCTCTCCGAGTCCGATTGGTGCTGTGGTTCGGCGGGAGTCTATTCCTTGACGCAACCCGAGCAGTCCCAGCTTCTTCTGGAGCGGAAAGTGGGGCACATTCAAACGACAGGTGCGGAGATTCTTCTCACCGCGAATCCGGGCTGCGTCCTTCAGATTCAAAACGGGATGCCTGAACTTAAGATCATGAATCCTGTTTCTCTTCTGGCTCAGGCTTATCGAAACGAATCGAAAAAACTTTAATGAACGTCAATATTGCTATCATCGGAGGGGGCCTCATGGGGCGCGAGATTACTTCATCTTTTGCGCGCTGGTGCGCCTTGGTGGATATGCCGGTGACGCCGGTTCTGAAGGCGGTGGCTGATCTCAATCCGGAGGTTCTTTCGTGGTTTGAAAAGATTCCCTCGGTGACACAGCGTGTGAGTGACTATCAGGAGATTCTCGCGAATCCGGAGATCGATGTCGTTTACGTGGCGGTGCCGCATCATTTGCACGAGCAGATTTACATCGATGTTCTTCGTGCCGGAAAAGACCTTCTTGCGGAGAAGCCCTTTGGGATCGATTTGCAGGCTTCGAGAAATATTTTGAAGGTGATTGAGGAGACGGGGAGGTTTGTCCGATGTTCCTCCGAGTTGCCCTTTCTTCCGGGAGGGCAGCGGGCCCTTGAGGTGGCGCGTTCGGGGAAGATTGGTCGCGTTTTAGAAGTGGTCTCGGCTTTCCATCACTCCAGTGATCTGGACCCCAATAAGCCAGCGAACTGGAAGCGCATCAATGCCACCTGCGGTGAAGGGGGCGTGCTCAATGATTTGGGGATGCACTCCTGTCATCTTCCGCTTCGCTTGGGATGGAAACCGAAGCGTCTTTTTGCCCAGCTTCAGAAGGGTTATCCCGAGCGGCCTGATGGCAAGGGCGGGATGATGGCTTGTGACACCTGGGATAACGCGCTCATTCATGGGTGGTCCGATATTGACGGGCACGAGACCCCGGTGCGACTTGAAATGAAGCGGCTTCAGCCTGGGGCCACCAATACGTGGTTCATCGAGATCATGGGGACCGAGGGTGGCGTGCGTTATTCAACCTCGGATACGAAGGGGCTCTATCTTTTTGAGCGGAGCGGCGGGGAACAGTTTTGGAAGCGGAGCGAGCTCGGATTTGAGACGGCTTTTAAAACGGTCACGGGTGGGATTTTCGAGGTTGGATTTGCCGATGTTATTCAGCAAATGTGGGCCTCGTTCTTGCTGGAGCGGGCGGGCTTGTTAGGAGATCGATTTGGCTGTGCCACTCCGGAGGAGGCGGTGGGCACGCATGAGATTTTTGCGGCTGCGCTGGAGTCTCACGAAACATCATCCGTGGTGACCCTTGAACCATCGGCGTCATGAGAGAAGGAATTCTTGCGGCGGGAAACTTCATCGTCGATCGCGTGAAGCTGATCGATGACTACCCGGCGCAGGATACCCTTGCCTCGATCCTTTCTGAGACGCCATCGAATGGCGGAGGTCCATACAATATTCTGACCGATCTCGCGCGCATGGGGGTGACTTATCCGCTCGAAGCAGCGGGAATGATCGGCGACGATGCGGATGGAAAATGGATTTTGGAGCACTGTGCCGGGCACGGGATTGCGACGGCTCAATTGAGGAAGAGTGCGGAGCTTCCGACGTCCTATACCGATGTGATGACGGTTCAGGCGACGGGTCGTCGGACCTTTTTTCATCAACGGGGAGCGAATGCCGGATTCACGGGTGGGCAGCTTGATTTTTCGCAATCGGGAGCGCGTATTTTTCATTTGGGATATCTTCTTCTGCTCGATTATCTCGACACTTTTTCGGAGGACGGACGGACGCAGGCTTCCCATCTCCTTGAGAGAGCTTCGGGTGCAGGAATGACCACTTCGATTGATCTCGTTTCGGCCGCACATGAGCAGTTTGGGGAAATCGTTGAGAGTTCCTTGCCGCATGCGGATTACCTTTTTTTGAATGAAATCGAAGCTGGGAATCTTCTGGGTAGCGTGGTGAATGCTGAGGTTCTGTCGGAGCTGGAGCAGGCTGCCCGAGCGATCGTCAGGAAGGGAGTGCGTCGAGTGGTGACCTTACACACCGAGAAACATACGGTGTCAGCGACGGTTCGAGGAGAGGTGCATCATGAGGAATCACTCGTGGTTCCGGTGGAAGAGATCGCGGGAGCGAATGGCGCTGGCGACGCCTTCGCGGCGGGATTTTTGCATGCCATCCATGAAGGTTTGGAGATACCTGCGGCGCTTTCGTTGGCGGTGAAGATTGCCGCTCAATGTCTCAGGCATCCCACGCCGTCGGGTGGCATCGAAAGGATGTCCTAGTTTGGAAGCGTGGTGAAGGAGCCTGAGGTTGGAGCCCAGCATTTCCCTTCGGCGTTTTTAACGAAGAGGCGGTAGAAATATTTCGTGCCGGGTTTGAGGTCGGTGAGAGTGATTTGATTCGGTCCTTTTGAAAGTGCTCCCGTGTCTTTTTGCTCAGACCACACTCGCTCGCTGGCGAAGAGTTTTTCGCTGGTGCGTCCCTTTTCGGTCCCGTGGAGTTTGCGCGCGGCGAAGGTGAGGGCGTCGATTTCTCCGTAGTAGAGAATTCCGGTGGGTTTGGGGCCTTCTTTGTCGAGTTGGTAAGTGATGGTGGCGGAGTTTTTGGCAAGGCGGTCTGCTTTGCTGGAGCCAAATTCGGCCGGGAGCTGTCGGAGTTGCGCGAGCTTGTTGGGCTGGAGGTATTCCGGAAGGGGATGAGTGAACTCGGAGGTGACCTTCGCCGGGACCTGGTAATGCTCGATGCCTCCGGTCATCATTTGGAACCAATGGTCGGGGCTGACGGCGATTTGGTGGTTCTGGAGACGCGGCTTTGTTGTCATGGAATCGACGGGGTGCATTCCTCCATCGCGGTCGAAGAACCATCCGCGACGTTCGAGGATGCGTGATTGGTCGCCGGTGCGCTCGACTGCGGGAGGGCCGGGGATTTCGCAAAAGGAACTCGCCCGGAGGTGCGAAGCGGTCCTTTTTTTAGGGGCTTTGTTTCCGACGGCGTAGAGAATCCATTGCTTTTTTTGAGTGTCGTAAAAGTAGCCGGAGTAGGTGTGATAGGGCTCGTTTTTTTCGATCCGAAGGGCTTGGATGACAGAGTTGGGTTGATGGGCGAATGGAGTCCAATTGCGAATTTTGACGCCGCTGCCTTCGTGACCGAAGCCGCTGAATTCGGCGTCCGGATTTCCGGTGGCGAGGAGGTGGGGCATCTGGTTGAGCGGGGGAAGGGTCTTCGCTTTTTGGGAGACAGCCCACATGGAAAAGTTCATTCCACCGGCTGCTCGGCGATCCTTATTAAAGGTGGCCCCGTAGTAGCCGAAGGCGGTCGTGATGGGGCTGTAGCTGGAGTGGTCGGATATGCTGCGGCTTTCGAAAATCCACATTAGAGGTTCGGGGCAGCCACTCGCTTGATAGCGGGTGTGGATCGCGGAGGGGCGCCATCGGGCCCGGAGGAGAGCGCCTTCTTTGAGGGGGGCTCCGGTGAGGGTGATGTTTTTCAGGAGGTGATCGGTTTTGCTCTGTCCCTTGCGGGTGAGTGCCAGGATGTGGGTTCCTGATGGGAGGCCGAAGTCGAGTGTCGTTTGCTGGTTGGCGTCGAGGGAGGTGAATGATTTTTCTTGAGAACCGATGGTGCAGGTCCACTTGCTTTCCTTTTCAAGAGGAGAGCTGAATTGAAGCACGATGGTGAGAGGTCCGGCACCGCTGGTGCGGAAATACCAACGCGCGGTTGCCTCTTCACTTTGAGCGAGAAATTTGAGCGACTGGAAGGAGGCGCTGATGAGGGGTTTTTCGTTTGGAAGGGGAGCCGCTTTTCCTTGGGCGGTGATTTTTCCTTTGTCGAAGAAACCGTTGTTTGCATCGAGGATGATGGTGTTTTCGATCGCTGGTTGCGCTTTGTAAAAGACGCCATCTTTGTCGCCGGAGATGACGGTGGGTGGTTCGGATTGCGCAGAAGCCGAGAGAGTGAGAGTGAGGAGGAAGGTTTTCACGAGGAATGAGTCAGGGTCGCCATTTGCGGAGGGAAAAACCAGTCGATTATCTCGAGCGAGGTCTTTGGTGCTTCGCCACACCTTGCGCGGGGGGGCTCAAGGGCGATGCCCTTTTCTACGTAGTGCGGACCTTTGTGCCTTTGGATGAAAAAAGCCCCTTGGTGGTGAGACCGAGGGGCTTTTTGGGAAGAGGTTTTTAAGAGCGCTTACTTGAGCTCTTTGACGAAGATGTTGCGCCAGCGGACGTCGCAGGATTTTCCGCCGTGGACCTGGAGGCCGAAGAACCCTTCGGGGGTGAAGTTCTCCTTGTCGTTGTCCATGTAGTCGATGCGGAGTTCGCCGTTGAGCCAGGTCTGGAGGTGATGGCCGTTGCACTTGATGGTGATCTGATTCCAGTTGGTCATCTCGGTGGTGCGCTTGCCTTGTTTGGTGAAGGTCGCCATATGTTTTTTGTTGCTTGTGCTGGGGAAGAGCCAGCCGCGGCGGGCTTCGTCATAGAGGCCGGCGGTCCAGGAGCGCGGTGTGTTGTCGCCTTCGCACTGGTAGCCGTTGACGCGGCCCTTTTCATTCACGAGGCCACGGAACATGCAGCCGGAATTGCCTGCGAGGTGATCGAACTTGAACTGGAAAGTGTAAATGAAGTCGCCGTAGGTTTTGTCAGAGCAGAGGAAGGAATTGCCCTGCAGGTTTTTCCCTTTGCCTATGATTACGCCTTCTTTCACGGAGTAGTCGGCCTTGGAACCTTTGATGGACCAGCCGTCGAGAGTGTCGCTCTTGATCAGCGCAGTGAAGCCGTCTTTTGTGAGAGCTTCAGACGAGAAATCGCTGATGGGATTTGGGACGGGCTTAAGCTTGGGAGCTTGTCCGAAGAGGGGAAGAGTGAGTGAGAGGGCTGCGAGGCAGATGTAATTCATGTGATTGCACTTACTTCTAGGACGAAGGATGTGGTCAGACAATCCGATTTCTTTCTATAGCGCGGAAGTGGAAAGCTTGAACCCTGCTTGGCGGTTCGCTGGTTCCGATGAAGTAAGAATGGGTCGCGTTCGAAGAGACGAAGTTCGTCGAGCCTTCTCCTAATTCCATGAGAGCCTTCAGAAGTGTCGCTGTGGGGGCCTTTAGGGTACTTTAGCCCCCAAAGGCTCATATCGGATCTAGTTTAAGCGGAAAAGAGCCGCTTTCCGTCAGGTTTCCCCCAGAACGGGTTGCGCTTGGGCCGTCCCAATTCGATTTCAGGCTGGCGCTTTCGCAAATTCGGCGTAGTCTACGCCCGAGCGGCAGGGCCATTCATGGCTTCTGTCGATACCTCATCGAACACCAAATATGAACCTTCGGATTCCTTTCCACCGTGTTAATTGGGTCAACACCTCATTCTTGTTCGTGATTACCTCCGTTGGTATCATCGCAGGCCCCATCTTTCTTTTCAAGAACAGCGTGAGCCCGCTGATGTGGGGATTGTTCGCGTTCTACATGATCGCGACCGGCCTCAGCATCACCCTCGGCTACCATCGCCTTTTCTCTCATCTTTCCTTCAAGGCCAGGTGGCCGGTTCGTCTTGCGACGCTCGTCTTTGGAGCCTGTGCTTTTGAAAACTCGGTTATCCATTGGGCATCCGATCACCGTCGTCATCATAAGCATGTCGATGGGGAAGAAGATCCTTACGATATCTCGAAAGGCTTCTTTTGGGCTCACATGGGTTGGATCCTCTTCAAACTGGATGCCGAGCAGCCTATCGATAACGTGAAGGATCTCCGCCGCGACGCTTTGGTTCGTTTTCAGGATAAGTTCTACGTTTGGATTGCCGTTGGGGCTGGGCTCGTCTTGCCCGCAGTGATTGGTTACATCGAAGCAGGCGCAGTTGGCGCATGGGCTGGTTTCCTCATTGTGGGAGCTCTCCGGGTGGTCCTCGTGCAGCAGTGCACCTTTTTCATCAACTCCCTCTGCCACATGATTGGTAACCAGCCTTACTCTACCCGCTGCAGTGCGCGTGATAGCTGGGTCATGGCTCTCGTGACCTACGGCGAGGGGTACCATAACTACCACCACGAATTTCAGCACGACTACCGCAATGGCGTGAAGCCTTGGAATTTCGACCCTACCAAGTGGTCCATCATGATCCTTGAGAAACTTGGCCTTGTTTCAGACCTCCGCCGTGTTCCCACCACTAAGATTGTGGGTGCCGAAATGGTGGAAGCAAAACGGAAGGCGGAAGCGCGCCTTGCGGAACTTTCCCAGCAAGGTTCACTCAGTGAGCAAGCGGTCGCCAAGATCGAAGAGCTCGTCGCGCAACTTTCGAAGAACCTCGAAGAACTCGAGGAAATGGTGACCGAAAAGGTCGAAACTTCCCGTGAGAACGTGAAGCGCTGGCGCAAAGAGACAAAAGAGCTGATCGCCCAGCTCGGAGCGCTTCGTCCCCTACCCGCATAGATGAATACAGAAGACCGCGACTTTGGGGTTCAGCCTCTTGACACCGTCTTGGATGGTTGGACTCTAACCAACCACCAAGTCGTCGAAATCTCCCCGGAGCAGCTTACCCATAAGCAGGTTCAGCGTGCCCGCACGGGCCGTAAGCTCACCCTCAAGATGAAGCAGAAGCTCGCCCGTTCGGTGAACTTCGCGATCTGGGGCCGCTTAACCAATGAAGAGCGAGAAGCCTACGTGGAATATTTCCCCAAGCATCTCTTTTCCTATAACAAGGGATACGATGCGCAAGCGGGCGATCTAAATAAAGAGCGTTTGGTTGATCTTTCAGGGCGCGAAGTGCGCCGCGATTTCCTGAGGGAACTGGGGATTGAGAGTTAAGGAGTATCTTTGAGGACAGAATTCCACAGGCTTGTTTCTTGTCAAAACGCTTCCGGAAAAGAGCTATAATTGGATCGGAGGTTTCGCCTGCTGCGATCGTCGGCTACTTCAACTACTCTGGGGCTCGAAAGTGAAAATTTACCAGCGCTCTGGGTAGGCAATCTGCAGGACGGTGGTGAGGTCCCAAGTGGGGCGGTGCTCCCCTTTCCGGCAGTAGGCGAGGGAGCCCTTTTTGATGGGCTGATCTTGGATTTTTTGTGACAAGCGGACCTTTCAAACGAGCCGCGCCGCGAGGCGGATGGCTTCGTGGAGTGAGGTGGGGCTGGCTTTTCCCTGCCAGGCGATGTCGAAGGCGGTGCCGTGATCGACGGAGGTGCGCACGATGGGGAGACCGAGGGTGACGTTCACTCCGAGGTCGAAGGAGAGCGTCTTGAGGGGGATGAGGCCTTGGTCGTGGTAGGTGCAGACGTAGGCGTCGATCTCTTTTCGGAGAGCGGGGAGGAAGGCGGTGTCTGGAGAGAGGGGGCCAATGATATTGATGCCTTCGGCACGGGCCTTTTCCAAACAAGGGATGAGGAGTTCGATCTCTTCGCGCCCGAAAAGGCCGCCTTCGCCGGCATGGGGATTGAGGCCGGGCATGGCGAGTTTGGGTTCGCGGCCGCGGATGGCCTTCATCGACTGATGGGTGAGGCGGATGACTTCGAGGATGCGCTTTTCGCTAAGGAGATTGGGGACGTCTTTGAGGGTGACGTGAGTGGTGATGAGTGAGCAGGTGATTTCTCCGGAAGTGAGCATCATGGCGTGATCGGGCGTGTTCGTTTTTTCAACGAGATACTCGGTGTGGCCGGGGTGGTGGATGCCCGCGCGATACCACGCTTCTTTGTTGATGGGATTGGTAACGACGGCGGAGAAGCCGCCGCTCAGGGTAGCTTCGACGGCGGCTTCGAGGCAGGCGAAGCCGTGGGCCCCTGCTTCGGCGGAGATAACACCAGGTTTAATCTTGGTGGTGAGAGGAAGGTCGATGATGTCGTTTTTAAAAAAGGGGATTTCAAGGCGGTCGGCTAACTCTCCGAGGAGATTTGCGCAGGCGATCACTTTGAGGGGGAACTTTTGGGCAAGGGGAGAGTTCAGAACCTGCAGGGCAAGTTCCGGTCCGATTCCGGCGGGGTCGCCTTGTGTGACGATGAGTGGCTTCACGTGGGGAAGGTAGCTGATGAAAAGGGAATGGTGAATTTTAAAGAGTGGGGGGTGAATGGCTTGGGTTCTGGTGGTTTTTAACCGCAGATTTCGCAGATTGACGCGGATGGTTGGCGGGCTTGGTTGAGGAGGTGATCACCTCGAAATTCACGAAAGAGACGAAACTTGGTTTTGGGAGGTGAAAATCTAGAGACGAGATTTGAGCACGAAGTTTGAGAGCTTGGATGGGAGGGGCTCGGCTGAAGAACTCATAGGGCATTTCAGCTACACGATGAACTGGAGCTTCGTTCTTGGTGTTTTGTGAAAAAAGCTGTTGCAGATTTGTTGCATGCAACTATTTTTTCGCCATGAGCATTGCGGAACGAAACGCGAAACGGAGACATGGCGGGGAGATCGAAGGGATTGCCGCCTGTCTCTTGCCCTTTGAAGAGGATGGGAGCATCGCGAAAGAGGCGTTCCAGGAGTCGGTTCGCCGGACGGAGGCGGCCGGGCTAAAATGCGCGGTCAATATGGATACCGGCTACGCCAATTATCTTACTGAGGACGAGCGCATCCAAGTCTTGGATTGGACGCGGGAAGCGCTGGGGTCGGATAAGCCCTTTGTCGCTGGGGTGTTCGTGGAAGGATTGGAAGGGGATCTGATCGACCTCTATCATCGGGGCGGTGATCAGGTTGCGGCGCGCGGAGGCACCCCTATTCTTTTTCAAACGACGCGTTTTCACGACTGGGCCGCGGATGAAATTATCGATCTCTACGCCAAGGTTTGTGCTCCTTATGAGGCGGTGCTTGGTTTTGAGCTAGGTGAGATTTTCGCGCCTAATGGGATGATTTATTCTGAGGAAATCGTGAGTGGATTGATGAGGATTCCGTCGCTGAAGGGCATGAAACACTCGTCCTTGAGGCGCGATGAAGAACTCAAGCGCTTGGCGCTGCGTGATGAAATACGACCTGATTTCCGGATTTATACCGGTAATGATTTGGGTATCGACATGATCGAATATGGCTCTGACTACCTTTTGGGACTCGCGGCCTTTTGCCCGGAGAAATTCGCCGAGCGGGACCGTCTCTGGCGCGAAGGCGATGAAGCATACTACGAGCTGAATGACGCTCTGCAATATCTCGGGAACGTCGCGTTCCGCCCGGCAGTTCCTGCTTATAAGCATAGCTGCGCGGTCTTTCAGCACCTTTTGAGTCGCATTCCGAGCAGCGAGCCGCACCCAAAATGTCCTCGTCGACCTGAGTGGGAAGCTGGAATCCTGAGCGATTGCGCCAAGCGACTGGGCTACGAGATTTAAATGATGACGGAAAAAGGTCAGGGAGTGACGATGGCAGCC
>Ga0308005_10000346_pt1 | contig 17226 bp, 12 predicted proteins | sample Neamet67_FD_203142 | JGI IMG/M metagenome (GOLD analysis project Ga0308005, IMG submission 203142) | Marine microbial communities from water near the shore, Antarctic Ocean - #67 | ecosystem: Environmental > Aquatic > Marine > Unclassified | place: Southern Ocean | collected 2014-06-07 | reverse complement strand
CGATCTTGGCAATCATCGCGATTGGATTCATTTTGAATGCCCAATCCGGATCGAACCAAACCGCCCGGATGGTGGCCGACTATCGGGAAGCGATGACAAAAGCTGGTGTGGCCGGTCCGGAACCAGGGACCCGCGAAGAAGCCGAAGCGATCATGCGGTTCTCCGAGTTTCTCAAAAATGTTGGCGATAGGAGCTACATTGAGGGAAACACCTCTCAAGCCTACGCTGAAAATGCCTACCTCGACGACACCCTCGTGACTCATTACGGACCGGAAGAGATTAAGAATTACTTTATGGCAACCGCTGAGACAATGACGAGCTTCGACCTCAAGATTCTCGACACCGCCAGGTCCGGTCCCGATCACTACATTCGATGGGAAATGATCTTTGCGGCCCCCAAACTGAGCGGAGGTGAGCCCATCCACTCGGTCGGCGTCAGCCAGGTCCGTTTCGATGCTGACGGCAAAGTCGCTTTCCATCAGGACTTTTGGGATTCCGGGAAGCACATCTACGGACAAATCCCCGTGGTAGGGGGATTAATTGGTCTCATTCGCAATCGATTAAAATAATTTTTTCCATGCCCGAGACTAGCCACCATAAAAAAGGCCGCATTTCGACCCTCGGTCGAGTGGTCGGGCAGTGGCTAGATTCAGACTTCCGGCGGGAGGAGGCGCCCGATCCTCGTAAACTTCCCGACAAAGTGAACTGGGAGCGCACCCTGCCCTTTCTCTTTCTCCAACTCGGCTGTCTCGCGGTGTTCTGGGTGGGAATCAATTGGACCGTTGTCATTGCCGCAATCTTCCTCTATCTCGTCCGAATGTTTGCCATCACCGGCTTCTACCACCGCTATTTTTCGCACCGGACCTTCAAGACCTCCCGCTTGGGACAGCTTCTTTTTGCCATAGTTGGTAACAGTTCGATGCAACGTGGCCCGCTTTGGTGGGCCGCCACCCATCGTCACCACCACCAGTATTCAGATGAAGAGGCCGACATTCACTCACCAGTCCAGCACGGCTTTGCCTGGTCACACATCGGGTGGCTGACCTCAATGAAGAATTTTCCAACAGACTATGATCGTATTCCCGATCTCAAAAAGTATCCCGAATTGGTTTTCCTGAACCGTTATGACCAGATCGTTCCCCTCGCCTACGGAACTCTCATGCTTGGGATCGGGGCCTCACTGGAGCACTTCGCGCCGGCTCTGGGAGTCACAATGTGGCAATTCTTCGTGTGGACCTTTTTTGTAAGTACGACAGTTCTCTTACACGGAACCTTATTCATCAACTCCCTCGCCCATGTGTGGGGAAAGCAGACCTATCCCACCAAGGACGACAGCCGGAATTCCTTCCTCCTTGCCGTCATCACCCTCGGAGAAGGCTGGCACAATAATCACCACCGCTACCCACACTCGGCCCGTCAGGGATTTCAGATGTGGGAGATCGACCCCACCTACTATGGCCTCAAACTGCTTTCGTGGCTGGGCATAATCTGGGATCTCAAACCGGTGCCTCAACGGATCAAAGAGGAAGGTCAAAAAGCCCCATGAGTGAAACGCGAAAAAAGATCGCGATCGTAGGTTCCGGGATTTCAGGAATGGCTTGCGCCCATTTCCTGCATCCTCATCACGACCTTACTCTTTTTGAAAAGGACTCCCACATTGGCGGGCATTCCAACACTGTGATGGCCGGCAAGGACCCTCTCGACACCGGCTTCATGGTCTATAACGAGGCGACCTACCCTCTCTTGACTCGTCTCTTCAAAGATCTCGACGTCGCGACCAAGCCAACCTCGATGTCCTTCAGCGTGCAGCACACTCATGATGGTCTGGAATTCAACGGGGGGAGCCTGAACCTCCTCTTCGGCCAGCGCAAAAATCTCTTTCGACCGCGGTTCTGGAAGATGCTTCTTCAGATCAATCGCTTTAACAAGGAGACCGTAGCCGAGCTTCAAAAGGGCGAGGAAACCAAGCTCACACTGGCAGAATATGTCGATCAACGCGGCTACGGGCAGGACTTCCTCCGCTGGTATCTCGCGCCCATGGCGGCGGCAGTGTGGTCTAGTCCTCCCGAAAAAATTGAGCTATTCCCCGCCATCACGTTAATGCGTTTTTGGCACAATCACGGCTTCCTCGGACTCGACACCCAGCATCCGTGGCGCACTGTTGTGGGAGGCTCAAAGGAGTATGTTAAGAAACTCACCGCCCCCTTCGCAGATCGCATCCGAAAGGGTGATCCCGTCGTTTCTATCAGTCCCGATAATGAAGTCACACTGACCTCAGGCACCAAGCAATCCTTCGACCGAATTGTCAGCGCTGCCCATGGTGATCAAGCACTTGCACTCCTTGCCGAACCGACCGCTCTGGAACAGGACTTCCTTTCAGCCTTTCCCTATCAACCCAACAAGGCGGTCCTCCATACCGACGAACAATTCATGCCCAAAAATCGACGGTGTTGGGCCTCGTGGAACTACCGCGTTGATCACGAGAAGCACTCCACGATCTACTGGATGAACAGCCTCCAAGGGGCAACTGCCAACAAGAACTTTTTCGTCTCCATCAATCCCTCCGCTCCCATCCCCAAGAAGCACGTCATCAAGGAACTCGACTACGAGCATCCGCTTTTCGATCTCCAAAGCATTGCTGCGCAAAAGCGGATTCCCGATCTCCATGAGGCTGGAACCGGACGCTATTACTGCGGAGCCTGGCAACGCTACGGATTCCATGAGGATGGCCTCTGGTCGGCAGTACGCCTCTGCGAACACTTGCTTGGAAGGAGCCCCTGGTCATGAGCTCCTTCCTTTACGAATGCGAGGTGATGCACCGCCGCCTCAGGCCGGAGCAAAAGCGCTTCGACTACCGCATCTTTATGCTCAGCGTTGAACTCGACGACCTTCCCAAGGTTCCCTTTCTTGGACTCAACCGCTTCAATCTTTTCTCCTTTAACGAGCGTGATCACGTCGACCTCGGGAGGCCCGGCGGCATCCGAGCCAACCTCATGGCGTGGATGGAAGAGCAAGGGATCACATGCCCCTCCGATGCTCGCATCCGCCTCATCACCCTGCCCCGTGTTCTCGGCTACGCTTTCAATCCGGTCTCATTTTACTACGTGAACTCCCGTGACGATAAACCGCTCTTCGCCATCGCGGAAGTTTGCAACACTTACCACGAAATGAAGCTCTTCCTGGTCGACGGTGAAAAGAGCAGAGGCTGGCAGAGGAAGGTTGCCAAGGACTTCTACGTTTCGCCTTTCTCAGACGTCCGAGACTCCTTCGACTTTCAACTCGGCCTCCCGGATGAAACCTGGGCCGTCAATATCGACAATGCTGACAAGGAAGGCACAACCCTCGTTTCTGCGATCCGGGGAAAAGCCCGCGCTCTCAGCGCAGGTCGCCTTCTCTGGTTTGGGCTTAAATACCCCTTGCTCTCACTCAAGGTCATCTTGATGATTCACTGGCAGGCCTTCAAACTTTGGCTCCGAAAGGTTCCTTACTTTCCAAAAGGTGCCAACCAACAATCCCAGCGCGATGTCCTGCGCCCTCATTCTTCACTAGATTCTTCCGATGAGTAACTCCACCCTCCCGATCAAACACGGGCTCCCCGAACGCATGGTCGTTAGCCTCCTCAACAAGATGCCCCAAGGCCGTCTTCAAATGGCCTATGCTGACGGTTCAGTGCGTGACTTTGGCGACTCCCAAAGCGAAGTCACCGCCTCGGTCAAAATCAATGACGACACGGAGTTCTTCAAACGCTGTGCCTACTACGGAAACATCGGCATGGGCGAAGCTTACACCGATGGACTCTGGGACACACCCGACATCCGGGCCGTGATCAGCTGGTTCATTTTGAACATGCAAGCTTTGCAGGGCGCTGACACCTCTTCGGACAAACTCCCGGGCGTGGGACTTTTGAAAGTCGTAAACTGGTTTCGCCATCTCAAACGAGCCAACACCGTTGAAAACAGCCGTCGCAACATCTCGGAACACTACGATCTCGGCAACGAATTCTATTCGCTCTGGCTCGATGCCACCATGACCTATTCCTGTGCCAAATTCGAACAACCGGATCAGGAATTCGAAGAGGCACAGACTGCCAAGTACGAAGCCCTATGCCAAAAGCTCCACCTCAAGTCTACCGACCATGTTCTCGAAATTGGCTGCGGTTGGGGAGGGTTTGGGACCTACGCAGCCAAGACACATGGCTGCAAGGTCACCGGCGTCACCATCTCCGAAGAACAGGCCAAGTATGCCCGCGAGCGCGTGAAGAAGGAGGGAGTCGAAGATAAATTTGAAATCCGCATTGAAGACTACCGCCACATCACAGGACAGTTCGATAAGATTGTCTCCATCGAGATGATCGAGGCCGTCGGAGACAAATTCCATCAGTCCTTCTTCTCAAAATGCCACGAAGTCCTCGCTCCCGATGGCATCCTTGCCCTGCAAATGATCACGGTGCCGGACAATCGTTACAAGAGCCTGACGAAAGGCGTCGATTGGATTCAGAAAACGATCTTTCCAGGTTCCCTCCTCATGAGCGTGGGTCGCGTCAATGAGGTCCTTTTGAAGACGAGCGATCTTTTCCTCCACGATCTCGAGGACTTCGGGGCCTTTTACGTGCGGACTCTTAACAACTGGCATAGACGCTTCAATGCCTCCAGGGAATCCCTCCGAACACTCGGTTTCGATGAACCTTTCATGCGGACCTGGAACTACTACCTCAAATACTGTGAAGCCGGCTTTGCCACTCGAAACATCTCGGTGGTGCAAGCGGTTTACACCCGGCCCAACAATCCAGCCCTGATGGCGTGAGTGAAGAAATCGACAAACAAGATCCCTGGTGGAAGCGGTGGTTCATCAATCCTGTTCTAAAACAACTCACCCGGGGAATCAGCGCCGACAAGCTGGCTTGGACCATCGCAATCGGTTGTGCCCTGGGCATCTTTCCCATCATGGGGACCACTTCCGTCGTTTGTTTCTTCGCCGCCAGCTATTGGCGACTCAACCAACCGGTCATTCAAGTGGTCTGTCACTCACTTTGGGCAGCACACCTTGCTCTCATCCTTCCCTTCATCAAGTTGGGACAATGGATCCACAGAGCCGATCCCATCACCGGATCAATCCCGGCTCTCCTCAAGGAATTCTTTACCAGCCCGGCGCAGTTTGCACAGGACTACTGGCTGGCAGCCTGGCACGGAATGGTCGCCTGGTTTCTTGTCGCGATCCCGCTCGTCTTCATCGTCCGTGCCATCACCCTCCCACTGCTCAAAGCCGCGGCCGGGCGTATTGAAAAGCGAAAGGAGGTTGAGGCATGAACGACCTTACCCTTTTGGGCATCGTCGCCGCCCTGATCGTTCTCGATTTTATCGGAGGCTGGTGGTTTGGTGGAAAGATCAACAACTACTCACTCGTCGATGCGATGTGGGCATGCTGGATTGGCCTGGCGGGTATGATTTACGCCGCCTTCGGAAGCGGGGGCATCCCCAAACGGGTCGCTGCCGGGGCCATCGCAGCCATCTGGGGAGGCCGACTCGCCTATCATCTTCAAAAGCGAATCCGCAGGCATCATCCTGAGGAGGATTCACGCTACCAAAAACTCCGTGAAGTCTGGAACGGTCGGGTGAAGTCCGCTTTCTTTTGGTTTTTCCAGGCCCAGGGCCTCTCGGTCCTCCTTCTGTCCCTGCCCTACTTCCTCGTGTCCCGTGATTCCTCACCTTGGGGAGTTTTTGAAACCATTGGGCTGGCCGTGGCACTGATCGGACTCGCCGGAGAAATCCTTGCCGACCATCAAATGTCGCGCTTCAAGGAAAGGGACAACCGCTCAAGCTCGGTCTGTCGAGAGGGACTGTGGAAGTATTCCCGTCACCCAAATTACTTTTTTGAGATGGTAATCTGGGTTGGTGTTTATCTTTTCGCCTGCGGATCAACCTGGGGATGGATGACCTTTTTTGCACCTGTGACCATCACGTTCCTTCTGCTCAAAGTCACCGGCATCCCGCCCACCGAAGCCTCCGCCGTGAAGCGTAAGGGTGATGCCTATCGAGAGTATCAGCGTACCACTAGCTCATTCATTCCTCTTCCTCCAAAATCATGATCACTATCGACGACCTCCTCGCCAAGGACATTATCCCCGACGCCCTCATCCGGGTGGGCATTCGCGCGCGGCTCAAGGACACCCTCAAGCTCTTCGAGAAACTCAACTGCGAAGAGCGGCAGGAATTGGTGATGAAGCACGTACGAGAACTCAAAGAAAGCCCCCTCGCCATCGCGACCGATGAGGCCAACGAGCAGCACTATGAGCTCCCAACTGCATTTTTCCAAAAGTGCCTAGGACCACACATGAAATATAGCTCGGGTTATTGGGATGCGGGCGTGGAGGACCTCGAGACTTCGGAAGCCCGCATGCTCAAGTTGAGTTGTGATCGAGCGGAGTTGGAGGACGGGCACCATATCCTCGAACTGGGATGCGGCTGGGGATCGCTCACACTTTGGATGGGGAAGCATTTCCCAAATGCCAAGATCACCGCAGTTTCAAACTCGCGAACCCAGAAAGAATACATCGACGGACAAGCCAAGGAGCGCGGCCTCACCAACATCGAAGTCAAAACCGTCAATATGATCAATTACGAAGGCGAGGGCGAGGGCGTGTTTGATCGAGTGGTTTCAGTGGAGATGTTCGAGCACATGAAAAACTACGATCTCCTTCTCGGACGAATTTCCAATTGGCTCAAACCGGACGGAAAACTCTTCGTCCACATCTTCACTCATCGGGAATACGCCTACCACTACGAGGCCAAGGACGAAAGCGACTGGATGGCGCGCTACTTTTTCACCGGCGGACAAATGCCATCGGACGATCTCCTCCTCTACTTTCAGGACAAACTCTCAATCGATGATCACTGGCAGGTGAGTGGAACCCATTACCAAAAAACCTCTGAAGCATGGCTCACCCGCATGGACGAAGCGAGCGACGAACTGAAACCTCTCATCGCGAAAACCTACGGCCAAGCCGACGCTAAAAAATGGTGGGTTTGGTGGCGCTGCTTCTTCATGGCCTGCGCCGAGCTCTGGGGATACCAGGGCGGTGACGAATGGATCGTCTCGCACTATCGTTTTGTGAATTCAAAGTAAGCCGACCAAGCATCTTCATTTCCCCTTCCCCATCTTCTTGGCGAACTTATAGGCGGCAGGGCCTTTACTCTTGGGTTCATCCTTCTCAAGGCCCGCCCGTTTCTTAAGTTCCTTGATCTGATCCCGAAGGTGGGCTGCTTTTTCAAATTCAAGTTTTGCAGAGGCTTTCTGCATTTCCTCCTCCATCTCGCGGATCACTTCGACCGCGTTGTAAACCATCTCATCTTCAGCGACGAGCGAGGCGTTCATTTCCTGACCGATTTTACTGGTAACTCCGCGGTCATGAAGGCTCTTTTGCACCGCCCGTTTAACGCTGGTCGGAGTAATCCCGTGCTTCTCGTTGTGTTCTCGTTGTACCTTGCGGCGAAACTCAGTGACGTCGAGGAGGCGTTGGATGGAATCTGTGACCGTGTCACAAAAAAGAACGCACTCGCCATTGACGTGGCGGGCGGCCCGCCCTGCCGTCTGGATCAAACTGGTTTCATTTCGAAGAAATCCTTCCTTATCAGCATCGAGGATACAGACCAGTGAGACTTCGGGGAGATCGAGACCTTCTCGAAGGAGATTGATCCCGACAAGAATATCGAACTCAGCGGCACGAAGACCACGGAGAATCTCCACCCTCTCGATGGCATCGACATCGGAATGGATGTAGCGGACTTTGAGATCCACTCCCTGAAGATATTCGGTGAGATCTTCGGCGGTTTTTTTCGTCAAAGTGGTGATGAGAATTCGTTCATCTTTTTCGACCCGTTGCTGACAGAGCTCAATCGCTTCATCGATCTGTGCTTTAAGCGGACGAAGAGTCAGCACGGGATCGAGAAGTCCCGTAGGACGGATAATTTGTTCCACAATCAGTTGACCGCCGTTGCGCGAAATATCGAAGTCATCAGGGGCCTCCGCAGAGCCACTGGCCTTCACTGTGAGACGTTTAAAAAAAGTAGGATCAAAGTCGGCGTCCTTGCGTGACTTAATGGGGATGAAGGTGGGGTTATCCGAACGGGAATTGACAATCTCAAACGGCCCCGGTGTTGCGCTCACATAGAGACGGCGCTTGGTCATCTTCATGTATTCGTCAAAGCGTAACGGCCGGTTATCCATGGCGCTTGGAAGGCGAAAACCGTGATCAACAAGCACTGATTTACGGCTCTTGTCGCCCTCAAACATGCCGCGCACCTGGGGAAGAGTGGCATGACTTTCATCGGCGAGGAGGAGGTAGTCGTCCGGGAAGAAGTCGAGAAGGGTATAGGGTCGATCGCCTGGCTTCCGTCCCGTAATGTGGCGCGAGTAGTTTTCAATCCCCTGGCAAAACCCCATCTCCTGCATCATCTCAAGGTCATACTCGGTGCGCATGCGAATACGCTGAGCCTCGATGAGTTTGCCATTCTTCTCAAACCAGGAAATACGGTCGTCTAGCTCTTGCCGGATCGCGACCATCGCCCCTTTGAGCTTTTCCTTGGAACTGACAAACTGCTTTGCGGGGTAAAAGACATAGCGCGTCATTTCGTCGATAACATGCCCGCTGCGGGTATCGATCGAAGTGATACGATCAATCTCATCACCAAAAAACTCAATGCGGATCGCGGTCTCTTCAAGATAGGCAGGACGGACCTCCACAACATCTCCCCTCACCCGAAAATGACCTCGTTCAAAGGCAATGTCATTTCGTTCAAAAAGAAGGTTTACCAATTCGGTGAGGAAGTCATCTCGCCCGATCTCTTCCCCTTGGTGGATCCCGAACATCATATCCTTGTAGTCCTCGGGATTCCCCAAACCGTAGATGCAGCTCACGCTGGCCACGACAATGACGTCATCTCGCGTGATCAGGGAACCCATCGTGCTGAGACGGAGTCGTTCGATCTCTTCGTTAATTGAGGAATCTTTTTCAATGTAGGTGTCGGACCGCGGAATGTAGGCCTCGGGTTGGTAGTAATCGAAGTAGGAGACGAAATACTCGACTGCATTGTCGGGAAAAAATGTTTTAAACTCGGAATACAACTGAGCAGCGAGCGTCTTGTTGTGACTCATGATCAAGGTGGGCTTCTGAATCTGCTCAATGATATTGGCCATCGTGAAGGTTTTTCCTGATCCCGTGACTCCCTGGAGAGTCTGATGCCGATTGCCCGCCTTGATCGACTTCACAAGCTTGGCGATCGCCTGCTCCTGATCACCCTTGGGGCCGAATTCACTGACAAGTCGAAAGTCCACCCAGAGATGCTAGGGAAAGTTTACTTCTTGTCCAATCCCACTGCCTATGGGATTTTTCTAAATCACAAAACCCTGTCGTGAGAATTCCTTCTTATTTACTCATTCTCAGTACCACACCCGTGTGGGCTGGTTTCTCCCCTCTCTTCAAGATCGGCTCTGACGACAACTCATCCGGAGAGTTCACAACGGAGAATGTCACGTCGGACCCGGCACCTGGAAATCCTGCCGAACTGGATGATCACTACTATCTAAAAGGAACCTATCCTAGGCCGATTGGAGTTCTCGCTGATGATGAACTGATTGCCAATTTCGAGCATGCTCTCACCTCCCGTGATCCTTCCAACGTCATTCATTTCAATCTTGATACTGGACAGGCGACCAACACCGGCCTCTTTCGTGTCTCAGCGGACTTTCTCTGGAGTGGCACAAGCGGAGGAGCGCGGTTCGAGAATGTGATCGAAATCAGCGTGAATGGAAAACCGGCATCATTCACCAGCGCACCTTTTCAAAACCACACGGTTATCCATACCGAGTTTTCCACAAACGGGCTCGACCTTATCGACGGTGCCAACACCCTCGAAATTAGGCGCACTGGCACCACCTCAAGCACTTGGCTTGGAATCGATCAGATCAAAGCCTCCCTTGATCCGACAGCCTTTGTCGATGCCGATTCCGATTCGCTTCCCCTCTACTGGGAAGAACTCTATCACTTTTCGGATACCAACAACAGCGACGCAGCGGGTGACCTTGATGGCGATTCCTTGAGTAATCGCACGGAGTTTCAAAACGGCACGAATCCCCGACTTGCTGACACGGACGGTGATGGCTTAACCGACCAGAACGAAACCGTGAGTGATCCTCTTGATCCTGACTCTGACGACGATGGCTTGCTTGACGGAGAAGAAACCAATTCCAGCCCTATTCTGGTCGATACCGATTCGGATGGAGCCTCCGACGCCTGGGAAATTCAGACAGGTTACGATCCTGATGATGACCAAAGTACTCCACCTTTGTGGGCAGGTGCCATTGGCGTGAACTTCCGATCTGAAAAGTATCCCAAACTCGGAACCTGGCCTGTCGGTTTTCCAAACGGATTTGTTCCTCAAATTAACTGGAACCAAACCGACCTCCTTGAAGATAAAGGAGTCTCTTCGGGATCGCCCCTCCGCCCCGGCGACACCTCTGACATCCTCTCACCGCTCGCAGGAACCTTGGTTGATTCATCGGGGGCACCCACCGCAGTAAGCATCGCATTCACTGCCGACGGTGTTCGAAGCACCCGGGTCTACGAGACCGCTGCAGCGAATCTGCTGAATGGCTATATTTCGGCTGATTCAGGAACTCCGGCAACCCTTCAGATTGCCAATATCCCGACCTCCTTCGCGACCTATGATGTTTATGTTTACATGGCGACGACCTATCGAGGACGGCTTGCGACCCTGAGAAGGGACCGGCAGTTTTGGGACCAGGCTCTTCTGCGTCCGATTTCCTCGGGAGGCGACCTTGAATTCAAACTCTTCCGCCCCTCAACCGGGCCCGCCGCCCCGCTCGCCAACGTGGTCCGATATACCGGTCTCATTGCCCGGTCGTTTTCATTGGAGAGCTTCCGTACCAGTAACAGCTCATCAGGCATTGCCGGGATTCAGATTATCAATACCAGTGGCGATAACGATCTCGATACAATCCCAGACTGGTGGGAAATCAAGCATCGCTCGGATGTCACCGCGAACGCCGACCCGGATGGAGATGGACTGGATTGGCTCGCCGAATTTAACGCCGGAAGTGATCCCAGGCTTGCGGACACCGACGATGACGGGCTTGACGACGCCGCAGAAGTCGCCGCTGGTACAGACGTCACTTTTGCGGACAGCGATGGCGACGGGCTCTCGGACTACGAAGAGCTTAACCACTCTCTCGCCAGTGATCCGACCCTCGCAGACACCGATCGCGATGGCGTCGATGACGCCATCGAAAAAGCGAACTTTTCAGATCCAAACGACGCCAACTTCACTCGTCTTCCTGTTCCCTCCTATCCTTCCGCAACCCAAGTTCTGTGGGAAGCCACCGATCTTCAATTCGTCAACAACCATGGCGATGGCATCCGAAGTGATGGCGGAATCGACCGGGACTTCATCGACTGGCGGGTCGATAACCTCACCGCCGGAGTGAGCAATGCCCTTCGAATTCGTCTTCCCCGAAGGTCCGGCAAGATTGTCTTCAACGTCATTACCAGCGAACAGGGAAGCTTTCGTAAGAATGGCCGCCGGCTCAACTACAGTAACTACAACACGGACCTCACCTCTGCGCTGGGATTCGCAGGGTTTGGCTCTTGTGATACCTCCGACCCGCTGACTTTCCGGATTGAGGCCAATGATGATGGAAGCTCGGAAATGAATTGGACTGTCGTCTTTTCGATCATCAACCAGAAGACAGGCCTCACCGTGGCTACCCGCACCTTCACCAAATGCGATGCCATTTCAAACGTGGCTGATCAATCTGCAGTTTGGGGAGACGACAGCGTCCCGGGTGAATCCCAGATGTTGCTGGGGCAGGGAATATCGCTCTATCGGACGACAACTCCCGTGCATCAGCTTACGGGTTTGAATCACTGCGCCGACGCCGACAACGACGGCATGAGTGACGCCTTTGAAACAACATACGGCCTAAATCCCAACGATACTTCTGATGCCGCATTGGACGGTGATAGCGATGGCCTCACCAACGTGATCGAAGCAATCCTTGGAACGGATCCCACCGACGCTGATACCGACAATGACGGTGTCAGTGACAGCATTGAAGCCGATCAATTCACCGACCCTAACTCAGACCTCTCAACGCCTCCCCTCTTCAACCTGGCTAGCGTGGGAGATTCCGACCTCAATGGAAACGGCATGTCCGATCTTTGGGAATCCCACTTTAGCGCTCAGGCACTACTTCCAGGGGGAGACCAGGATAGCGACGGACTGACAAATTTGGAGGAAGCGGGATTGGGAACCGACCCTTTTGATGCGGCGTCAAATTTCAGAATTCGCACCGCGCCTTCGGCAACACCCGACGCATTTGACTTCTTCTACGCCCGCCTCGTTCTTAAGAACCAGACGATACAATCATCGACCGATCTGGGAACCTTCAATCATTCTTCATTGATTTCCTCTCTGATTGGCGCCGAATACAAAGTCACCGCTCCCTTTGATTTAAGTCGCGAGTTCTTTCGTGTGGCTGTCGAAGATCGTGACCTCGATTCGGATGGCTTGAGCGATTGGGATGAAAGCATTTTGGGGTCCTCCTCTAGCCTTGCAAATTCGCTGGCAAGATCTGTTGCTTTCGACAACACCGGCGATGGCGTTCCTGATGGTGCGATTTCGGGCGACCAAGCGGTCTTCCTTGAGCGCTTCGCCAACCGATCAACCCTCGCGGCAGGAACAGGAAGCGCCACTCCAACGCGCACCGAAGCAGCCAGATTGCTCATGCAAGGCACCTTTGGTCCAACAATGGAAGAAGTGCAAAAAGTGCGGGCGACGGGAATTGAAGCCTGGCTTGATGACCAAATTCAAAACCAACCTCAAACCCATCACGAAGACTACATTCGTGAGATCCAAGCCGACCTGAATGGTCCTCGGGTTGACCTCAGCTATCTTTACAACAATGACGAAGACAATGTCAAAGAGCATAATCTTCAGTCAGCCTTCGCCCGCGCCGCCATTTCCGGACCGGACCAACTCAGGCAACGGGTGGCCTTCGCTCTTTCTCAAATCCTCGTGATTTCACGTCAGGACGGAAGCATTGACCAAAATGTCCGTAGCCTTGCCCGCTACTACGACCGACTCGTGGATCATGCCTTTGGGAACTACTATGATCTCCTCATGGGCGTCACCCTCGATCCCAATATGGGGCGTTACCTGTCTCATGTTGGAAACCTCCCTCCCGCTCCTGAGATCAATCGCTTCCCCGACGAAAACTACGCCCGGGAAGTGATGCAGCTCTTTTCCATCGGACTGTGGGAGCTCAATCAGGATGGCACTCGAAAACTCGATCACTTGGGGAAACCAATCCCCACCTATGACAATGATACCATCACGGAACTGGCCAGGGTGATGACCGGACTGTGGTTTTCAAATAATGGCTGGGGTGCACAAACCCGCCAGGATGAGGAACACCTGGTTCCTCTCGAAATGTTCCCCGACTACCACGATTTCGGTAAAAAGACTTTGCTCAACGGATTCATCATCCCGGCACGCCAACCCAGCGCCGAGAGCGGGATTGATGATATTCGCGATGCCATCCGCCACCTTTTCCAACACCCGAACTGCGCCCCCTTTGTTTGCAAATCGCTCATTCAACTTCTGGTCACGAGCAACCCAAACCCCGACTATGTCGAGCGCATTGCGAACGTCTTTGACGACAACGGTCTAGGTGAGCGTGGTGATTTAAGTGCCGTGGTAAAAGCCATCATGATGGACCCCGAGGCCCGAGATCCGGCTGTGGCCACCTCACCCGTCTTTGGTCTCTTCCGTGAACCGGTCATCCGAACCATGCACCTTGCCCGGCTTACTAAAATCAATCGCAGTGGAAAAGCCGTCTGGTGGGACTACGGAAACTACTACGATGACACTCTGCAGATGCCTCTCTACTCACCTACCGTGTTTAACTTTTATCGCCCGGACTACACTCCGCCCGGAATTCTTGATCAGGAGAATCTGGCCGGCCCGGCCTTTGAAATCACCAACTCATACACCGCAGTCTCCCTCCCCAACCGAATTTGGACGATCGCGGATCGCGGATTCTACATGCGTGGCCGATACCACTTCACGCCTGACTACAATGACTTCATGCCTTATCTGAGCGATTCTGACACCCTCCTGGACTACATCAATATCGTCGTCTGTGCCGGAGGCATGCGCGCAGAAACCCGGGCCATTATTAAAACGAATCTCACTAACACCGCGCTTTCCGATCCGGTCGAAAAAGTTCGACTCGCCGTCTACCTCGCCCTCATGTCTCCTGAAGGAGCGGTCCAACGCTAATCTCATTTTTCAGTTTCCATGGCCTCATTCCACAACCTTTCCCGCCGCCGTTTTCTCGGCGAAAGCGCCTGTGCCGCTCTTGGGTCGGCTTCCATCATGTCGACGCTCTTGAACCTCAAGATGGCGAACAATGCGGTGGCTGCCGGCCTCCCCCCGGATTCAGAAGACCGAAAAACTTTGGTCTGCATGTATCTCCATGGAGGGATTGACTCCTACAACGTTCTCGTTCCCCGGGACAACACCCGATACGGTGATTACTCCACAACTAGAACGAATTTGGCGTTACCGCAAGGAGACCTCCTTCCCCTCACCCAGACAAGCAATGGAGATCGTCAGGACTACGGAATCCATCCGGCAATGGGCGGACTCCAGACTCTCTTCAACGGGATTGGCGGGGATGCCAACGAGAGGCGCCTCTCGTTCATCGCCAACATCGGAACCCTGATGGAGCCGATGAATCGCAACGACTACAAACAGAAGCTTAAGCCGAGACCCCAGGGACTCTTTTCCCACAGCGATCAAACAGAGCAGTGGCAAACCTCGCTTCCCCAGGGAGACGCCAACCTGACCGGTTGGGCGGGACGGGTGGCGGACATTCTTCACGCCACCTCCAACCTCGGCAGCCAAACCTCCATGAGTATTTCCCTCGCTGGAAATAACATCTTCCAGGTCGGAAGAACGACCCAACAGTTCGTCATAACAAAAAAAGGCGCCCTTACTTTCTCCAAGGAAAGCGGAACCAACCATCCGACCGTTCTCAAGAATCTCGCGCTCCGATCGCTCATGGAACAGGAGTATGCCAACATGATGGAAAAGGCCTTCGCCGAACTTACGGATCGAAGTCTCGACCAACAGGGATTTATCCAAACCGAGTTCGATGCCCTGACCGATGACTTTGCCGGTGTCACATTCCCAGACACTCGTATTGGACAAAACCTTCTCGCGGCCATGAAGACAATCGCACTTCGAGCCAAACTCGGCCTGCGACGTCAAACCATCTTCGTTTCCGAAAGGGGCTGGGATCATCACCGCGCATTGATCACTCCGCAAAACGATATGCTGGAAGACCTTACTCCGGCCCTCGCGGCCTTTCAGACCGCGATTGAGAACTGCGGCATGGCTGATTCGGTCCTCACCTTTTCAGCCTCCGACTTTGCCCGCACCTTACGCTCCAACGGCTCAGGCTCCGATCACGCCTGGGGCGGCAACCAAATGGTGATGGGCGGTCCCGTGGCGGGCGGTCAAGTTCTGGGGCAGTATCCGAGTCTCGCTCTCGATTCACCGAACGACGTTGGGCGTGGCGGACGAATTCTGCCAACCACCTCCGTCGACGCTTTGGTCGCCGAACTCCTCCTTTGGTTTGGTCTCGATGGCGCAGCGAACTTCGAACAGGTTCTTCCGAACCTCTCGAACTTTTACAACATCGGAGACGCCGACGCCTCGGACCCAACCACTCTCCCAATTGGGTTCTTAAAACCCAGCGCCTTCTAGATGAGAGGAGCCATAGCAGGGATCGTGATAATCATCCTCTTTGGGCTTTGGTTTTTTCTAGCTCAACGAGCTGAAGACGACCCCGCTCCACCAACCCCGGAGAAACAAGTGGAGTCCATTGTCAAGACTCCGGCAGAGCCAAGAAGACCGGTTCTAGCCGACACCATGCTTGCCAACTACGGCACGGACGAATCATCAGGGAAAGAGGATTTCAGAAAGCTGACCACCTTTCTGGATAGCGTCTTCCTTTTGGTCAAAAAACGGGACACGGCCGACTACGCAACAAATGAAGATTTGGCCCTCTTTCTTAAGGGATCAAACCCCCATCAGACGGCTTTTCTCAGCGCTGACTCTCCCGCTCTTAACAAGGAAGGGCAGCTCATTGATCGCTGGGGCTCTCCCATCATCGTTCATCCCATCTCTCGAAAACTCCTAGAGATCCGCTCGGCCGGTCCGGATCAAAAGCCATACACCGAGGATGACTTTCTATGGCCGAACTCAACGTAACCCGCACTGAGAACTGACGACCTGATTCAAAGGGGACATCACTTTACATCTCCAACATCATCCGGGTCGGATTCTCAAGGCAATCCTTGATCCGAATGAGGAAGGTGACGGCTTCCTTACCATCGACGATACGGTGATCGTAGCTCATGGCGAGATACATCATGGGACGAATCTTGACCTCCCCATTTACGGCCATCGGGCGTTGTTGAATGGTGTGCATTCCAAGAATTCCGCTTTGAGGAGGATTGAGAATCGGAGTGCTCAAGAGAGACCCATAAACTCCACCGTTCGAAATCGTAAAGACCCCGCCGGACAGATCAGAAAGCTCGATCTTTCCTTCATTGGAACGCGTCGCGTATGAAATAATGTCTTTTTCGATCTGAGCAAAAGACTTCTGATCACAATCCCGGACAACCGGGACGATCAGGCCCTTTTCGGTTCCGATGGCGATTCCAACGTCATAGAAATGATTTTCGATAACTTCATTTCCTTCGATACGGGCATTGATGGAAGGAACATCCTTGAGTGCCTGTACCACGGCCTTGGTGAATAACGACATAAAGCCGAGCTTCACTCCATGTTTGGCCACGAAGTCCTCTTGTACCGATTTGCGAAGCTTCATGATTTCGGTCATGTCAACTTCATTGAATGTGGTGAGGATTGCCGCAGTCTGCTGGGCGTTGACAAGATGCTGGGCAATCTTTCGACGCAACGGCGTCATCTTCTTGCGTGTCACGCGCGTCTCGCCATCAACAACGGGAGATTTTTGGGCAGGTGCAGAAGTCGATGGTTCAACGATCTTGGGTGTAGCCTCGATCTCCGTCGCTGGTTCATCTGGGACCGAAACAGGAGAAGCCTTCTGAACAGGAGCATC
>Ga0308005_10000343_pt1 | contig 17397 bp, 18 predicted proteins | sample Neamet67_FD_203142 | JGI IMG/M metagenome (GOLD analysis project Ga0308005, IMG submission 203142) | Marine microbial communities from water near the shore, Antarctic Ocean - #67 | ecosystem: Environmental > Aquatic > Marine > Unclassified | place: Southern Ocean | collected 2014-06-07 | reverse complement strand
GGTCTCGCCCAATGGCTGACCCAGCCGGACCATCCGCTCACCGCGCGGGTGGCGGTCAACCGCTACTGGATGATGCTCTTTGGCGAGGGTCTCGTTCGTTCGGTTGCTGACTTCGGCGCGCAGGGTCGATCACCGAGCCATCCGGAACTTCTGGACTGGCTTGCGGTGGACTTTGTCGAGAGTGGTTGGGATGTGAAACGCATGATCAAACAGCTCGTAACATCCGACACCTACCGGAGAAGTTCCCGGGTTGAGTCGATCCATCTGGAGAAGGATGCACAGAATGAACTCCTCGCCAGGGCTCCACGGTTCCGGCTCCAGGGAGAGTTTATTCGGGATCAGGCACTGGCGGTTGGCGGACTTCTCAATCAGCACGTTGGAGGGGCCGGCGTGAAGCCATACCAGCCGGTAAATATCTGGAACGAAGTGAGTCTCAATGGTGGCCTGCGCTATCCACAAGACAAGGGCGAGAAGCTCTATCGCCGATCAATGTATACCTATTGGAAGCGGAGTGCCCCGATGCCCAACATGTTGATTTTTGATGCGCCGTCCCGCGAAAAGTGCGTCATTCAACGCCAGCGCACGAACACCCCGCTTCAAGCGTTGGTGACACTCAATGATCCGCAGTTTGTAGAGGCTGGCCGCGCCCTCGCGCAGCGATTGATCCAATCGGGCGCCGGTGACACGTCCAAGAGCATTGATTTGGGCTACCGCCTCGCCACCGCGCGTCCTGCCGGGGCACGGGAAGTGGAGATTCTCACCGCGTTGCTCGAAGAGCATCGGGCCAGGTTCCTGAAGAATCCAGAATCAGCGAAGAATTACCTCGCGGTTGGAGAATCGCCGCGGGACGAATCGATTGATCCCATCGAGCATGCCTCGTGGATGGTCATCGCCCAAACGATCCTCAACCTCGACGAGTCGCTAACCCGCAACTAATCAAGAACCGAACACCGCCATGGAAACATTCTGCCCATTCATCGAAACCCGCCGTCAGTTCATTTTAAGGACTGGGACCGGACTTGGCGCTGCGGCCCTGAGCACGCTTCTCAATCCCAGTCTCCTGTCTTCTGCCGCCGGGGCGGAAATGCAGACCTACGGTGGCCTGCCCAATATGCCTCACTTCCCGGGCAAGGCCAAACGGGTGATCTATATGTTCATGGCCGGTGGTCCGAGCCACATCGATCTCTTTGACTACAAGCCGGTCCAACGTGAGCTGCACGGAACAGAGCTCCCGGACTCAATCCGACAAGGGCAACGCCTGACCGGCATGTCGAGTGGGCAGAAGTCTTTTCCCTGCGTCGCACCGATGTTCGAGTTCCAGAAGTATGGGGAACACCAGACCTGGGTGAACAAGGATCTCCTTCCGCACACCGCAGGCGTCGTCGATAAGATCACGATCATGAAGTCGCTGCACACCGAGGCCGTGAATCACGATCCGGCGATCACCTTCATCAACACCGGGTCGCAACAGCAGGGCAAACCATCGCTGGGTGCCTGGCTGAGCTATGGCATGGGGAGCATGAACGAGAACATGCCTGGTTATGTCGTGATGATCTCCCGTGGTCGGGGCCAGTTACAGGCCCTCTACGATCGCCTTTGGGGAAGTGGATTTCTTCCGTCAAAGCATCAGGGCGTGAAATTAAGGAGTGCCGGTGAACCGGTGTTGTATCTTCAAAACCCGCCGGGCTTCGATCGTGATGCACGTCGGAGTCAACTCGACAGCCTCAATGAGCTGAACCAGCTCAACCACGACAAGTTTGCCGACCCGGAAACCCAGGCTCGGATCTCGCAGTATGAGTTAGCCTTCCGCATGCAGGCGGAGGTGCCGGGCCTCATGGACATCGAGGGTGAACCCGATCACGTGAAGGAACTTTACGGCCCGCAAGTTGACACGCCGGGAAGCTTTGCGCGGAACTGCCTTCTGGCCCGGCGGATGGCCGAAAAGGGAGTGCGCTACGTCCAGCTGTTCCATCGGGGATGGGACCAACATGGTTCGCTGCCGTCGAAAATCCGTCAGCAGTGTGAGGACATCGATCAGCCCGCCGCAGCGTTGATCAAGGATCTCGATCAGCGAGGGATGTTGGAGGACACCCTCGTGGTTTGGGGTGGCGAGTTTGGCCGGACTATCTACTCCCAAGGTAAGCTCACCAAAGACAATCATGGCCGGGATCACCACGGACGTTGTTTCTCAATGTGGATGGCTGGAGCTGGCGTGAAACGGGGATTTGAATATGGAAAGACCGATGACTACAGCTACAACATCGTCGAAAATCCTGTTCACATCCGCGACCTGAACGCGACCATTCTAGAGCGCCTCGGGATCGACCACCGGAAGCTGATCTTCAAATCCCAAGGTCTCGATCAACGCCTGACCGGCGTGGAGGAAGAGGCCCATGTCGTGAAAGATATCTTGAGCTAGCGGGAATGTGAAATTTGCAATCTGAACCCATATTCCAAGGCCTCCATCTGCCGACGTTCGGACCGAGGATTTCCTCTTCTGCCATTGGGACGAAAGATCCTTCTTCGAGATTCTCTGATCGCTGTGCAATGTAAACCAGAGAGCTTCCAACCCGACGGGCATATTCCACGGTTAGGACTTTTTTCTCTCCGATAATCTTGACGGTAAAGTGGGGCAGTTGCCCGGGCTGTCCGGTAGCAGAGCCCTGATGAGGAGAAGTTCCGTCTATGCCAAAAGCGTACTTCAGCAGGTTTTCTACGCCATCGCCATGGGGAGTTGCGCTTGCTGCGGCGTCCATTCCGCCAAGCCCGGTTGCATCAGTCCAGACACGAAAATCCAGGGTCGTCCCGACCTCGAGCAGATAGGGCTCGCATTCGGTTTCCTCCGTCATCAACGGTGAAAAAGAGGCGTCTACCGGCCAACACCATCACGGTGCCCGCTGGTGTTCCGTCGCTACGCCAGAGCTCGCTAAAAACAATTTTTTTAGACTTCCTCCGTTCCTCCGCAAATACCCCTTTTTTCTACTGGATCCCCTTCCCGCCACCGCCATCCTCACCTTTATCCACTGTCAATGACCTGCGATCTGAACCCACGTTTCAAGGACACCATCTGCTCCGTCTCCGGTGCCTCCGCGATGGAAGTCACGGAGCACATTCAGGAACTCTGGAGCGGCTACGGCCAGATCCTCCGCCTCCGCCTCGAAGGAGCCTCCCCTTTTCCCTCCACGGTGATCGCCAAACATATCCGGCTGCTCACAACGGAAAACCAGCCCCGCGGCTGGAATTCAAACCACTCCCACCAACGAAAACTCAAATCCTATAAGGTCGAGTCCTCCTGGTATCGCCACTGGAGCCAGCGCTGTGGATCGGACTGCCGTATCCCTGAACTCCTCGTTTTCGATGAGCACGACGGTGAAATCCTCCTCATCCTCGAAGACCTCGACGCCGCCGGATATCCCGCGCGCCTTACCTCGGTCTCCCCCACCCAACTCAAAACCTGCCTCGATTGGCTCGCCCACTTTCACGTCACTTTCATGGGTGCTAAACCCGAAGATCTTTGGGAAACCGGCACCTACTGGCACCTCACCACGCGCAGCGAGGAACTCGAAGCCCTCGACGACTCACCTCTCAAGAACGCCGCATCCGCCATAGACAGCATCCTCACCAACGCCCGCTACCAGACCATCGTCCATGGCGATGCCAAGCTCGCCAACTTCTGCTTCTCTGAACCGGGCGACCAGGTCGCTGCCGTCGACTTCCAATACGTCGGTGGCGGTTGTGGCATGAAGGACCTCGCCTACTTCATCGGCTCCTGCCTCGACGAATCCGCCTGCGCACAACAAGAGTCCGAACTCCTCGACCACTACTTCGCAACCCTCCGTTCTGGTCTCGCTTCCAAACACCCGGGTATCGACTCCGCCGATGTCGAAGCCGAATGGCGCGCCCTCTTCCCTCTCGCCTGGACTGATTTCCACCGTTTTCTCAAAGGCTGGAGCCCAGGCCATTGGAAGATTAATTCCTACAGCGAACAACTCGCCCGCGAAGTTTGCGCGACGCTCTAACATTTCTTTCGATGCCGCTAAGCCCGGACCCACTCACCGAGGAAAGCCCCAACGACTCCAGCGGCCACCGGAACGTTCTTGGCATTAAACGACGGAGTGATTGTCCCCGTAGAACGTTATTTCATCGAGATGAAGAGTGAGGATCATCGATCTAAAACTTTAGAAATTCCAAATCGTCTACTAGCATCCCACCAGATGAAGGTTCCCAAAGGTGTTTCTCCCCGAATAGCGCACATCCCTCTGCGGGAGCCTGACTCGCTAAGTGGGAATCCTGCCTGCAATCGACACAGGTGAATCTTTCCGAAAAATCCATCGTTTCTCAGTAATCGCCGCCAACCAGACTCCCGTCAAATGCCCTCTCCCGTCTTAACCCCACCCGTCATCATCCTCGTCGAAACCCAGATGGGCGAAAATATTGGCATGTGCGCCCGCGCCATGCTCAATTGCGGCCTCGATCAGCTACGACTGGTCCGGCCACGCGACGGTTGGCCCAACGAAAAAGCTCGCGCGACAGCTGCCGGAGCGAACATCGTCCTCGATAACGCGAAGATCTACGAGCACATCGACGAAGCGATTGGCGATTGCCAGCGCGTTCTCGCCGCCACTGCCCGCCAGCGCAACCTCAGAATTCCCGGTCTCAACCTTCGCGAAGCAGTCCGTGAAATCGTCGAATCCACACCCCCGCCAAAGACCGCCATCCTCTTTGGCCCCGAAGCCTCCGGCCTCGACAATGATACTCTCGCACGCGCTGACCGGCTCATCCATTTCCCGACCAATCCTGACTTCCCTTCGCTGAACCTCGCCCAAGCTGTCCTCCTCTTCGGTTGGGAATGGCGGCAAAGCAGCCCTCTTGAATCCGCCACCATCGTCAGCCCTGATCTCCCCGCGACTCGCGAAGAAACCAACGCCTATCTCACCCGGATCGAGCAAGCCCTCGACGACTCTCAATTTTTCCTAACCCCAGAACGAAAGCCAAACATTATCCGAAGCCTCCGCACCTTCGTCACCCGCAGCAACGCCAGCCACAAAGAGCTCCGCATGCTCCACGGCGTGCTGACCGCGCTGATTAAAGACTGATCAATCATCTGCAGAGAAATGATGGACCGCCTCCCCACGATTGATGATCTAGGCAAGGAATGCCGCCGGTTGCTTCACGGGCGAGGAGAATACTTTCCGGGACTGGAGCACGTTGCCATCGATTGGTTCTCGCCGGTATTACTGGTAACGTTTTACGCGGAGAAAGAGAACAACACCCCGATCTTGGATCGTCTAATTAAAGCGGCGAAGGACTGCTCGGAGATCACCGCTATCGTTGTCCAGGAGCGCCACCTACCCAAGGCCCCCAAGCGCACCGTCTACGGCGAAGCCCCTGAATCTCCCCTCGCCCACGAAGAAGGCCTCAACTATCGGATCGCTCTCGATCGTAACCAAAACCACGGCTTCTTTCTCGATATGAAACCGGGTCGGGATTGGGTCCGGGGCCATGCTTCAGGTAAGCGGGTTCTGAATTTATTTTCCTACACCTGTTCGCTCTCGGTTGCCGCCATTGCGGGCGGGGCGAAGGAGGTTATCAATCTCGACATGGCCAGCCGGGCACTCGCCACGGGGAGGCGGAACCACCAACTCAACTTTGATCCGGCGACCTGTTCTCGCGCCAGCTACCTCGCGCACGATCTTTTCAAGTCGTGGGGAAAACTCAAGCGAAGAGCCCCTTACGACATCATCATCATCGACCCGCCCTCAAACCAAGGGCGCAGCTTTTACGCCGAGAAGGACTACGCCAAAATCCTCCGCCGCCTACCGGACCTCACCGGCTCGGATTCCCTGATCCTCGCCTGCCTCAATGCCCCGCATCTCGACATGTCCTTCCTGACCTCCCTCTTCGCTGACTACAAACTCAAAACCCGCCTTCCCCGGGCATCAGGCTTCGAAGATCTTCGCCCCCAGGCCGCCCTAAAATGCCTAATATTCCGTCCGTAGGAGAAACTCATTCTTCCGCAGTCACCAAAAAAAACGTTGAGTTTTTCGGAGGCAGCGCCCCGAGCACAGCTTTTGCCATCGGCGCACCCGAATCAACTCCTCTCCCCTCTCCTCAACCGCAGCCTTCAGCACCCAAACCAAAAAGAAAATTCCACGCAATTGGATTCGCAGAAGGGGCTCCGACATGCAAAAGATCCTCATCTTTCCTGCATCATGAAATCTCTCCTATCAGCCTCACTTCTCTTCATTACTCTCTCGGCTTCTGCCATTGCAGACGACTGGCCGCAATGGTTCGGCCCACAACGCGACGGAGTTTGGCGGGAGACCGGGATTATCGACAAGTTTCCAAGTGGCGGCCCCAAGGTTCTCTGGCGCACACCCGTCCACCGTGGCTGTGCCGGACCATCGGTCGCCGGTGATCGTGTTTTCGTCATGGATCGCAAGGCACTCAACACTCCCGAAGCGAAAGCCGAGGGCGCGCGCTCCGGCAAAGTGATCTGGCAAAAAGCCTACGATTGTCCCTACACCATGAGCTATTCGGCGGGTCCCCGGGTCACTCCTCTTGTCGATGGAGAGCGCATCTACCCCTTCGGCGGAGAAGGAAAGCTCATTTGCCGCGCAACCAAGGATGGCAACGAGAAGTGGTCTCATGATTTCAAAAAGATCTTCTCGGTGAAAACCCAGACCTGGGGATTCGCGGCATCACCTCTTGTGCATCGCGATCTCTTAATCTGTCTTGGAAACGGCGATGGCACTACTGCCGTTGCTTTCGATAAGGTGACTGGTAGAGAAGTCTGGCGATCCCTTTTAGCCAAACATCCCGGTGATGGAACGGAAACCATCAAGTTTCGCATCGTTCTTGATCTTTCGCCTGAGAAGTCGACCTTCTGCAGGTTCCTAGCCACGCTTGCCGAGTAGAGATCACACCAACCTTCCTTCCTTGTCGAAGACGTGGATCCCCCCGCCCTGAGTGGCGTAGAGATTGCCCTTGGTATCGATGCACATTCTGTCACGGCGGATGTCGATCTCAAAGAGCGGCTCTCACTGGCAACCCCAAATCTCACCCCCCCGCGGCCAACTACAGTGGCCAAACCCCTCAACGGCACCACCGCCACCACCATGGGTGACCTCCTCCACGGCGTGGCCGACAACCCGTGGCAGCCAATGCGCTCAATCCACTGGCTGGGGGTCTACTGGAGCATTCCCTGGAAAAATTGCTACGGTCTCACCATCGCAATTCCGCAAATAATTGACGAAACCCATCGTTGAAACAGAAACATGCCGAGTCCGAATGCTACTTGCTTAAGCGACTGCCATTCCTGCCAGTCATACTGCGGTCTCCGATCTTCGGCACAATTGCGGCCAAAGTCAGAAATAAATTTCTTCGGACCCCTTCTCTGCTACTCTTTTGAGTCCTTCAACATCATGGAAATTACCAACAAAACAAAAAAGCCTCTCAGTGTTCCTCTTCCAGCCGGAAAGAAACTCTTCCTGGGCCTTGGACAGTCCGGACAGATCACCCGGAAGGCCGCCGAGAGCCGGGCCGTGGTTAAACTCGTAGAAGCGGGAGACATTAAAATTTCTGAAGAAGGAGCCCAGCGCCAGAGTGGTGGTAGTACCGGTAGCGGCGTTTCCAGTGCCTCACGCCACGGTGGATCCGGGGCCATGCGCCAGTCCGGCGACAAATAAGTCTTTCGCTCTGCTACGAAAACAGAGTCCGCAGGCAGGAGCCAGTTAAGGCGGCATGGATCTCGGGATGCCCTGCGGTGACTTTATTGCTCCCCGAGTCACCCTCTAGCGCGTGTTTCAGCGCCTCAATGAGCAGCTTAAACTGCGCCTCGATGGCCACGCCGAGGGACTCAGGAAAGACGGCGTCGAGAAGAGTGATGCCAAAATCAGCCGGTTCAATCAGCTCTTCCGCCCAGCCAAGGATCGTCTCGATCGGTGATTGGTCTGGAAATCGCTCAGTGATGAGAGCGTGGATATCGCTGCGATTCTGGACGTTCATGAGCAACGCGAGGAAAAAGCGATGCTCCGGATTTTCGATGTGATAGCGCATCTGGGAGATGGAATCCCGACGGAGACTTTCGGCCAGGGTCTCGGGAACTCCCTTCGCGAGTTCGCCGTGTCTTTTTTGAAAGGTCGCCAGAATCGATTCCCACTCGTCGAGAACCTGAAGGCGGTCCATGGCGTGAAGCAAAGTGTTGAAGCCCCGCTCGAAATCCAAGCTCTCCACCATTTCCCTCACGCGTGTTGCGTAGCTGGGATGGTCGAGAGTTTCGAGCACGTCGAGGAGTTGCTTGCGACGCATTGTCAGAGCATCCGCATGTATCGGATCGATCGCGATGTGGGGTGGCAGGTAATTATACTGCGGCCCGGTGCCGGGATCGTGATGGGTGCGGACCACCACGGTGACGGAGGGCGTATCGAGATGAAAAAGGGAGTGGATGCATTCCCGGCCAGAGGTAATGGGGACGGTGCGTCCAGTTTCCAGTAGCTCGATCTGCTTCATGCGGAGGTCGCCAATGCGTAAATGTGGAGTGACTGACCGGGCTCCCACGAAGTCGAATTCGGAATGAACACTGGATCCCTGCATGACATGGAACGCGCCGGAGAATTCGTGTTGATGGATCTCGGTGGTTCCCTCCATCCAGAAGAGGATCTGAATATAAAAACGCGGATCATTGAAGGCGACTAGCTCGGGTTGTCCGAACCCCGATTGACTCTGAAAAGGTTGTTCGTCGTTGACAAGGAACTCGTGAATCATCTCCTCGAGGCCCACGTTTTTAGACGGCGGAGCTTCATCGATGGCGATCCGAGCCAGCTCCGGAAACGCTTCAAGCGAGAAATTCTGCTTCCGCCACCGTTCCAGGACAGTGCGACCAAGTTTTTCAAAATAGGAATTCATAGGCGCACATTCTTCGACCAATCAATAGTGCGCCACAAGGGACGAGAATCAAGGATATCAATTGTCGTAGCATCGGTAAAATCGATGTCTCACGTCGCTGAAGCGCTACAGGCGATCGTTGAGATCCCATTCGCACGCATCGGGGCGACAGCAGCAGTTGAAAAAATTCTCCATCTAGAGCGTGCAGACGAAAAACCTGAGATTCCTGAAAAAAGGTGGTCGTCACCGTTTTATACCGTGGCGGTTCTCTCCGGGTCGGCAAAGGCCACCGATGAAGAGCAGAGGGAGAAAAAGTGCGCTCTAATCATCCTTACCACATTCCACTCCCACATGAAATCAAGCGTTGAATCCTCCCCATGCTGGGCCATTCTCCACTAGTGACCGAACTCGAAACAGCAGTCCACGCCGCGCAAGAAGCGGGCAAACTTCTCAGGGCAAACTTCCACGAAGTTAAAGAAGTCGATGAAACTCTCGCCCACGACCTGAAACTCGCTCTCGACAAAGAGTCCCAAGATCTCATCACCGGGATCATCCTTGAGCAATTCCCCGGCCATGCCATCTATGGCGAAGAGGGACTTGCCGGCGACCAGTCGTCCGAGCATCAGTGGATCGTCGACCCCATCGATGGCACCGTAAACTTTTTCTACGGCATCCCGCATTTTTGCATTTCCATCGCCAAGCGCGTCAGTGAAGAACTCGTCATCGGCGTCATTTACGACCCAATGGTCGGTGAACTTTGGACCGTTGAAAAAGGAGGCCAGCCTTTCCTCAATGGAAATCCAGTCGCCGTCAGCACTCGTGAGACGCTCGAGGAATCGATCCTCTTCGTCGGCTGTGGTAAAAACGAGGAAGCTCTGAAGACCGGCCTAGAGCGATTCCGCCAAGGTTCCCTCCGTGCTCGCAAGATGCGTATGATGGGATCGGCCGCGCTTGGAATGGCCTACATTGCTTGTGGCCGCCTTGATGCCTATGTCGAAGCCCGCATCTCTCTCTGGGACATCGCGGCCGGACAGCTCATGATTGAAGCCACCGGCGGGAAAGTGACCCTCACCCCTCGCGCTGACAATCCGGACGTCTACTCCATTGTCGCGACCAACGGTAAAATCCCCATCGAAGAAATCTTATGATCCGCACCGGAATCGGATACGACGTCCACCAATTTATCGAAGGTCGCCCTTGCATTTTGGGAGGAGTCGAAATCCCGCACACCCACGGACTCCTCGGTCACTCCGATGCCGATGTCCTAAGCCACGCGATCGCCGATGCCATTCTTGGGGCCCTCGGGCTTCCCGACATCGGTCATTATTTCCCGCCCGGCGACCCGAGCTGCAAGGACATTTGCTCGCTCAAAATCCTCGAGAAATGCGCCACGCTTTGTGCCGAGTCTGACTACATTATTGGCAACATCGATTCTTCCCTCGTTGCCGAAGCACCCAAGGTCCTTCCCCACGCCGCCGCCATGAAATCAAATATGGCTAAAGCACTCGGAATTACCCCGGGTCAAATCGGGATTAAAGCGACCACGAATGAAACGATGGGCTTCGTCGGAAGACACGAAGGGATTGCCGCACTCGCTTCCACACTCATCTACAAAAAAGGCACCTTATCATGAAAGCCTCCCTCTACAACGAATGGCTGAACAAGCTACGCAAGCGCGCCGCTCCCAGCGGCACCATTAGTCAATGGTCCCTCCTGCTCACGAAACAGCAAGGCGGCGCCCCTGAAATCTGGGCAGAACACATCCGCTCGGTTTTAGATGAAGAAGAAAAAGCCTCTCTCGAGCTCATCCTCGACCTCGATCTCATCAGCGCCCCCGCCCGCAATTCACCGTCCTCCGACCAGCAAATCTCCTTCTGGTAAACCCTGTGTAACATCGCCACTTCGACATGTCCTCGCTCGCCACATCGCTCTTTTCAGTGTAAATAGCCTCACTCAACCGACGTGATCTTCCGCTTCGGAGTTGCTTTCACGATAATGGAAGATGGAGGACCAGCGTCAGGGAGCCCAGCAGCACACTTTAGCCCATCAAAGACTGAAATAGCGGCCCCATACTGAACATTCATCCATAACTGTTCCTTTAAGTTTGTTGGGTCATATGGATCAGAAACATCATAACCACGGTTGATTAATTCCGATCTCGCCACATCAATTGAGGCCCCAATCTTTGCAACAGAACGCACCTCCTGAAGACCGTTACGATAAGCTTCAGGATTTGATCCGGAGCATGAAGTTTCTGCGAATAAACAACACGCTGTCATGATCAATTTTAGCCTGAATTTTTTCATCCCCGATAAATATAGACACTTCTCTCCTATTTGGAACCGCTGATGTGCCTCACCAAAAAAAGCGCCTCTGTTTCCAGAGACGCCTTTTGAAATTTGAAGAGTCGTTCGACTACTTGCCCCAGGCATCAAGAAGCGCCTGACCGATTGCCGAAGGAGTCTCGGCGACCACCATTCCTGCATCGGCCATCGCTTCCTTCTTCGCTTCAGCAGTACCTTTTCCGCCGGAAACAATCGCTCCAGCGTGGCCCATGCGACGTCCCGGAGGCGCTGTCGCTCCCGCAATGAATCCCGCAATCGGCTTCTTGCAGAACTCCTTGGCCCACTCCGCTGCTTCTTCTTCCGCAGATCCACCGATCTCACCAATCATGATGATCGCTTCGGTCTCAGGGTCGTCATTGAAAAGTTTCAGTACATCCAAGTGGGAAGTGCCATTGATGGGATCACCACCGATTCCCACACACGTGCTCTGACCGTAACCCAGCTGGGTCACCTGCCAAACAGCCTCATAAGTGAGAGTGCCCGAGCGAGAAAGAACGCCCACGGTTCCCTTCTTGTGAATGTAGCCAGGCGCAATTCCGATCCGACAGCCGCCAGTGGAATCAGGACCCGTTCCAGGTGTCACAATTCCTGGGCAGTTAGGACCGATCAATCGGGTTTTCGAACCCTTCATGATTTCCTTCACCCGCATCATGTCCATGACCGGAATTCCCTCGGTGATCGCAACCACGAGATCAACTCCCGCTTCGACCGCTTCCAAAATGGCGTCAGCCGCAAATGGAGGAGGAACAAAAATAGCCGAAGCCGTTGCTCCCGTTTCTGCCACCGCTTCCGCGACCGTATCATAAACAGGCACCTTGTGGTCTCCGTGTTCAAAATTATGGCCGCCCTTACCCGGAGTAACTCCAGCAACAAGTGCCGTTCCGTAATCGAGACTGAGTCCGGCGTGGCGTCCGCCAAATCCACCGGTAATTCCTTGCACCAACACTTTGGTGTCTTCGTTGACTAAAATAGACATCGTTTTTAAAAGTGAGTGATTAAATTATACTGCGGCCACAGCCTTCCTGGCCGCGTCTGCGAGATCATCGGCCCCCGTAATTGCGAGGCCCGATGCAGTAAGTGTTTCGCGACCTGCAGCCACATTGTTTCCTTCAAGACGAACGACAAGCGGAAGCTTGAGGCCCGTCTCCTTCACTGCCGCAACCACCCCTTGAGCGATCACATTGCAGTCCATGATTCCTCCGAAAATATTGATCAGGATCGCTTCCACCTTCGGGTCGCTTTGGATGATATTGAAAGCACCCTTCACCTGAGCTTCCGTCGCGCCACCTCCCACATCGAGGAAGTTGGCAGGATCGCCTCCGGAAAATTTGATCGCATCCATCGTCGCCATTGCAAGGCCTGCGCCATTAACGAGACAAGCGATGTTTCCATCGAGCCCGATGTAGCTGAGATCGAACTCAGCTGCAGCTACTTCACGTGGATCTTCTTCTTCAATATCGCGGTAAGCTTCCACCTCAGGGTGACGATAAAGCGCGTTATCATCGAAGCCGAACTTCGCATCAAGCGCGAGGACTTCTCCATCAGGAGTCTCCACCAGCGGGTTGATTTCCACCATGTCACAATCAAGTGAGGTGAAGAGTCTGTAGAGATTCTTAAGAACCTTGCCGAAAGCTTTCGCAGCAGGCCCTTTTAAACCAAGACCCACAATCAGCTTCCGCACCTGGTGCGCCTGAAGCCCTGCAAGAGGGTGAATGAACACCCGCAAAATCTTTTCCGGTGAGCTCTCGGCAACCTCTTCGATATCCATTCCTCCCTCAGTCGAAGCAACAATCACCGGGCGACTCGTCTCACGATCCATGAGAACCGCGAGATAATACTCATGCTTAATGTCGACCGCATCAGCGACCATCACCTTGCGGACAAGCTTGCCTTCCTCGCCGGTCTGCTTCGTCACCAAAGTTTGACCAATCATCTTTCCGGCAATAGCGCCGATGTCCTCGGCGCTATTGGTCAGATGAACTCCTCCTTCGAAGCCATTTTTAAAGGTGCCTTTTCCCCGACCACCTGCGTGCACCTGGGCTTTTACCACCATAAGATCTGAATTAATCTCTTGGGCTATCTTGAGGGCGTCTTCAGCTGTCTCGGCCATCTGCCCCCGTGGACTGGGGACCTCAAATCGGTCGAAAAGCTCCTTGGCTTGATACTCGTGGATGTTCATGCGCTATCTGCGGGCGACGCTAGCGCCCGTTGACTCCCGCGCAATGCTTATTTCATGCCATCTCAAGGGAATGTCGGACAAACTGAAAACACCCCACGCCACCGTCCCCACCCTCTAAAACTCGTCTCTCGCATTCTTGCTCAATTCGTGTAACTTCAAGATGTGGAAGAAAGAGTTTCCGTGATCTACATTGAGGAGAAAATTGGGAAGCTCAAAACGAAATGCTCCGCACCTTTGGCCATCCTTGCTGCCCCGGAGGAGTCTTTCGATTCAAGACCTACCAAGAAGCCAATTTATGGAGCGAGAAAGCGATCATCCCGAAGAAAAGCTAGAGTCTCGGGCTCCAATCTTGCAAGACCTCTCTTCCATTTGTCGCGACCTCAATGAGGTCCCCATCCCCTTTGCCTCCCCGAAAATGCTCTATAAAATGAAGAAACGCACCCACCGCGAGAAGGATCGCGCCGATCCTCCAGTTCCTGCGGGAGAACTATGCTGAAGAAATCTTCGGCAAGGAATCTCCCTAGATCGCTTCGCAAGCCTTACAAAAAGGACTCATTTTCCCCTAAAGCCTCCCTTGCCTCCCACGCTGGCAGGGTGTATGGCTTCGCCACTTGGCGGATGAATCCGCCTCTCATTTTTCATGATTAAGTGGACTCTTCAAAAAATCGTTGGCTCTAAGAACCAGCGCGAGATTAAACGCATGCGCCCCGTTGTGGCCAAAATCAACCAGCTGGAGGAATCCTACCAGCCGCTGAGCGATGATGAATTACGGGCAAAAGTGCTCGAATGGCAGGCCTATCTCCATCGCTTCCTCCCTCTCCAAGTACCCACCAAGCGTCAGCTCGAATTGATGGAACCGGAATCCGTCAGTGAAATTGCTGGAGGTCTCCAGAATCGCTTTCAGTCATTAAAAAGCGATTTTCCGTCGCTTCCCAATGTCGATTCCTCCCTCGACTCCATTAGCGCGGCAAAGCATGCCTTCACCGGAATCGAGGACGACTTTCCTCCTCTTCGCGACAAGTATCTCGATCAAATCCTCCCCGAAGCCTACGCCGCCGTAAAAAGTGCGGCACGCCGCCTCTGTGGTTCCACCATCCCTGTTTGCGATCAGGATCTCGGCTGGGAAATGGTCCACTTTGACGTCCAGCTCATTGGAGGCATCGCCCTTCATCGGGGCATGATTTCAGAAATGATGACCGGTGAGGGAAAGACCCTCGTCGCAACCCTCCCCGTCTTCCTCAATGGACTCACTGGCCTCGGAGTTCATGTCGTCACCGTAAACGACTACCTCGCCCGCCGGGACTCGGAATGGATGGGTGCCGTCTTCAAGTTCCTCGGACTCACCGTCGGAACCATTCAGAACCAGCTTCCTCCCACCCTCCGGAGACAGCAATACGGCTGCGACATCACTTACGGAACGAACGCCGAATTCGGCTTCGACTATCTCCGTGACAATGGCATGGCAAACTCGCGCGACGAACAGGTCCAACGCGGCCACTACTTTGCTATCGTGGATGAGGTCGACTCCATCCTCATCGATGAAGCCCGGACTCCGCTGATTATTTCCGGCCCGGCAGTTGTTTCCAATACCGAGGAATACAAGCGCTACCGTCCCCTCATCGAGCAACTCGTCAAAAAGCAGAACCATCTCTGCAACGATCTCGCCGCGGAGGCCAAGAAGGCTCTCGAAGAAGCCGACGAAGACGTCGCCGGTCGTGCCCTTTTCAAAATCAAGCTCGGCCAACCGCGCAACCGCCAGTTCTTGCGCTTCATGGAGAGCCCGGACACGCGCCGCCTCATCGAGAAGACCGAACTCGCCTTCTATCAAGACGCCCAGAAGAAAGAACTCTACGCCATCAAGGAAGAGCTCTACTTCACCATCGATGACAAAGGACGTGATGCCGACCTCATGGAGCTCGGCCGCGAGTTCCTCTCTCCCGATGAGCCAGAGGCTTTTACCATCCCCGACCTTGCTTCAGCCTTTGCTGAGATTGATGCCAACCTCGACACCAGCGATAAAGAACGCGTCGAGCAAAAGGAAAAAGTTCAAACCCGCATGGACAGCCAAGGCACACGCGTCCACGCCATCTCCCAGCTCCTCAAAGCCTACTGTATCTACGAAAAGGACATCGAATACGTGGTTAAGGACGCCAAAGTCATCATCGTTGACGAGAACACCGGTCGTGAAATGGCCGGGCGCCGTTGGTCCGACGGCCTCCACCAAGCCGTCGAAGCTAAGGAGCATGTCGAGGTTGAGCGTGAGACGCAGACCTATGCCACCATCACCATTCAGAACTACTTCCGTCTTTACGAAAAGCTGGGCGGAATGACGGGAACAGCCGAAACAGAAGCTGCGGAATTCCACGACATCTACAAGCTCGACGTCCTCCCGATCCCGACTCATCGCCCGAACCAGCGAATCGATGGAAACGACCAAGTCTTCAAGACGCGTCGCGAAAAGTTCTCCGCCGTCATCACTCGAATTTCCGAGGCTCACGCCAAAGGACAGCCGATCCTTGTCGGAACTGCTTCGGTGGAAGCCTCTGAAACCCTCGCCCGCATGCTCAAGATGGCGAAGGTTCCCCACTCGGTTCTCAACGCGAAGTATCACCGTCAGGAAGCCGAGATTGTCCAAAACGCCGGACAACTTGGCTCCGTCACCGTCTCTACCAACATGGCAGGCCGTGGAACCGACATTAAGTTGGGCGAAGGGGTTGCTGAAGCAGGCGGACTATTCGTCATCGGCACCGAGCGTCACCAATCACGCCGTATCGACCGTCAGCTCCGCGGACGTTGCGCACGTCAGGGCGATCCCGGTGAATCCCAGTTCTTCCTCTCATTCGAGGACGACCTCATGCGCAACTTCGCCGCCGCCGACCGCATGACCAGCATGATGGAACGCTTCGGCATGGAAGATGGCGAAGCCCTCGAACACAAGTGGCTCAACCGCTCCGTCGAAACCGCGCAGAAGCGCGTCGAGCAAATGCACTATCGCGGCCGGAAATACGTTCTCGATTTCGATGACGTTATGAACCAGCAGCGTGAAGTCGTATACGGCTACCGTAATGAAGCTCTCAGCTCGGAAGATCCCCGCGAGATGCTCATGGAGCTCATCGACAAGACAGTTCCGGCTCACGTCGCCCACTACACCGAAGAGCGGGACGACGGACAGCCCGACTACAAGGAGATGCTCAACTGGGTCAACCAGACCTTCCCTCTCCATCTCACCCAGGAAACCGCAAAATTCGAAACCCGTGACCTCGATGGCAATTCCGAGTTCCTCCTGGAACTGGTTCGCGAAGCCTATCAACGCAAGGTTGACGCCGAAGATCCAGCCCACCTCGATTCACTGGAGCGGCACATCATTCTCCAGGCGATCGATAAGAAATGGCAAGAGCACCTCTACGCCATGGACTCTCTCCGCGAAGGCGTCCAGCTCCGCGCTCAGGGTCAAAAGGATCCACTCGTTGAGTATAAAAACGAAGCCTACAAACTCTTCGTCACGCTCATGGACACCATCGATGACGCGGCTCTTTCGAACCTCTTCCGCTTCACCACCGTCGCTCCCATGGAATCCGTCCTCAGCGGACGTGAACAGCGAACTTCCGGAGGCACCGAGTCCAACGTTACGCAAGACAACATGGCCGTTTCTGGATCTTCCGGTAACGCCCCAGCAGCAGCCCCCAACGAAGGCTCGCTAAAGCTGAACCTGCCAAAACGTCGTCCAAATGTCGTCAAAGCCGGCCGCAATGAACCTTGCCCCTGTGGATCAGGTAAAAAGTTCAAGCAATGCTGCGGCCGCATGTCTGACTAATCCTCAATTCAGAGCTACCAACTTCCAACCCCGGGTGAGAACCCCGGGGTTTTTTGTGACCCCCCGTGGCCGCGACCTCTGGTCGCGTCGCCAAATCCCAAAGTTCTTAATCATGCCTCATCAAGGGAAAACCTGTCCAAAAAATCTTCTACTCCCTCATCCACTAAACCCCT
>Ga0308005_10000339_pt1 | contig 17632 bp, 20 predicted proteins | sample Neamet67_FD_203142 | JGI IMG/M metagenome (GOLD analysis project Ga0308005, IMG submission 203142) | Marine microbial communities from water near the shore, Antarctic Ocean - #67 | ecosystem: Environmental > Aquatic > Marine > Unclassified | place: Southern Ocean | collected 2014-06-07 | reverse complement strand
TCACCTCCACGGTTGTCACCTCCACGGTTGTTGCCTCCGGGACCACCAGGTCCGCGACGACGTGGACGATCATGTCCTGGAGGGCGGGAACCCTTGTCAGCGTCTTCGCTCTTGTTGATCCAACACTTCACACCAATGATTCCATAAACGGTCTTGGCTTCGGCAAATCCATAGTCGATGGGAACACGGAGAGTCTGAAGAGGAACTTTCCCTTCGCGATACCACTCGGCGCGTGCGATATCAGCACCACCGAGGCGACCTGCGCAACGAACCCTGATGCCATTGGCGCCGAAGTCCATTGCCGTTTGAATCGCACGCTTCATAGCACGGCGGAAAGCAATACGACGCTCGAGCTGAATACAAATATTTTCGCAGACACACTGGGAATCAAGCTCAGGCTTGCGGATCTCAACGATGTCGATTTTCACCTGGGAACCACCGGCTATTTTGCCGATCTGGGTGGTCATGAGCTCAATCTCGGAACCTTTGCGGCCGATGACGAGTCCGGGGCGGGAGGTGTGAAGGGTCACACGCACGCTGTTCCAGGCCCGCTCAATGACCACTTTGGAAAGTGCCACAGCCTGAAGACGTCCTGCAATGTATTTCCGGATCCGGAGATCCTCGTGAAGTTTACTCGCGTAGTCTTTGCCTTCGGCATACCACTTGGAGCGCCAGTCTTTGTTGACGGCGAGGCGGAAGCCGATTGGATTAACTTTTTGTCCCATGATTCTTTAAAGGTAGATTTTTCAGTTTGGCTTATTTAGCGGACTCTTCGGTAGCTTCAGCAGATGCCTCTTCAGCGGGTGCTTCTTCAGCAGGTGCTTCTTCAGCGGGTGCTTCTTCAGCGGGTGCTTCTTCAGCGGGTGCTTCTTCAGCGGGTGCTTCTTCAGCAGGTGCCTCTTCAGCGGGTGCTTCTTCCTCCTTCTTTGCAGCAGGCTTGGCCTTGCCTCCGAAGAGGGATTTAATGGTGTCGCGTTTCTTGGGCTTTCCGGAACGCTGTTTCTCTTCAGGAGCCTCAAACTCGTCGGTCAAGGTGATGAAGATGTGGCAGGTGCGCTTACGAATGGCACCTGCAGATCCGCGGGCACGTGGCTTGAAACGCTTGAGAGTGGGTCCCTCTCCGACGGTTGCTTCCTTGACGATCAGTTCGTCAGCAGAGAGCTCGTGGTTGTTCTCGGCATTGGCGATGGCGCTCTTAAGCGTCTTACCAATGAGGTGAGCGGATTTCTTGGGCGTATAGGTCAAGGCGTCGAGGGCATCAGAGACAGCAAGTCCCTGAATTTCACGAACAACGTGGCGTGCTTTCTTCGGAGAAATCCGAGCGTATTTGGTGGTCGAACGAACTAACATCAGTTTGTCGGTTAATTTAGAGTAATGACTTTGGCGAAGTCACCGGGTTGAACCGGGACTTCAGGATTTATGAGTGATTGCATCAAGAGGCCACTAACATTGGGCCTAGTGACGGCGACGACAGCGTCACCAATGTGGGATCCGGAACGCTCGATGCGGAACCGCATGCCGACATTAAGTTCCGCATCGGAGCCGGCGTTTACTACGACAGCTCCGGTATTGGAGTCAATCGTAACAATGCGTGCTTCCAGGGCGGTCCCCTGTTCGACTTTGCGCTTGGGCTGCTGGCGCTGGCCCAATGCGACTTCGAGTTTTCGGATTTTAACTTCTACCGCCTTGCGGGCCTCAGGATCCGAAGCAACCGCGGTGCGGAGGTAGTTTTGGATAAGTGGCAGAAGATTGCCAACGGCGGTCTCAAGATTCACAAGACTTTCGCGGGCGATCTGATAATCGGTGACGGCGTGGCGGAGCTTGGTATCGCCACCTTCGAAAAAGTCTTTTCCGAAGAGTGCGAGGTGCTCCTTGATTTCCTTGAGAGCCTTCGTCTTGATGTCCTCCCTTTCGAGAGCAGCGGCCAAGCTCTTGTTGACATTCTCCAACTGAAGTTTCAGTTGGCGATTCTCACGCTCGAGCTTTTCCATTGGCGTTTCCTGCGCACCAGCCATCACAGCACCGCAGAGTATTACTCCGGTGATGAGGGATTTGGTGAATGGAAAACGCATGACGAAGATTCTACGAAAGGAAATTACTTCTTACCGATACCGCCGTGAGCCTTGAAGATGCGGGTGGGAGAAAACTCACCCAACTTGTGGCCCACCATGTTTTCGGAAACGAAAACAGGGATGAAGGTTTTACCGTTGTGAACGGCGAAGGTGTGCCCGACAAAGTCAGGAGTGATCATGGAGCGACGGCTCCAAGTCTTGATGGGCTTCTTGTTGCCAGACTCGACCGCCGCGTCGATCTTAGCGAGAAGCTTTTGATCAACGTAGGGGCCTTTTTTCAATGAACGTGCCATAATAAAATTTGGTGAAGTGACTTGTAGATTAGAATTTACCTACGCTTGGCCTTACGACGGTCCTCAACGATAAAGGTGTTGTTCTTATGCTTGCGACGGGTTTTCTGACCTTTGGTGTGTCCCCAGGGAGACTTGAGGTGTTGACGACCACCACCGGACTTGGACTTACCCTCACCACCACCGTTGGGGTGATCGACGGGGTTCATGCACATTCCACGAACGGAAGGACGCTTGCCCTGCCAGCGAGTACGACCGGCCTTACCGGAAACCTCCTTCATGTGGTCCCGGTTCCCGACGGTTCCGATGGTTGCGTAGGACTCCTCGTGAAACTTGCGGATCTCACCGGAAGGCATCTTGATGAAGGCGTATCCTTCGTCACGAGAAGCAAGGATGGCTTGCTGACCAGCAGCACGAGCGATCTTACCTCCTGAGCCTGGGCGAATCTCAATGTTGTGAATGGCAGTTCCGAGAGGAACGCTTTTCAGCGGCATTGCATTACCGACAGTAGGCTCGACATTTTCCCCGGAGGAAACCTTGGCGCCATCGGTGAGACCGGACGGGGCAAGGATGTAGGACTTGGTTCCATCGGCATACTCAAGAAGAGCAATGCGGCAGGTCCGGTTGGGATCATACTCGATCCCGATAACGGTTGCGACTTCGTCACGCTTGGTCCTTTTAAAGTCGATGAGACGATACTTCTTCTTATGACCACCGCCGATGTGGCGCATGGTGATACGGCCCTGATTGTTGCGACCACCGGAGCGTTTTTTAACTTCGAGGAGGCTTTTTTCAGGCTTGGACTTGGTGATTTCGTCGAAACCCGGAAGCATCTTGTAGCGATTCGCGGGAGTGACGGGTTTAAAACTTTTCAGAGGCATTGGAATGATCCTTTCTGAGTGAGGTTACGAAAAAATGGAATTAGAGGAGGTCGAGGGAATCACCATCCTTGAGACGGACGATTGCTTTCTTCCAGGCGGCGGTGCGTCCGGCATCAGCGCGGCGACGGCGCTTGGCCTTACCGGCGTAGTTGAGGGTGCGGACAGCAAGAACTTTCACTTTAAAGAACTTCTCGACCGCGTTTTTGATCTCGATTTTGTTGGCGCGACGATCGACCTTGAATGTGTAGGTGTTCTCGTTCTCCTGAAGAAGGGCAGCCTTCTCAGACATGCGGACGGTATCGATGATTGTGTAAATATCTCTCATGGCTTGCTGAGGTTTAGGCGGTGCGCTTGGCGAGGGTTTCAAGGGCGTCATCGACGATGATGACGACGTCCCAGAAGAGAAGCTCTTCTATGTTGACGTTTTCAGCGGTCTGAAGAAGGACCCAGGTCAGGTTGCGCTCGGCACGGTAAGTTTCTTCGGTGAAGGACTTACCAATGATGATCACTTTACTGGCGTCGGTCAGGTCGCGGACGGCCTTGGAGAAATCCTTGGTCTTCGCGGAGGCGACTTCAAAGGAACTCACATTGAGAACTAATTCGGCGTTGATCTTTTCACCGAGGACACGCTGGAGAGCGAGAGTGCGCACCTTCTTAGGGACGGTCTTGGCGTAGGAACGATTGCGAGGTCCGAAGGCGACGCCCCCACCGACGAAAAGCGGGGCTTTGCGATCGCCGTGACGGGCGTTACCGGTGCCTTTCTGGCGATACATCTTCTTACCAGTTCCGCGGACTTCGCCACGGGTCTTGGTCTGGGCAGTTCCGGAGCGGCGGTTGGCTTGATAGGCAACGACGAGGTCGTGCACAGCCTGGCTACCCTTGGAACCATCAGCGATGAGCTGAATATTGGCTTTTTCGGCGTCTTGAATTGTGAATGCTGACATGGATCAGGTTCTTTCTAAACTTGGATTTACTTGACGGCTGTCTTTTTGAGAGCCGGGCGGACGGTGACATAAGCACCATTGTGTCCTGGAACTGCGCCGGAGATTAGGAGGACTCCATCTTCAGTGCGGACTTGGACGATTTTGAGATTCTGAGTGGTGCGCTTCACGACACCATCGTGTCCGGGCATCTTCTGGTTTTTCCAGACGCGGGCGGGAGTCGAGCCAGCACCAATGGCACCAGTTCTGCGGTGCATCATGTGACCGTGACCGTCTGGCTGACCGTTGTGGCCGTGGCGCTTCACGTTACCCTGGAAGCCCTTACCCTTGGTGGTGCCGATGACATCAACCCACTGGCCGTCTTCGAAAAGAGCAGCGCCGGGATGGCCTTCTTCCTTGTTGGGAAGGTCGGCATCGCTGGCGAAGCGGAATTCCTGCACTCGCTTCTTGGCGCCGGTGGCACCTTGCTTGGCTTGGTGAGTGCGATCAGGGAGATTGAGGCGCTTCTCCTTCTGGTCGTCATAGGCGACCTGAATGGCGGAGTAGCCGTCCTTCTCCGAGGTCTTCACCTGGAGAAATTCGTTTCCGTTCACGTCGACGACAGTGACGGGGATCATACAGCCTGCCTCTACGTCAAAGACGCGGGTCATACCGACTTTTTTACCGAGGATTCCGAGTGACATGGGTCTGGGTTCCGTAGTGGAAAGATTAAGTTAAAAGGGAAATTAAATGTGGATCTGAATGTCAACACCAGCGGGGAGGTTGAGCTTTTTGAGCTCGTCCACAGTGCGGGCGGTGGGGTCAACGATGTCTAGGAGACGCTTATGTGTGCGAACCTCGAACTGATCGGCAGCTTTCTTGTTCACGTGCACCGAGCTGTTGACAGAGAACTTCTCAATCCGAGTGGGCAGAGGGACAGGGCCGGCGACTTTGGCTCCAGTGCGCTTGGCGGTCTCAACGATCTCGACAGTGGAGCGGTCGATGGCCCGGTGGTCAAATGCGCGAAGGCGGATGCGGATTTTCTGATTCATGATGGAAAGGTATCTGGTGGGATGATTGGTGTTTTTAGTAACCGCCACCGCGCTCGGCGACGAGTTTATCTACGATGTTACGAGGGACTTCCTCGAAGCACTGAGGCTCCATGGAGTAGGAAGCGCGACCGGAAGAAAGGGTGCGGACGTCCGTGGAATATCCGAACATTTCGGAAAGCGGGACGTTAGCGGAGACATTGGCGACTGGGCCTTTGGTCACGATCTCTTGGATCTGACCACGCCGGCGGTTAAGGTCGCCCATGATATCTCCCTGGAACTCATCGGGTGTCGCGATTTCGACATCCATGATAGGCTCGAGAAGAACGGGTGAGGCTTTTTTCATGGCCTCTTTGATCGCGAAGATAGCCGCAATCTTGAAAGAGTTGTCGTTTGAATCGACTTCGTGGAAGGATCCACCGAGGACATTGGCGTGAACGTCGACCACGGGGAATCCTGCGACGAGTCCATTTGTGAGGGCTTCCTCGATGCCTTTCATGACAGCGGGCATATACTCCTTCGGGAAAGCACTAGCGGAAACGTTGTCTTCAGTGGTGACACCCTCCCCTTGTTTATTGGGAGAAATCTCGAGAATCACATGACCATAGACAGCCTTGCCAGCCATGGCACCGTCGCGGATGAACTTGCCTTCCCCCTTGGCGGCGGCGGTTACGGTCTCGCGGTAGGCGATCTGGGGCTTCCCGACATTGGCTTGAACACCGAACTCACGTTTGAGGCGGTCAATGATGACCTCCAGGTGAAGCTCACCCATTCCGGCGATAATTGTTTGTCCGGTCTCTTTGTCAGTCTTGACCACAAAGGTGGGATCTTCGTCGGAGAGGCGGTCGAGGCCAATGACCATCTTGTCAGAGTCGGCTTTGGTGCGAGGCTCGACAGCCATCGAGATGACGGGCTCGGGAAAGCTGGGAGGCTCGAGAAGAACTCCTGCCTGTTGATGAGAAAGAGTGTCGCCCGTTTGGACATTTTTGAGACCCACGAGTGCGGCGATGTCGCCGGCGAAGCAGGTCTCGATTTCCTCGTGCTTATCGGCTTGCACCTGAATCAAACGACCCACGCGCTCTTTTTGCTGAGTGCGTGGATTATAGACCATGTCTCCCTTGGAGACGGTGCCGCTGTAGACGCGGAAAAAGATGAGTTTTCCGAAATACTTGTCGGCCCAGAGTTTGAAAGCGAGGGCACAGAATTTTTCATCATCGGAGGTTTTCACCTTGATGGTCTTGCTCTCGTCTTTCGGGTCGATTCCCTCGGCAGCAGGGATTTCGAGAGGACTTGGAAGATAATCGACAACAGCGTCGAGAAGATACTGAACTCCTTTATTTTTGAAAGCGGAGCCACCAGCGATGGGGACCAGCTCGTTGGCGATCGTCGCACGACGAAGACCGGCCTTGAGTTCAGCGACAGTGATGAGCTCCTCCATGAGGAACTTTTCTCCGATCTGCTCGTCAACATCAGCGACGGATTCAAGAAGCTCAGCGTAGGCTTCCTCGGCAAGAGCAAGCTGTGCATCGTCAAGATCAGCAATGTCGTAGGTGGAACCAAGAATGTCGTCGTCTTTGTAGAGGACCGCCTTCTTATTAAGAACGTCAATCTGGCCACGAAGATTCTCTTCGGAGCCGATTGGAATGAGAATGCGAACGGTGCGGGCACCGAGCTTTTCCTGAACTTCTTTGACAGCCGCATCGAAGTCAGCGCCTACGCGGTCCATCTTATTGACGAAGACGATGCGTGGAACGTCGTAGGTCGTGGCTTGGCGCCAGACGGTCTCAGATTGAGGCTGGACGCCGGCGACACCGCAGAAAACAACAATCGCCCCGTCCAAAACACGGAGCGATCTTTCTACTTCGGCAGTGAAGTCAACGTGACCCGGAGTATCAATGATATTGATACGCTGATTGTCACCGATAAAGAGTTTGGAAACGCCTTCCTCTTTTTGTTGCATCCACTCACAGGTGACGGCGGCAGAGGTAATGGTAATTCCTCGCTCGCGCTCCTGCTCCATATGATCGGTGGTGGTGGCACCATCGTGCACCTCACCAATACGGTGGATCATTCCAGTGTAGAAAAGAATCCGCTCGGTGAGCGTGGTCTTACCGGCATCGATGTGCGCAGCAATCCCAATGTTCCGTGTCCTCTCGAGAGGAACGGAACGTGTTGGGGCTGTTACGACTTTGCTCATACTAACGGGAAAGAGATTCTTTGAAACAGAAAGGGAAATTAGAAACGGAAGTGGGCGAAGGCACGGTTTGCCTGGGCCATTTTGTGAACATCATCGCGCTTGCGGACGGAGTTGCCGGTGTTGTTGGCAGCATCCTTGATCTCGTTGGCGAGAGCGACGTGCATTGGGGTGCCCTTTTTGGCACGAGCGAAGTTGATGAGCCAACGCATGCCGAGAGATTCGGAGCGGCTGGAGTCTACTTCCAAAGGAACCTGGTAGGTCGCTCCACCGACACGGCGGGACTTCACCTCGACGCGGGGCTTGGCGTTTTCGATGGCGCGGTTGACGATCTCGAGCGGGTCGATGGTATCAGTGCCTTCATTGGCGCGGTCAATAGCGGCGTAGACGATACGCTCGGAGAGGGAGCGCTTGCCGTCTTTCATCACCTTGGAGATCAAGCGACCGACAACTTGGCTGTCGAACTTAGGATCCTTGTAAACTTTGGCTGGGTAGACTCTTTTTCTGCGTGCCATGGGATTGGTTGGTCAGAGATTAAATTAGGAAAATTACTTCTTAGCGCCCGCTTTGGGCTTCTTGGCACCGTATTTGGAACGGCTCTGCTTACGACCATCGACCCCGAGGGTATCGAGTGATCCGCGAACGATGTGGTAACGGACACCTGGAAGATCTTTCACACGACCACCACGAATAAGAACGATGGAGTGCTCCTGGAGGTTGTGGCCTTCTCCGCCAATGTAGGCGATGACTTCATAACCATTGGTGAGACGAATTTTGGCAACCTTACGGAGAGCGGAGTTCGGCTTCTTTGGTGTGCGGGTGTAAACTTGGAGACAAACGCCGCGACGCTGCGGGCAGTTGTTCAGAGCCGGAGATTTCGACTTCGTGACTGCTTTCTTACGACCTTTGCGGACGAGCTGGTTAATTGTGGGCATAATGCGATCGTTTTGGGATGGCGGTTAAGCAGGTTTGTTAAGATGAGGTTTTTCTTGGAGGAAAAGGATTTGAAAATGTCGCTGATTCTCAACCGGTAGGGTCGCCGGGAACTCAGCGAGATTCCTCGCAAGAGCCATTTTTCCGGTGAGCACCCGATAGTTAATCATCTGATAAAGGAGCTGGAACGTTGAATTCTCAAGGATTTCTATACGCCAACCCCGATTTGGGGGCCGCGACTCTAGGAATAAAATGCGATCTGGCAAGGCGTTTCTTCCAAATTTTCTCAAAAAAATAATCTCCTCCCCTTCAGAACCTCCCCTTTCCTGTAATGGTAAGGGTTTGCAGCCCTCTCGTAGCGGTAGATCAATAATCCGGATAATTTAAAAATGTGAGCAAATGAGCTCATCATAGCAGAAAACGAGCTTCAGGCGCTCTCGGAAGCATGACATTGACGACCTTCACCCCAAGCTGCTTGCTGTGAAAACGCCTATTCTTGCCACCCTGTTCTCCGTCACAGGCCACCCCCCCTTGCGATTGAAGACAATATCTTCATGAGTCATGGGCAGGGAAATCCCTGGAACGAAGCCTGGAGAAGGATCAAGAAGTGAAACCCGTTCCACCCTGACGCTCACCGATGGCGTCAAATTCATCTCGTATCGACTAAAAAACGCCCGACCAGATAATCTGATCGGGCGTTTTTGAAAAATTGAATCCAGCAGAGCTTACTCGGTGTATTTCTCGTGACCCTCTTTTTTGAGATCCTTGAGCTGGCCTTTGATTTCATCGGCCTTGTCTTCGTCACCGGCGAGATAAGCCATCTCCAGTTGGCAAAGCTTCACGTAGGTCTGACCCACCAGCATTTTGTAGCCGGAGGTTGCCTTGGCCTTTTCCTTCTCATCTTTAAGGTCCAAAAAAACCATGGGGAGATACGCAAGGGTCTTGATGGTAGCAGCTTGGGCGGCAAGAACGAGAGCGACCTTATCCTCGGTGGTCTCAGCCTTACGAAGCTTCTTTAAGGAACCACTGAGGATTTCCATTTGCTTGCCGAGCGGGGTCTCATCGTCGTCAGCGTTAGCAGGAGCGAGCATTCCGAGGCTCATCACGGAAGCGAGAGCCAGAGTCTTGATTGAAAAGGTGAATTTCATGTCGCTGAGACTACTTCCACAACTAACTCACTCTGTCAAAACAAGCCTCGAAAAATTCACCTTTTCCCATTATCGCAAGGCCGTGATTCGCGGACTGATTTTCGATCTCGATGGCACCCTCGTCGATTCCCTCCCCGGAATCGCGGCAGCACTCAACCATTCTCTGGAGGAACTCGGGCTCCCAGCTCATCCGGAAGAAGCGGTCAAAGGATACATCGGAGACGGGGTCGAAACCCTCGTGAACCGTGCACTCGGGAACGACCACTGCACTCGGTCCGGCGAAGTGGTCGCGGGATTCCAAAAACACTATCCGAATGACTGGAAAACCGGCACCCATCCCTACCCCGGAATGACGACCCTCCTCGAAGAACTCCATGGAGAGAACATCCCCATGGCAGTCCTCTCAAACAAACCCCACTTATATACCGTGGAGATTGTCGAAACCCTCTTCCCAACCCATCTCTTCAAACCCATTCGCGGTCATCAAAAAGCGTTTCTAAAAAAGCCCGACCCCACTACAGCTTTACAAATCGTCTCCGGTTGGAACCTCGCGCCCGAAGAAGTCGCTTATGTGGGAGACTCCACCGTCGATCTGGCCACTGCCAAAGCGGCTAACCTCATCCCTCTCATCTTCTCTTGGGGATACGGCACTCCTGAAGACTTTCCGCTCCTCGGCTCCGTGAATGACCTAAGACACGCTGTCATTGAGACTCGATCCTGACCTTGCGAATACTCCATTTCGAGCAAAGGTTCTCCATGATCAAATTTCCCTCAGTTTTTCTCACCAGATTCCAAATCGATCGAAATGATTTCTTACTTCTCCCGGAGCAAAACGCGCGACTGACCGGAGGTGACTGAAAATTCAAAACTCACGCTCTTATCAGCCTCAACATCAGGCTTCCAAGCCGCGACCAATTTGAGGCCTCCAGCCTCGGACCTACGACCAGAAAGAGCTTCTGAAACGGATCGAATGAGCAAGCCCCCTCAAGTGCTGGCAGGCTCCTCTGTTGCCCTCTGATTCTTTGCGGTCCTTGGCATGACAAGTGACCTAACTGCAGGGCGGCCTTATTGAGGCCCTCCCAATCACTGGTCGTCGTCCGCTTGAACCTCAAATGGCCAAAAAAAAATACAAGGCAGCGGAACATGCTTTCAAGCTGTTGGATCGAAAGCTCTCACAATGATCTCCACAAATTTCTTGCCATTTCCAGGGAGTGAATTCTCCCACGCTTCCTAAGTTTTTTGATGCCGAGACTTAGGGTGTGGCAGGTTCAAGTAGCCCCCGATCGTCATGGCTAGATTCAGTAATAACTCAGCGTCCCTCCGCGCCCAGTCATCGTGATTCAAGATGTCTCGCGAACTCACGAAGGGACTCTCTTTGGAGCGAATACCCCAAAAGCCGCGGACGTCGACAACAAGGCAGATTTCAAGATTAGGCAACCGGACTTCATTGCCCTGAGAGTGAATAATCTTGGACGAGGTGAGCAGCAAAAAGCGAACGCTAGAAATTGAAGTAAATGAAGCGGCTTTCTTCAGATGGAGACAGGAAGAAGATCCCCGCAATCAGGAGCAACTGCACCCATCGATTCATAAACACCCCATAGAGTTCTCCGCTCCGCCGTGACCACCACTCACCAGCCATCACTACGACCGAAAGACCCACCACAATCACGGCAAGAATCACGGTCTTGGGATCTTGAAACACTCCAAGAATCGCAGACGGATTGAGGCCGTAGTTCCCCGGAGAAAACACCATTCGTGTTTTTTGCGACGCCACACTCCACTCACTCTCTTTGAAGAAAATCCACGATAACATCACGAAGGTCATCGTGATTCCCCACGACACAATCGTCGGCATTTTTCGTTCCCCCATCATCACACAAAGCCAAACCCCGGCCCCGTGCAGCCCACCCCAGATCAAAAAATTCCACCCTGCTCCGTGCCAAAGACCAGACACCAGGAAAACCACCATCAGATTCACTCCCCAAAACTTCACCCGGCTTCCACCCATTGGGATAAAGAGATAATCTCGAAACCAACGCGACAGGGTGACATGCCACTGTCGCCAAAAATCCTGCAAATTCCTCGCGAGATACGGGCTTCGAAAATTCAAAGTCAGACGAATCCCAAAGCACCGCGCCAAACCAAGAGCGATGAAGGAATACCCTGCAAAATCGAAGTAGATCCGAAAGGCAAAGAATCCCGCTTCCAGCCACACCTGAACCGCGTTCACCGCAACGGACCTCATCTCTCGATCAAGCAACGCAAAGTTTTCCGCGAGCGCCAGCTTCAGAAAAAGCCCCAGCACAATCCAGGGAATCCCCACTTCCACCGCCTCTCGACGCAACGCAAATTTCAACCCCTTCACCTGCGGCAAAAGATCTTTCCTCCTCTCGATCGGCCCAGCGACAATCTGAGGAAAAAAGCTCGCGAAATTAAGATAATCCACCACTCGCGGCCTCTCCTCTCTCTCACGAAAACTATCGATCACAAAGGAGAGAATTTGAAAGCTATAGAATGAAATCCCCATCGGAATCAGCGCGTGTGCCGCCGGCCTCTCCCCTGAGAAAACCTCTGTCAAAAAACCACTGTATTTATAGTAAGTCAGAGGAGACAGCATCAGAATACCAACCACCCAAAGTAGCCCCCGGCTTCGACAAAATAGCCCCCCATACCCCACCAAAGCCACCCACCCAAAAATCGCCACGGTTTCCAAACTCTCCACACCCAAGAGAAAAAGACTCAGCACCACAAAAGCCGCACGATCAAAGCGTTCCGAATTTCCAAAAAACAAGCGGACCAGCGACAGAACCGCAAATCCCCCCACCAAAGCCACCCAGAATGTCAGCGAGGCGAAATTCATTCCTCTTTAAAAGAAAAGGGTTTCAAAGCCTCCGCCAACACCCGCGTCCTAAGCCGCCCGCCTTCCTCAGTCATGTGATACCCCGTATCCAGGAAGAGAGAATTATCACCCACCGCCCCCATCATCTCATCTCGCAGAACAGGTAAATGTTCCGCAATCCCATCTAGATAAGCGCTATGCTCGTCGCGCTGCGCCACCAGAACTTCAGACCGAAACGACTCCCATGGCAGTGTGAAAAAAATCATCACGCCCCTCTCCTCAGCATACTCTGCCAGTTTCCTTAAATCTTCCTGCACAACCCCGTCATCAAGCCAGTGCCTCATTGCCTTGAAAGACCCCACATCGGGATTGGGAGCAGAGGTTTTGCAACTGAGCGTTCCATTTCCTCGAATGTCCGCCAACTGATATCGATACAAAGGTCCCGACCTCACCATCTTGGCAGCCAGCGTCCCGAGAAACTTCGCGCCCGGACGTAGGGCCGCCAATAACTCCGCCACGGGTTCCTCATAAAGCTCATCCTCAAACACCCCGCCACTGAGCCCTGTCGGAAAACGCGCCAAATCCACCTTCACCGCCAGGGGCGTCATCCGCTTCTCCTTACCGCGAAAGATTGCAGGCTCGAGATGCAGGATAACAATGTCGCCCCTCTCTGCCCTGCTCGTCGCCAAATCAATGAGGTATCGATACCCCATTCCCGCCGAACCGCCCATGTTGACGGCCCGCCATCCCATCACTTCAGTCAGCACATCAGGATGAATCGAAAACGAACAACTCGATCCTCCTCCGACAAAGATCATCGGACCTTCAATCCTCCCTTCCCTCTCCATGGAAACCCTCTCCTGTTTCAGCTTCACCACCCGCTTCCAAAACGCCGCCTCCGGATCGACCTTAAATGAAACGATCGCCGCGCAAATCCACATCAATAACGCAAAGCCCAAGGTCAAAAACCAAGACCACTTCCTTGGGAGCTTTTCCTTCTCTGGCGCGACTTGATCCACTTCAACGAAAATACAGCCCCCCCATCTTCACACCAACTAAATTCAAAACCACTATATCTCCACCGCCTTCGCCAGCATCTTTCGATACTCCGCCGCAGGCACTTCGTAGCCGCCAAAAGTCTTCAAATGATCAGTCATCCACTGCGTATCTAACAAAATCGCCCCCTCTTCTCTCAACCAATCCACTAATTTCACCAACGCGATCTTACTCGCATCCGTCTTCCGGCTAAACATGCTCTCCCCAAAAAACGCCCTCCCCAGCCGAACTCCGTAGAGCCCCCCCTGAAGTCCGTCCTCGTCCCAGCATTCCACCGACGGCGCAAATCCCTGCTCAAATAACTCGCAGTAACTCTCCAAAATAATTGGATCGATCCACGTCTCCTCACGATCACTACATCTCTCCATCACCTCCCGAAAGGCCGTGTCAAACCTCACCTCAAAAGGCCGCTTCTTCATCGCCCGCTTCAACCCGTGCGGAATATGAAACCGCTCGTCCAGCGGGATGATCCCCCGCTCCTTTGGCTGAAACCAATAAATCTCACCCTCTTCCGACATCGGAAATACGCCTTCCACATAGGCACCTATAAGGATTTCAGTCGGAATTTTATCCACGCCCCGATTTTCGCGATGCAATGCGCACAATTCAACCTACAATTCCACTTATGAAGATCGACCTCGCCAATCTGCCCGACGAAGGACAGCACATCGAAGGGGAAATCCCTCCCGAAGTTCTTGACCTCAAGGAAAGCGACATCATCCGTGTCAGCCCTCTGAAATACTCGCTCTTTGCCCAGCGCTTCGACACCGAGCTCCTCCTTACCGGCAGCTTGGAAGCCACCTTCGAGCTCACCTGCATGCGCAGCCTCCACCCATTCCCCAAAACCATCTCCATGCCCTCGGCGGCTATCAGTATCGAGCTCGGAAATGACGGATTCGTAGACTCCGGACCCCAAATCCGAGAGGAAATCCTCCTTGAACTCCCCACCAACCCACGTTGTGAGAACGGCGACTCACCCGGAAAATGCGAAATCGATCCGAAGTATTTAGCAGTAGACAAACCCGCTGATGATGGTGTAGACAACGCCCCCGCGCAAGAAAAGCCCAATCCATGGGGTGCTCTCGACTCTCTCGGCTCTCAAGATTAACTTTCTTACAAACCAGACTCATGGCCTCACCAAAACGTCGCACCTCCAAGCACAAACAGAAGCTCCGCCGCGGAGCCAACCGTTGGCGTAAACCTCTCCTCAAAACCTGTCCTGAGTGCGGATCCAACGTGCCTGGGCACATTGCCTGCCCTTCTTGTGGAACTTACCGCGAGCGTCAGGTGGTTGACGTCGACCTCGTCTAGGTCCCGTCATCTGATATCATTTTCCAAAACTCAATGAGCGCGGGGGCACCCTCCGCGCTTTTTTACCGTGATGAAGATTGCACTCGACGCCATGGGCGGAGATCACGCCCCGCTCGTCAATCTCGAAGGAGCGCGCGATATCCTCGCAGAAAACTCCGAAATTGAGTCCATCATCCTCACCGGTCCTGTTGAACAATTGAAAGAGGCCGCACAGAATTGTGGCCTCACCGACCCTCGTGCCACTTTCGTCGAGGCTTCCGAAGTCGTCGGTATGGAGGAGTCCGGAGCCAAAGCTCTCCGGCGGAAAAAGAATTCCTCCATCTCCATCGCCGCCGAATTGGTCAAAAAAGGCGACGCTCAGGCTCTCGTCTCCGCCGGTAACACCGGGGCCGCCGTCGCTGTCGCCACCGTGAAGCTCCGCCTCCTCAAAGGGGTGCAACGTGCAGGCATCGCCTCACCCATGCCCAACGAATTTGGCGTCTGTAATCTCCTCGACGCCGGAGCCAACCCCGAAGCCAAACCCTCCCACCTTCTCGGCTACGCCATCATGGGCAGTGTTTACGCCCGTGAAGTCCTCAAAATCGCTAATCCCCAGGTCGGCATCATGTCGAATGGCGCAGAAGAGGAAAAAGGCACCACCTTCACCAAGGAAACGATGATTCTCCTCAAGAGCCTCGTCGCCCGCGGTCACGCCCCCTTCACCCTTCGCGGCAACGTCGAGGGTCACGACCTCTTCCAAACCCAACTCGACGTCTGCCTCTGCGACGGCTTCACCGGAAACATCGTTCTCAAGAGTTGCGAAGCGACCGCCAAGGCCATGTCCAAGTGGATGAAGGAAGAATTCAAAAAGAACCCCGTCCGCATCGCCGGAGCACTCCTTGGCAAAGGAGCCTTTCAGGCAGTCAAGGAGCGCACCAACTACGAATCCTACGGAGGCAGCCCTCTTCTGGGAGTCAATGGTGTCGTCATCATCGCTCACGGCGGCTCCTCCACCCTCGCCGTCAAAAACGCCCTTAAAATGGCCGCCGAAGCCCTCAAGCACGAGGTCAACCCGAAGATCGAAGAAGCCCTGGCAAGAGCCAGCTTACCTGCTGAACCCTAAGGGAGCCGTGGCGCCCCGCCACTTTTCAACCCCTGCTCTTCGTCAATCTCGCCACATCACACCCATTGGGCGAAGAAAGGAAACACCTTCGATTTGGAGCGTCCCGATGAAATCCGGTATTAAATTGGACTACGGATATTCGCTGAATTCTCCTTCGCTAACAAGAATCACCCGCCCCCGTGCGCAGTTTTGAGCGCAATTTTGGTTCTTCTGGCATCATGCGGCCTTCGCCATTCAGCAAGCAGGTCAGCAGCAGCCAGCGAGAAGAGAACGGTCGATTGTAGTCCCCTGATTTTCAGCAATCCTGCAGATCAAAACTCTCCGCGCCTCTGCGTGAGCCCAATTCCTCCCCGCATATTCCCCTGTTTCGTAGTTGGCCCCTTCACCAACTCAGTCATCATTCCCCCATGATGAATTTCGACACTCCCATCGACCGCCGTGGAACCGGATCTCTCAAGTGGGACCGCCGGGTCGACCTCGATCCCTACTGGGTTGCCGATATGGACTTTACTTCGCCACCCGAAGTCATCTCAGCCATTCGCGAACGCGTCGATCACGGAGTCTTCGGCTACGCCGTCCCTCATCCCTCACTCGTCGAAACCCTCCAAGGCTACCTCCAAGATCGCATCAGCTACTCCGCGACCGAAGAACAAATCGTTCACCTCGGCGGCCTCGTCCCGGCCCTCTCACTTGCCGCGCGTGCCTTTGGCAAACCCGGCGACGCAGTCCTCACCTGCACTCCCATCTACCCACCCTTCCTCGGCATTCACGACGATGCCTCGATGGAACTGCAAACCGTCGATCATGCCAAAGTCGATGGCCACTGGACCTTCGACTGGGAAGCACTCGAAGCCAAAGTCACCCCGCAGACCAAGATCTTCGTCCTCAGCAATCCCCAAAATCCTATGGGCCGCGTCTTCACAAAAGAGGAAATCCTTCAACTCGCCACCTTCTGCGAGAAACACGAACTTATTCTTCTCTCCGACGAAATCCACTGCGACCTCATCCTCGACGAGAAAAAGACCCCGCACTTCTCCGCCCTCAATCTCCCCGAGCCCCTCCGCGACACTACCATCACTCTGCTCGCCCCCAGTAAAACCTACAACATTGCCGGACTCGGCTACGCCTTCGCGGTCATTCCGAACGACTCCATCCGTCGTCGCTTCACCGCCGCACGCGGACACACTCTTCCCGAGATCAACTGCATCGCCTACCACGCCGCCGAAGCCGCCTACAAACACGGCGAGCCCTGGCGTCAAGACCTCCTCGCCTACCTCCGCACCAACTGTGACCTCCTCACCTCCACCATTCGCGAAAAAATCCCCGGCGCAACTATCCCTGAGATCGAAGCCACCTACCTCGCCTGGATCGACTGCAAGGACCTCCCAATCGAGAATCCCATTCAAGTGATTGAAAAAGCCGGCCTCTTCCTCTCCGACGGAGCCTACTTCGGCCACGGCCGCTGCGTAAGAATGAACTTCGGCACTCAAACCGAACGCCTCAAATCCGCTCTGGAAACGCTCGTCAATTCCCTTCGTTAAAACTCACTATGTCTCGATTTTATTCTCTCCTTAAGGTCGTGGGCATTCTTCTGTCGGCTGGGACCACAACCTCCTGTGCCGACAGCTGGCGCGATCTCGCAACCAAACTCGAGAACACCAACCAAGCCAAAATTCGCATCTTCCAGCTTCGTGACGACAAGGGGCACGGGATGGATTGTCTCGATGTCTTTCAGCCATCCGGGCCTGCCAAGACCGGCTACTTTGGCGTCTCCCATTCCCTTAAGAAAGGCATCTTCTCCGTCCACCTGACTCACTCCACCGACCTGCGCATCTGG
>Ga0308005_10000335_pt1 | contig 17749 bp, 19 predicted proteins | sample Neamet67_FD_203142 | JGI IMG/M metagenome (GOLD analysis project Ga0308005, IMG submission 203142) | Marine microbial communities from water near the shore, Antarctic Ocean - #67 | ecosystem: Environmental > Aquatic > Marine > Unclassified | place: Southern Ocean | collected 2014-06-07 | reverse complement strand
GTCAATGACTTAGTTTTTGCTGGTTTTTAAAAGCGCCATGATCTTGGCTAAATTCCTCCTTCTGGAATCGCAAAGTGAACGACTGGGGTCGATTGCGACAGACATCCTCTGTCAGCATAAACGCCATGGGTTGCGACCTTACCAGACGCAAACTCCAATCTTACGCCTGAGCTGATTGCCGTTGAATTTCCTTTCGCCGCGATCCGCAGAACGCGCAAGCGCAGGGATCTCGATCTCCTCCAGCGATTGCAGCTGGACCATCGGCGCCCTGAAATCAGGGTTCGAAAAACAATTTTCTAGTGATTGTTCCTTGCAATAAGCAAATTCCTAACGATGGGTGTCAGTATAGTTTCGCCGAGTGTGCGAACAAAATACGACTTCCAACATGTTCAAGAAAACAGATTTCTATTTTTTAATTGCGGCCGGGGTGAGTTTGCTCGCCAGCGTGGCTCTGTGGTTTCTCTACGACAAAGAGTCCGGGCTTTTCGTCGGGCTCTGGGTCCCCTCGATTTTGGCCCTTTGGGTGGGAGTGAAAGTGTCGCTGCTTGCCGCTTTCACCGGCCGCGGGGGGGGCTCTCGGAAATGACTCTGGAATTCTTGGTCGGGTCCGGAATGCTACTCTTCTTCTTTGGAGTGAGTATCACGCTGGTGGTTTTGAAGGGCGTCCTGGTCGCACATGGGGAACTTCAGGAGGGTCAATTCGGAGACTCCGAGTTGGAGGACTTGGAGGACTTGGAGGAGTGACGGTCTGCTCCGCAGGGGCAACGGCAAAAAGTATGCCGGGCATATTGCGAGGGTGTTAAGTTTCTTCGTATCCTCTTCAAGGATGCGGAGGTGGCGACTTCGGAGGAGAATCACCGGGAGACCCTCCCGATTCTACCGAAGTTCTTTAAGGGTTTCGGAAAGAAGCAAAAGTTCCCTAAGAGGGGCTATTCGTTCGCCGTTGCCGGTTCTTGGGCAGTTACTTCCTTCTTTTCGCTGTCGGCGGATGAGGTTTCTGATTTCTCGCCTGCTATTTTATTCGGAGCGGATTTGGTTTCGATTTCCGCGGGTTGGCCCCCTTCCTCCGTGTCGGCTTTGTCGATGGGGGCATCCTGTCGGACGAATCGCATCAGATTTGACTCCCCTTTTCGCCATTTGTAACCTGTTCCAAAATTGAGCGTGCGTTTTTTGATTTTGTAGGCAGCTCGTAGATCGCCCTGATAGAATTCAGAGAAGAGATCGATGGGGCCGTTGTAGGTCCCAAACAAATCGGTGTGCCACAGTTTCACATCGAAGTAGCGGAAGGGGATTCCGGAGTCGTCCTGAACGATCTGGTAGCTGTGATCGAGTAGATGCTGGCGGACGGCTTTGAACCATTTTTGGTGCATCAGAAATGAAGCGGCTTTGAGGTAGGAATTTCCTTTGGGCTGTGCTTCGAGCCAGGTTCGGAAGCCGGAGGTGGGGAATCCTCCGTCGGAAAGGTCGGAGGAGAAATAGTAGAGGGTTTTTGCCTGGGAAACGCGGCGTGGAGAGAACTCGATTTTAACTGCCTCAGCCCGCTTGGGATTGGTGCCTTTGCTGGTGAGAGCCCCCTCTTTGTTGAGGTCGAGAAACTCGACGCTCTTAATATATTGTCCTGACCGTGCCAGAAAAATCATCAGGATGGGGGTGATGCCATGGGAGGTGCCGAACTGAAGGTCTTCCTTCATGTCCTTGGTGCGGAAGAAGCTGAAGTTGATGATTTCTCCGAGGGCGTTGCGGACCTCACCGAGGGCCCGCCCTGCGTTCCCGTTGTGCAGTTCGGTCCATACCGGGATTTCTCCGACAGGTTCGAGGCCACACATGATGTAGGTGTCCGCGGTGGGGAACATGTGAAACGCGTGGAGAATGTCGGGACCACTGAAGAGGTATTTGACCGTGCTGCCTTTGGTGAGAGAAGGCGGGAGCTCCGCATTCGACCAGGCCGACATTGGATAGAGCACTCGCTTCTGATGGCTTTCAAATTCGCGATTGAGCTGGCGGGCGTGATTTTCCCACGCCGAGGTGTTTGTCAGGGGATGATCGATCCGGTGAGGCAGGGGCATCCCCGCGAGAAACGCGGTCGCATCGTTCAGGTCACTGATCGATACGGAGTTTTCTTCGCTGCGAAGGGCGGAGGAAAGACAAAGGCCGGCAAGAACGAGGAGAGCGGTTCGTATTGTCATGAGGAAGCAGAGTAGTCAAAACTCGGGGAAGGTAAACCGCTTTGCTCCCGGATGTCTTTTAAGAAAACCCCTTCCCGGTGAAGAAAGAGCATCCCTCCGCGAAGGCATCCCACGGTACGAATGTCAGGTCCGATTTCATAAGAGTAGCGATGATGGGCACGGTGTATGACGGGAAACAGGGAGCAGAGGAGGATGAGCCGATACGCCCAATAAAAGCGGGTGTCATAAAGTAAGATCATGAAGGACATTCTGGCGTAGGAGGATAGTGGTTGTTGGGAATTTGACCGGTTGATTCAATGAGCGGGTGTAGCAACGTGAAACTCGTGGAGCCCCTGCGCCCCGGCAGACGGAGCGACAAGCTTCCGCTCGCACCCTCGACATCCCAGTCCTCGATGGTCCATCAACCTCGGATGCAAGGGCTCTTCCCCTCTCTTCTGCTCGTCCTCGCCGCGCTTCCCACCATCGCGACCGCCTCCGTCCCTTTCTCCCCGAAGCCGACTTCAACGACCTCCTCGCCTGGTTGCTCTCCCAGTGACGCTCGCTTATTACCACTTGGCACCCTTCGGCTTGGCCCCTTTGGCGAGTGTCTTCACAGCATAGAACCGAGTGCGGGCCGTGATGAAGAATGTGTCGGACTTGTCGCCGCCGAAGTAAACATTGGCGGGATGTTCGGGGGTTGCGATCACACCGATCTTCACACCGTCCTTATCGAAGACGTGGCTGCCCCAGTTTGAACAAAGCGGCGGACAACAAAAGACAAGGGGAAACCCAATTAGGGGGTATTATTTTCCTGTTTTCTGCTGGGACGGGCTCAACCACGAATTGATCTTGCCCGGAGTTCACACAATCAAACGGTGATATTTACGTTTTCTCGCCCGCTTAGGGCAGGTGATGTAGCCAAAGTGGAGGCGGCCACGAGTGGGAGAAGAAGCCAACGGGAAAACATCGTTTTCCCATCAGTCTCGCCAATGGAGAACGAGGAGAGTAGAACGAGGTCATGAAAGGCGAGGTCTTCCTTGAAATGCGTGGGGTCGAAAAGTCCTTCGGCTCCAACAAGGTGCTGAATGGAGTGGATCTTGATGTCTATCGCGGTGAGACCCTCGTTCTGCTCGGAGGATCAGGCGGAGGTAAGACGGTCCTCATGAAGCATATGACCGGACTTCTGCAACCTGATCAGGGAACGGTCACACTCGAGGGAAAGGTCATCTCCGGTCTCCCGGAACGTGATTTGGCCTGGGCGCGTCGAAAAGTCAGTATGATGTTTCAGAGTGGCGCACTTTTCGACTCAATGACGGTGGCTGGAAATATCGCGTTTCCGCTTCATGAAGCCGGGATCAAGGATCGTGAAGAGATTGAAAGGCGTGTCAGGGAGGCTCTTGAAATTGTGAAGCTGCCGGGAGAGGAGGAGAAGATGCCGTCTGATCTTTCGGGGGGGATGCGCAAGCGGGTGGCATTGGCCCGGGCAGTGGTGGAGAAGCCTTGCTGCGTTCTGTTTGATGAACCGCATGCCGGGCTTGATCCTGTCACCGCAAATTCAATTGACCACTTGATCAAAGACCTGGCAGAAGATCTCGGAATCACCAATGTCGTCATCACGCACGAGATTCGGAGTGTGTTTCGGATCGCCGACCGGATCGCTTTCATGAAAGGCGGACTCGTCTATTGGGAAGGAACACCCGATGAATTGAAGGCGAGCAAGGATCCGTTTTTGGTAAACTTCATTGAAGGACGGGCTGAAGATTCGGATTTGTGATTTAGCGCAAGCATGGCAATATTGACAGTATGACGACCAATTCCAAAAAGACCGAGGGACTTGTGGGGATCTTCCTTTTCATCGGTCTCGCTCTCCTGGCAGGCATCATTTTGCTCTTCGGAAATATTGGAGACTGGTTCCAGGGTCGTTATGAAATCAAAGTGAGCTTTATAGAGGCTCCGGGGATTATTAAAGGGAGCACGGTCCGTCTCCGGGGGGCGAAAATCGGCGAGGTAGCCGAGAAACCCATTCTGATGGGGGGCTCCACGATCCAGGTTATCCTGGCCATCGATGATCACTTCCAGATTGATCAAGGATCTGCTTTTCAGATCGGGCAGGCAAGTTTGCTGGGCGATAAGGAGATCATTATCACACCTCCTAACCTGAGTTCACACGTGTATTTCAGTCCGGGAGCCGAGGTGGTGGGAAGCGGACCGGGAGGGCTGGAACATCTTCAGAATGAGGCCGAGGGCATCGCCGTGGATGCCCGCGCTCTTTTGAGAGACGCAAAGCAGACTTTAACGAAGATCGAAGCTTCGATGGATGAGGTCAGCCTTGTCGCAAGTAATCTGTCGATGACAGTGGACCGGGTGAATGGCCGAGTGCTTTCTGATGAGAATGTGGACAACCTCAGTGGAACGCTGGCAAACTTGGATAAAGCGTCGGCCTCTTTTGCCAGGATCGGAGAGCAACTTGCACCTGCGCTTGATGACTTTCGTATGGCAATCAATGAAGTGCGTGAGACCAATCAATCGGCCAAAGCGGCAATCGAGCGGGTCGATCCGGCCCTCGAGGATATGCCACGTGTCTTAAGTTCCATTGAAGAGGTCGCGAACAAAGCAACGGCAGCGATTGAGAACGTGGATCGTAACAAGGGGGCGCTGGGAGCTCTGGTTTCTGATCAGGAGCTGAAGTCGGATATGAAGGATTTTGTTCGAAACCTGAAAAAGAACGGCGTGCTGCGTTACAAGGATGAAGAGGAAAAGGAAGAAGACCCCCGTGATCGCTTCCGTGGACGGAGACGGTAGGGAAATCCCGACTCGTCAGAGCTTGTGATTTCTTTCAAGATGGGATTCATGCGAATTCTTTTAACCTTCTCGTTCGTTTGTCTCAGTGTCTCGTCTCTGATCGGTCGTGAGACCAACCCTGCTATCATTCCTCCTGATTCCGAGATGGCGGGCGAGGGGCCGGTTCGACGCTATGGTTGGTTCACCAATCTTTGGAAGGGCAAGCGCACGGCTTGGGCAAAAGAGATAGAGGCCAAGAAAGGTGCTCTGGTTTTCCTAGGAGATTCGATCATCCAAGGTTGGGGGGATAACTTTAAGGGAACCTTCGGAAAGACGATGGTCGCAAATCGCGGGATTAGTGGAGACACCACGCGGGGGATGCTCTACCGGATGCCGGAGGATGTTCTTGCTCTCAAACCATCGGGCGTAGTCCTCCTCATGGGAACCAATGATTTGGAGGAAGGCGCAGCTCCTGAACAAATCGCCGGGAATCTTAAGCTCATTATCAAAGCGCTTAAGGCTTCGGACAAAGAGATGCCCATCATCCTTTGTAATGTCTTCCCAAGCCACGAATCGAAGCGTCGTTCGGCGGAGCAAATCAAAAAGATTAACGCACTCTATGCCGCTGCGGTGAAGGGAGACCCACAGGTGATCCTGGTTGATACCTGGTCCATGTTCGCCGACGAAAAAGACAATGCCCGCAAGGCTGAATTTCCCGACCTCTTGCATCCCAACAAGGCTGGTTATGAGATGTGGGCCAAGACCCTTCGTCCCGTTTTAGAGACTCATGATCTCGTTGAGGTTCTCGAAGATGACTTTCGACCAGAGCCCGGATTCGAGCTTCTTTTCAATGGGAAGGATCTGACCGGGTGGGGATACCGTAATAAGAAGACTCTGAAAAAAACCGAGAGCTTCGATGGGAAGGCTATCAGCAGTGAGAACCGTTACCTTGCCAGGCATGGTCGCCTCATTGTGACCACTCCTCCCGAGGGGCGCGCCTTTACCCAGTTATGGACACACGAGGAATTTGGAACCGATTTCACTCTCAAGCTCGAGTTCCGGGCCAATGCCAATGCCGATAGCGGGGTCTTTATCAGGCGACCGCAGCTGCAGTGCCGTGACTATCTCGTGGCCGGTCCTTACAAGGAGTTGAAGAACTACAAGCCGGGTGAGTGGAATGAAATCGTAATCGAAGTGAAAGGGCGAGCCGCTCGCTGCACTTGCAATGGAGAGGTCCTCGAAGCGTTCTTTAAGCTTCCGGCAAGCGGCCCCATTGGGCTTGAAGGAGACCGTGGTCAGATGGAGTATCGTCGCATCCGGATCCAGCGGAAGTGATGAGAAAGTGAGGGTGATTTGGTTTTCACCTGATGAGGGGACGAGGCTTGTGAAGAGAGTGATTGGCGTTCCGGGGGATGAGATCGAGATGCGTCAGCTCAGGGTCTTCATTAACGGGAAACCACTTGAGTATGGTCGCTTGGATGAAGAAGTCATTTCAGAGATGAATGCCGAGCTGCGGAAGTAGTCCCTTTTCACTCCCTTGAAGTAAAGGGAGAGTTACTTCTTCACCCCGTTGTATTCTTCGTCTTTCTTCGGTTGGGTCAGCCAATAGGTGTGGGTGTAGAGTTTGCGATTGTAGCCCTGCCAATAGGGATCTTCCTGCCAGTGTGGGGTGTCTTCCAAGGCTTCCTGCCATTGGTTGAGTTTGAGCCAAAGGTTCGCGACCTTGTCTGGCATCTCATGGTAGAGATTTTTCTTTTCTGAGATGTCTTCGGCAAGGTTGTAGAGAGCTGGCGGGGTATGGACGTTGATCAGAAGCTTCCAGTCTCCCTCGCGGATGGCCGCGCCGCGCATGGTCATGCGCCAATAGAGGGCTTCGTGAGGCGGTTTTTCAACCTCACCTCGGAGGAAGGGAAGGAGGTTCCGGCCGTCATGGTTGACGATTTTCTTTTTCCCTTTCTTGGTGATACGGGGTGGAAGTTGTTTTCCGGCAGCGGCGCCGAAAGTGGGAAGAAGATCGAGCGAAGTAAAGGGATGAACGAAGGTGGTGCCGGAAGGAAGTCCTTTGGGCCAATGAAAGATAAAAGGAACACGAATGCCGCCTTCGAGGAAGGAGCCTTTCATGCCGCGGAGAGGGGCATTGCATGCGTGGGAAGCGGTGACGCTTCCGCCATTGTCGGAGTAAAAGACGATGAGGGTGTTTTCGAGGAGTTTGTGTTCGCGGAGATGGTCGAGAATTTTGCCGATGTTTTGGTCCATGCTCCACTGCATGGCGGCGTAAGTTTGGCGACGCTTTCCTTTGAGGTGGGCAAAGCGGGCGAGGTCTTCCTCTTTGGCCTGCATCGGGGTATGTGGCGTGTTGTAGGAGAGAAAACAGAAGAAGGGATCTTTGCCGGAGGTCATCTGCGCGATGGCTTCGTGCGTAAACCAATCGGTCAGGTAAGGGTGGTCGATCTTTCGAATGGGCTCGTTGTTCCTAAAAAGGTGATTCTTGTCCGGCTTGGGAAAGTAGTTGTGGCTGCCGGAGCGCATGCCGAAGAAGTAATCGAAGCCACGGGCGTTGGGGAGCATGCCGGGGACGGAGTCGCCAACGTGCCACTTCCCAATGAGGGAGGTCCGGTAGCCTGCCTTTTTAAGGTGATCGGCGATGGTTTTTTGATCAACGGGAATTCCGAGGCGTTCGGGTAATGTGGGGAAGGCTTTGTTCAGGTTGTGTTCGAAACCGAAGCGCTGTGGGTGGCGTCCCGTGAGGAGGCCGGCGCGGGACGGGGCGCAAACGTTGGCGCAAACATAGCCGTCGGTACAGCGAATGCCCTTGGCGGCGAGTTTGTCGAGGACGGGCGTTTCGATCTGGAGGGAGCCGTAGCAGCCGAGGTCACCATATCCCATGTCATCGGCAAGGATCATGAGAATGTTGGGCTGCTCGGCGCGCAAGGGCAGGAGTAGGGTGAGAGCCAGAAAGAGATTTTGCATGACCGAGAATGGTTAACGGGAAGAGAGATGACAATCTGTGTTTCGCCATAAAAAAACCTCTCATCATTTCTGAAGAAAGGTTTTTGGAATAGGAGGAGTTTAGGATTGCGAATGCTCGGGAATCCTTTTCAGGAGTTCGTCCTTTAGTGCGAGTCGCTTGATCTCACGTTCGTTCGTGGAGTCATCAGCCGGAGTTTCGATGTTCTCCTCGATACGGAGGACTTCTTTATCGGGCTAGTGATATTTGGCGAAGAGAGCATTGTTCATCTTGAGCTCATGAAGGGCGTCGCGGTGCTCGGGGAGGAAATCGTGTTTGATCATGAGCGCAGATAAAAGAGGGAAGAATCCCGCCCCGTAATTATTTGGAGAGGTGTTTGATCAGAGAGACGCGCCATACAAAAACGACGCCATTTCTGCTGTCGCTCGAGAAAGCATTTAGGAAGGTTATTCCTCCTCCTGATTGTCGGCGGTCTCCTTGATGTCGGTGAGAGCCTCGATGAAGTCGCCGAGGATCTCGGCGGGAACCATGATGGTGTCGCGATTGCCGTTGACGTCTTCAGTGATTTTCACAACCCGTCCACGGGCGTTCTCTTTGAGATCTAGAAAGAAGATTTTGCGATCAGCGATAATTTTTTCGGTATGTAGGTCTTCCTGGTTCATGGCCTTTTCACTTTGAGGTTTTACATTGTCTGACGTAAAGTCAACGTGAAATTGTTCAGAGGAATTGTGAGAATCCACAGAAAAGGCGGGAGTTTTCAGGCGGGAGGTCCGGCGCAGGTTCATCGTGATCAAGAAAGTCAGCGCAGGTGGAGAAAAATTCCGGCCGTGTGGTCACTCTCCGGATCCGGTGTTCAAAGTCCTCATGATGCCCCTGCACAATGTAAATGAGGTATTTTTTCATTTTCTGAACATGCTTTTTTTCGATGAATTCTGGAATCTCCTTTGCGGTTTCGTCATAGAGCCGCCCGATGTATTCCATCACCATTTTTGCGGTTACGATCGGGATTTCCGCGCCCGTGAATGAAGCACGCAGTTGATCAAAGAGCCATGGATTCCGGATCGCTCCACGACCGATCATCAACCCGGCGGCACCGGTGGCACGGAGATAAGCGAGCCCAGTCTGACAGTTGACAACATTGCCATTGGCAATGACGGGGCAGGGCATTTCGTCAACGGCATGGCGCACCCAGTCGTCGTGAACCGGTGTTTGATATCTTTCTCTTACCGTTCGTCCATGGATGGTGAGGAGATCGATGGCGTGCTTCTTGAAGACGCCAAGAAGGCGTGCAAATTCATCTTCGGATTCAAATCCCAAGCGGGTTTTGACCGTGAAGGAAACTTCATCAGAGGCGTCCCTCAATCTTCCAAGAAGTTCGTTCACTTTCTCTGGTTTTCGAAGTAACCCACCTCCGGCATTCTTGCGATAAACCACAGGAGCAGGGCAGCCAAGGTTGAGATCGATTCCGGCGATGGGATATTGTTTTAAGTCGCTCACGGTTCGGACTAATTCATCGGCATCTTGCCCAATCATTTGGGCGACGAGAGGGCGTCCGGTGGGGTTTTCTGTGATCGACCTTAAAATATAGGGATCGAGTCGTGAGTGAATATGGACGCGGAAATACTCGGTGACATAGACATCGGCGCCTCCAAGGGCAGCCATGGTTCGAAGAAAGGGCAGATCAGTGACGTCCTGCATGGGAGCCAAGAAAAGGGCGGGACGGTCTTCCGGAAGCACGTTTCGGATTCGGTTAACTGGTTTTCCTGACCGGAGTCTTTCGTTTGGGAATGAAGCTCATTCCTTTCCGACTAAATCGATGTTGCTGGATGTCAATGACGAGCGCCTTGCGACTCGGGAGAATGTGTTTCCAGGCTTCCGGCGGCATATCGGAGATGATGACGAGGGCTTGCTCACGGGGAAGGGATTTGATCTCTTCAATGACATCGTGGGCTTCGGTGTCGTCTGCCCGTTCGGCTCTTGCGAGCAGGGTGAGAGTTTCGCTCCAGGCGGCGGCTTGGAAAGTGGGTTGTGGTTTCCATGAGAGAAAATCTGCCCGCAGGGTGGTGGGGACTCCGATTCCCCGAAGGTGGCGCAAGGTACCGCAAACCAGAGAGAGGGCCCGCTCATAGAGGTCTGTTCGGATCAGGGTGTTGTCTGTGCCAAAGCTATGAAAAATTAGGGTGGCCTGTCTTGGCCTTAGCCCGGGTGGGTCATACTCGCGGACGCGCGGGCTTCTGCCACGGGCTATCGAACGGATGGTGGACGGCCAGTGAATTTGTTTGGCTCGGTCACCGGGTTGGTAGGGGCGAAGTCCACGGGGTTCTCCGGGAGCATCTCCCGGTTGATGCCCCTCGCCGTTCCAAGCGTCGTCAAATTCTCCGGTGGCAAAAAACTCCCGTGGCACAAGAGGCTTGGGAAAAACTAAAATTTCCTGACTGACAGTTGTCTTTTTTTGGAAGCGGAAGAGATCGAGGGGGAATGACGAGGCGAGCGAACACGGATGCTGGGAAACGGCGCCCCTCCTTGGAATGGAACCCCGAAGCTTACTTGTCGATGAGGAGCGGGCCGCGGTCCAAGGGGCGTGAGTGTGGATCTTGGCCGTTTTTGACAAACGGAGTTCAATGTCCATTCCGCAGGAGTCAAAGAGGTTGCGTTGATTGTGCTGAGTGAGTCTGAGATCAAACGGGGTGTCTGCAAAAACGCGTTTTGGAGAGGAAAGCTGGAAGCGAATGTGATTCAGATTCCAGCGGCCAAAGAGCAAGACGATACCGATCAGGAGAAAGCCCGCAACTCCCATGGAAATCAGAACGCCATCAATCATTAAAAGCCCAGCCACCGTCAGGGCAAACGCAGCCCCGAGGAAAGCGGCACCACGTGGAGTTATCGTCACGAATGGAGTCTGAATGAACGATGAGGAGCGTCCAGTCTGCATGTTGGGAATGAAGGTATCATGGGCAAAGCGGAATCATGCGAAACTCTCAAGATCTGTTGTCCGGGAGTCAGGCAACTCTTCCGCAGCCATGGAGGCGTGATGCTGCGAGTCTCGTTGAGATCTTCCGAGGTTCCGACGGCCTAGAGCATTCCCCGGTTTCTTAAGTTGTTGAGGCGGCGGACGGTCTCGATGAGTCCATCGACCATGACTTCGGTGTAAGTGCGGCCGAGGGTGGTATCAATGCCGTGGCCGGGATCGAGTTTTCTCAGTGGTTCCAGAACGGGGTCGTCGTGGCGGAAGAGTTCGACAAAAGCGCTGGGGAGTTTTCCCGTCTTTGCGTTGGCGGTGAGGAGGGCGCCAACCCAGCCGTCGTCCGATGAGAGGCACCCGCGGGTTGTGGGGACGGAGCAGTGGAAGGGGCCGACTTCGTCCGCTTCGCCAAGGGCCGCGATGAGGGCTTCGTTTTCAGGAATGTTGAGGCCGGAGTCACCGCAGTGAGCGGCGTCGATGAGGGCCTTGAAGTAGGGGTGACCAATCTTTTCGTTGAGGCCGGTGAGGATGGGGCGGATTTTGGAAAGGGAAGTGAAGTTTTGGAATTCACCGGGGCGGAGGAATTCGATGTTCCAGTTTTTGATACAGGAACCTGCGAGTCCGGCTTCTTGGTAGGCGCGGTAGTGGAGTTTGATGTTTTGGGCGACACGGGCCTTGAATTCTTCATCGTTGGCGGGCGGAGCGCCTTCCATCCAGGTTTCCACAGAGGTCGAGTTGACCTGAGTGATGTTGTTGCGAAGAGCGGCATTCAGGTTGACGAGGAGTTGGACGAGGGCTTCGTCTTCATCAGCGGGGTTCATGGGGTTGACTCCGCCGACCATCATGACGAGTTGGGGCTCGAGCCCAAGCTCTCTGACGGCGGCGATGAGGGCATCTTTTTCTTCAGGAAGGGTGGTGCCAAAGGAAGAGATTTGGATGAGATCAACTTTGACGGGGGAGAGTTCGAGGATTTCGCGTGCTCCGGCGGCAATAACGAATTCGCCATCAGAATTGCGTGGAAGTCGTCCGTTTTCATCGGGGACGAGGGCTTCAAGGAAGCCGAGGTGGGTGCCGAGGATGCCGAGTTTGACACCGGAAGTGTTTTCGATGGGAGCGATGGCCATGGGAGGGAGATTTTCAGATGTCGGACAGGATGGGAAGGGGATTTGTGCTCCTCATTCAGGAAGATGGCCTCCATTTGTTCTCGTATTTGACGGGCTTGAGGTTGGCGGGCACACGGCCGAGTCCGTGAGTGAACTGGTAAATAAACTGGGCGTAGTAGCGGGCCTAGCAATTGAGCTGGATCGCAATCTCACCTTTGGGGTGATACGTATTTGCGCCGTAGAGAGCGCCGGGGTGATTAGAAGGCAAAGAAACAGGGGGGATTCTATTTTTTGCGATTCGGCAAACGCTTCCCTTTAATACGGGCTTGAATGAGTTCAGGGCAGTTGCCTTCATTACGGAGGCGCTCGCAGGCGGCTTCGATGCGGAGGCTTTGATGGACGGGGCGGTAGCCGAGTCGGCGTGTGACGCAGTCGTTGAGGAGATCGAGATGGCTATCCTCGAATTCCACCACTTTTCCACAATCGATACAGATGAGGTGGTTGTGATTGGGGTGGTCGATGAAATTGGGATCGTAGGTTGTTTGTCCGTCACCAAGTTCGATTTCATGAATAAGATTGGCGCCCACCAGGAGTGACAAGGTCCGATAAACGGTGGCCCGGGAAGCCTTTGAACCCGCGGAGCGGAGGCGCTCAAAAAGCTCGTCAGGCGTGAAGTGCTCATCGGAGGCGAAGATGACTTCAAGGATTTCGTCTCGCTGAGAGGTCTGTCTCAGTCCCTTTTTTCGGATGAATTCATCCAGTCGTTCACGAATTTCGGCGTCCATTGTGGAAAGACTCTAGGGATTTTAGGTTGAATGTTGAATCCCGAATATCGAAGATTACGCCGTGAAGGTTTTTTTAGCGGGCTTAGCTCTTCTTATCGTATCCTGTGGCGTGCCGGATACCTTGCGTGTGCGGCAGTTTCATTTGCGTGATACCGAGGCGGCGAGTGGCGACTTATTCATCCGGGCAGAAATGAATAAACGTCTTCATGGTGCGGTCACGGCGGCGGAGCGGAATCTGCGGCGAGGAAACTACTACCACATCCGGTGGCACGGGTTGAGCGGGGCGAAGCCGGTGAGACTTGTCTTTGAATACCGCCAAGTCAGGACTGGCGCGACTGTCAAGAGATTGGAAAAGATGATCCCGGCATTGAAGTTGAGTGACTGTCAGATTGCGATTGGGGGGGAAGAGTATTTGAAAAATGGTCGGGTTCTGGCGTGGAGAGTCAGACTCTACGACGGGAAAGATCTCGTGGCAAAGAAGCAATCCTATCTTTGGAACTAGTGGAGGCTCTCTGGATTTGGAGATACGCTCTGGAATCGAGGGGGTCCCTGAATGCCCGGACGGGACGGAGAGTCTATGAGGGAGCATTGGTGCGCAGCGGTTCAGGCTTCGGTTGCTTGCATCCTTGGCCAGAGCTCGGAGATCCAACCTTGAATGACTGTCTCAAGGATTTAGGAGAAGGGCGCTGCATGAGGATCGTGCAGCGAACCCTTGATTGTGTGTCTGTGGATGGACGGGCCAGAGAAGAAGGGAGGTCTCTTTTTCAAGGGCTGAAGGTTCCGCCGAGCCATGCCACCTTGCCATTCTTTGATGAAGAGGCGATTGAAGAAGCAGTGAGCCGGGGGTTTACTCACGTGAAGGTGAAGTGTGGGCGGGATCTTCCCAAGGAGTTGGCGGAGGTTCGGAGATTGATCTGTCGAGGGCCGGAACTTTGTTGGAGGCTTGATTTTAATGAAACGGGAGAGGCGGGGGAATTGATCCGACTTTTTAAGGATTGGTCGGTTGAAGAAAAGGGAGCGGTTGATTTTCTGGAAGATCCAGTGCCGTATCGTGGCGGAAGCTGGTCGAAGGTGCGTGAGGCAACAGGTCTGGCTTTGGCAAATGATCACGACATGGAAAATGATCTTGGTGATTCTGAAGTCATCGTGGTTAAGCCAGCCGTGAATCAGATGCCTGATGATTTATCTCGAGTCGTGGTGACGAGCTATTTGGACCATCCGTTGGGTCAGACTTTTGCGGCATTTGAAGCGGCGCAGGGCGGGGTGAGGAAGGTCTCGGGGCTTCAAACCCACGGCATTTTTGAAAAGACCATTTTTTCAGAAGAACTGGGGCCGGTGCAACCCGATCTTCAAGTGCCGAATGGTTTTGGATTGGGCTTTGGAGAGATACTTGAGAAACTCCCCTGGGTAAAATTAGTGTGACTGAAGGGGGGGATTAAATCCTTGGGATTCATTCATTTGCTATACGGCGAGAGCAGATAAAAAATAATTGGATGAAAGACCGAAACAAATAAAACTGTTTACGGTCTTTCCGCTAAGCGAGCTTCTCGCCCAAGCTTCAACCGGGCAACAACTCGATTAAGATCTTTTTGTCGGTGGCCTTGGGGTGCCGTTTCTTTCAGATCAAAGCTGGAACGTTGGTGTGAATTATCAGGCTCGCCTTGGTGAGGACATTGAAAGCGATTCTGTCGGTATCAATGCCGGCTTCCGCTTCTAAACACGACCTATTCATTCAAACGCTCGGTCGGTTTTTCCGGCGGAGTGTTTTTTTGTGGAGGTTAGGGGCGATGATGTCATTTTTGAATCGAGAAAATGGCAGGGGATGAAAAGCTTCTAAAATGGGCACGGCGAAACGTGCTCTTTGAAGGACATCAGTTTTTCCGAACATCGGGAAGCAGTGGAGTTGAGAAGTGGATTGCGCTTTCTGATGACGCTCTGGAATGGTCGGCCCGGTCGGTGATAGAGGCTCTGGAAATTACGGGCAATGATGTGCTGGGGTTGGCCTTGCCGGAGGTTCACGTGGGTGGATATGGAGTCGCTTTGAGATCGAGATTTTCCGGAGCAAGATTGGAACGGTTTGGGGATCGCTGGAGTGCGACTGGGTTTACGAATTGGACCGGGGCGAGTGGGGTGACAATCAGTTCCCTGGTGCCGACCCAGGTGCATGATTTGGTGGCGGGAGGTTTTCAGGCTGCCAAGTGTCTCAGGATGATCGTTGTTGGAGGAGGAGCATTGGACCAGGAACTTTGTGATCAGGCCCGCGGTCTCGGATGGCCGGTGGTGCCAAGTTACGGGATGACAGAAACCTCGTCCCAGGTGGCTACCGGTGATGGGCTCCCGCTGTTGCCGGGATGGGAGGCCCGAATTGAGGGTGATCGATTGGCTCTGAGAGGAGGGGGGCTTTTGACCTCGGTGATTCAGCGAGAAGGGTCGGGCTTTGTGAGTTCCGATCCGAAAGTGGATGGATGGTTTGTCACAAATGACCGGGTGGAGTTGACTCCAACAGGACTAAAAATTTTGGGTCGGGCGGACCGGGTTGTGAAAGTTTTCGGAGAGTTGGTTGATCTGGTTGAGCTTGAATCTTTTTGGAGTGAAGGGCTGGGAACCAACGTGGCCATTGTGGCTCGACCGGATCATAGACGTGGTGCGGTCCTTCATCTTTTTTATGAAGGAGGAACGGACCGGGTTGAATCCATGAATGCGACTCTTCCTGGACCAGCGCGATTGGCCTCATCCCATCAGGTTGAAGCATTGCCTCGGTCATCGCTCGGAAAGGTCGATCGGGTGGCATTGAGCAAGTTTCATGTCGATTAACGTTGCCATGAAAGGGGTTTCAGGGAAATTTAACGTATCTAAATGAAAGTTTCTCTTTCTCAAACCGCTTCTGGAGAACGACGGCTCCGAGTGCGGTTTTTTGGGATCCCCGTCCAGCGATTTATCTCTCCCTCTATCCAAAATGGCCGAAGCCACTTCAGAACAACAAACTGCTCTCAACGGCATCGAATCTTCCGAGGAGAAGATTGATCCTATCCTCACCTCAGATCAGCTCGAAAACTTTGGACTTAAGTCCCCCAGCGGTCCGGGGAAACACTATGTGCTCGATACAAATGTGCTCCTCCACGAGCCGGGGTGCCTCAACCGTTTTCAAGACAATCATCTCTGTATTCCCGCCGATGTGCTCTCGGAACTCGACCGCTTTAAAACGGAGCAAACGGAAAGAGGGGCCAATGCGCGTCGCGTTCACCGGTCGTTGAGCGAGATTTTTGGGGCAGAAACCAAGGTCACGGAGGGAGTGCCAACCGACGGCGGAGGAACGATTCGGCTGGTGATCTACGATCCGAGTTTGTGTGAACGCAGTAGCCGAGAATTGAGACGGTTTCATCGCATTTTCCCGGACCGCGAGCGGGTGGACCACAGGATTTTGGCCTGCACGCTATTGCTGCAGGAGCATGTCGGACCGCCGGTGGTGCTGGTGACGAAAGATCTCAATATGCAACTCAAGGCGCGGGCGGTTGGGATTACCTGTGAGGATTATTTGAACGACAAGGTCGCGCCTAAGGATTCCGCGAAAAGCGAGATGATGAAGCTTTCCCTTGACCAAAATGAGTTGCAACGTTTTACAAGTTCGGGTGAGATCGAGCTCGAAGCGGATCGAATTTCCGAGCTGCACATCAATCAATACGTGCTTCTCGAAGGGGGGGAAAAGCAGACCATTCCGGCACGACTTGATTCGAGTGGTAAGCTTGTTCGACTGGTTGTTCCCGAGGTGCTTCGCATTCCCGATGGGAATCATCTTAAACCACTTAATTTGGGACAAAAGTGTTTCATTGATGCGCTTTTGAATCCCGAAATTTCTCTTGTGACTTGCTTTGGCCAGGCGGGAACCGGAAAAACCCTAGTTGCGATGGCTGCGGGTTTGCACGGCGTTTTTGCACGCGAATTTAACGGGCTTACGGTGAGTCGTCCGGTTGTCGCAATGGGTGAACAAATGGGATATCTGCCGGGTTCTCTCGAAGAGAAAATGCGCCCATGGCTCCAGCCGATCTACGATGCGCTGGAGCTTTTAATGAGTCCTCAGAATTCCCAGGGACCAAAGCGAAAGCGGAGCAAAGGCGAGGCGGGGAATTCCCATCAAAAGCCTTATGATGATTTGGTGAGTCAAGGGGTGATCGAGGTTGAAGCGTTGGCTTACATTCGCGGCCGCTCTATTCCGAATCGCTTCTTTATTCTCGATGAAGCCCAGCAGCTCACTCCTCAGGAAGCTAAAACAGTGGTGACGCGCATGTCAAAGGGTTCCAAACTGGTTATGGTGGGTGATCCCGCCCAGATCGATCATCCCTACGTTGATAGTCGAAGCAACGGTCTGGTCTTTACCCGACAACGAATGCGAGGTCAGAGTTTTGCTGCGCACGTGACTCTCAGTCGCGGCGAGCGCAGCGATCTTGCGGAAGCAGGTGCGCGGTTGATGTAATACCTGAATCGTGCTAAACGTTTCTCCGTTATGAAAGGGCTCCCCCTCCTGCTTTTACCTCTCCTGCTGCTGGTTGGATGCGCCTCCAGTAATCAGAAAGTACCACCGCCCTGGGGTGGCGTGGTTTCGCGGGAGGTAAATGCACTCGGAAGTGGGAACTGGATCGTGATTGCGGAGTCCTCGTTCCCGGTGGTTTCACGTCGTGGAGTCCGAACGGTTGTCGTGGATACCGAGATTCCCGAGCTGGTGGATTACGTGGTCAATGAACTTGAGAAGTCCGAGACGGTGACTCCTTCCTTTAGCACGGCACGGGAGTTGCCCTTTGTGAAAAATGATCGAGCACCGGGAATTGATGAGTTCCGCAAACTCCTCAGAGAATCTCTCCACGGGCATGAAGTCCGTCAGATGGATAATCGCTCGCTAACTTTGTTGACGCATAGTGACGCGGCCAAATATGCGGTGCTTGTTTTTAAAACAAAATCGGCTCTTCCTTATTCCAGTGTGTTTATCGAAC
>Ga0308005_10000333_pt1 | contig 17788 bp, 14 predicted proteins | sample Neamet67_FD_203142 | JGI IMG/M metagenome (GOLD analysis project Ga0308005, IMG submission 203142) | Marine microbial communities from water near the shore, Antarctic Ocean - #67 | ecosystem: Environmental > Aquatic > Marine > Unclassified | place: Southern Ocean | collected 2014-06-07 | reverse complement strand
GGCCGCGAGGATGAGGCCAATGACGCCAAAAAGTGGGGTGAGGTATGCGTGCATTTCTTTGCTGATTGGGAAAGTCGGACGATGGAGAGCGGGTGGAGGTGAGGCAAATAAATTCTGGCTTTCTGTGAGAAGAATTAAAATTTGTCATTCAGATTCCCGGCGGCTATCTAGAACCAAATATGTCGATGGCCTGGAGACTAAGATATTCGGGTTTAGGGCTTTTAAGGCCGACTTTGAGGTAGCGGGCGGCGACGGGTTTTTCGAGGAGGATATCCCAGGCGAACTCGGCTTTGTCGGCAGCCCAGATTTTTTGCCACGTTTTTTGGTCGGCTGAAGTCCAGACGGTGAGGGTTTTGGCGCGACCGGATTGAGTGCGTCGGTTGATGATACGAAGAGCTTGGACCTGGCAGATTTCCTGCAGGTCGACGATACCGTGGGCGTCTTTTTCGGCGTCGGTGTGGATGGCGAAGCCGACCTTGGCATACGGGCCGTTGAAGAGGTGGGCATGCTGGGTGGGGTCGTCGTTGGAGGTGGAAGAGAGGGTGACGGTGGCGTGGTCGCGGGAGATGTTGTCGCCGATGTCTTTGCCATTGAGGGTGGAGTCGGTGGGGAGGACTTCACGGAGGGGGACGCCGGCGACGCGGGTGCCGTAGGCGAGCATAGTGATTCCGTTGGGGCCCTTGGGGTCACATTGGTGCGCTTTTTGGAAGGTGGCCCAAGCGTCGGAGAGTTTGTTTTGGGAGGCGAGGACGCGTCCTTTGGCCCCATGGATGAGGGCGAGACGTGCGGGCGATTGATCGGGAACGGAGAGCTGCTTTTCGATTTCGGTGAGGGCTTCGTCGTGTTTGTCTCCGTTGACGAGTCCGGTGATGTGGCGGACGAAGTCCCAGTTTTTGAAGCTGAGACGGGCCTGCCAACCGGTTTTATCTTCGGGGTCGAGATTTTTGAACTGCGCGATGATTTTGGGCTCGTTGTTGAGCGGGAGATCGGCGAGTTGGGCAAGGAGATTGAGTTTTTCCGAGCCTTCAGCGGCGGTGGCTTCTTGAAGGAGGTTGCGTCGTTGGGTCGCAAGCCCGGCGAGCTGATCAAGTCGATCGGTCAGGGCGTCCATCGAAGAGAGGCTGCGGAGGGCGGCGCCAGAGAGGGTAGTGAGGAGGTGCCCGTCGAATCCGTAAACTTGAATGGCGGGGTAGGTGCGGACGGATTTATCTTTCCAGCCCTTGACGCTTTCGTCGTGTTTGGCGGCGGCTTCCTTGTCGAAGTGTTGTTTGACCTCGATGTTGGTAAGAATGATAGGTTGGGTGAGGGTGGCGGCAAATTCCGGTTTTTTCCAGATGAGGTCCCGGAAGCGTTTGCTGGCCCCGTGCCACGAACTTCCGTGGACGTAGACGGCAACGGGTCGCTCGGATTTTTTGGCGAGGGCGGTAGCTTCGACGAAGTTGAGTGAGCGGGTGGGCTTGGCGACCGCGGTCGAAGCGAGGGCGAGAAGAGGTAGGAAAGATCTCATAGGACGAAGGGCTTAGTTTTTCTTGTCGCCGTAAACGTGGAACTTATGGAAGTGGAGGCTCGGTTGGCCTTCATGAATGACGCGGACGTAGCCTGCTGAGAGGTCTTTGCCGCGAAGATCGACGCGGTGGGTTCGTCCGTGTTTTTTAAAAGTGTGAACGTCGGTCCATTCCTTACCGTTGATGGAGGTTTGGAGGACGGCGTTGACGATGCGGGTGAATTGGCCGGTACGTGTGACGATGACGACACCGGTGAGGTCTCCGTAGTTGCCGAGTTGGATGGTGGCGGTGGCGGGGGTGGCATCGGTGTGAAAGTCGCCTCCGTGTTCTTCGATGACACCCCAGTGGCGGGAGGGATTGTCCCAGCGGTTGCCGGGTTTTTGAATGCCGAAGGTGCCGCCGGAGCTGAGGAGGATGCCGGGAAATTTTTCAGGAGTGACGTCGCTTTTATCGAAGATGCCGGCGGTGAGTTTGCCGATGGCCTGGAAAGTGGCTTTGTCACCATTGGCGGCAGCCTTGGGTAGAACAGAGCGGGCAAGAGTGGTGATGACGTTCTTATATTGGTCGCCGTTGGCGTCGGTATTTTTGGCGAGTGATTTACTGATGTCACTAATGAAGGCGTGGAAGCGTTTTTCGTCGTCCTTGGTGCGATCAAGCTGCAGGGCGAGGATGTCGGCGGTGAAGACATTTTGTTCGGCATGGATGGAGAAGAGTTCTGCCATGAAGCGGTCCTGGGCGGGGGTGTCTTTTCCAAAGAGTTTGAGTTGGTCTTTCAAAGTGCGCTGAAAATCCCAGCGACCGAGTCCCCAGTCGGTGAGGGCGCGGTGGGCGGAGGCAAAGATCTTGTGGGTTTGTTGTGGGGAGTCCTTGAGGTTGTTTTTGGGGAGGAGGTGCGGGTAGGCTTTTTTGTGGAGGAGGTGGAAGGCGACTTCGCCACCGAGTGGGGCGAGGTGCTTAATGATGTCCTGGTGAAATTCCTGCCAGGCGGAGAGGCCTTTTTTGGCCTTTTCGAGTATCTCGGCCGAGAGGATCCAGTTCTGCCAGTCGGCCGGGTGGGTCTGGCGGGCGGTGGCGAGAACTTCGAGGGCTTTTGAGAAGTTGTTTTTGCCAGCGTAGTGGCGGGCAAGGCGTCGGATGTCGCCGGACGTGCGAGTGGCTTTGATGTCTTGCTGGGCGGTGGTGACAAGGATGTGCCATCCCCAGGAACCACCGTGGAAGGAGGTGTGGAGGTCGCGCTTCCAGGAAAGGCTGTAGGCGGGTTGCCAGTGGCCGGGCTTGGTCATGACGGCATAGGCGCAGTGGCCGGGTTCGCCCATGGTGACGGCGGGGATGCCATTGGCGAGGGCGGCAGCAGCTCCGAAGTTGGAGAGGGAACCACAGACGCCGCCGACGTTGCGGACGATTTCGGCATAGTTGCCCCAGCTGTTCAAAAAGGGGGCGTAGTATTGCGGACCATGAATGGAGTCGCCAAAGGGGTTGTGGAGAATCCAGCGGGCATACCAGCAGGCGCCGGTGTATTTTTCAGAAGGAAGGCAGACCTCATCGTTGTGATAGTGCATCGAGGCGAGCTCGTTGAAACGGGTGTGCTGGACGCCGCGTGCGAGGTAGCGACGCTCGAAGATGCTGAGATCGGCATACATGGTGTTGAGGAGGCCCTGGTCCCACTTGTCGCGGAAGAATTCGTAGCGAGGGAAGACGTCGTTAACGGTCCACTTTCGGCGCGGGGATTCGAGAGCGCAGGCGGTTGCCATGCCACGTTTGATGGGATCGGATGAGATTGAAGAATCCTTGCTCCAGAGAGCGGAGAGGATGCCAAGAGCTTCGGCAGGAGCCTCGACGGGGCCGGAGTCGTGAAATTCGTGCTGCCAATCGGGGGAGGTGAGGAAGGCTGTCCCAAAGTCTCCCGTCGGGTCGAGTTCGGCTTCCTTGAGGAGCTTGGTTGTTTCTTCTTGGAGAAGGTCTTGAGCCGAGGGGACGGCGAAGGCCGTGAAACAGGTGGAAAAGAAAAGGGCGAAGGCCACAAGGCGGGGTGAATTCATAACGGAGAGAATCTGTGCCGGAGAAGGGACGTTGACTTACGAAACGGTTTTAAGAACTTATTGCGAAAGTTCGCAATAATGACACATCTCATTAACTGGCGACGTAATAAAAATCTATCGTGAATCCATCAGACAAAATTTCCAGACGGAAGGCCCTTGGCGGGCTTGCTTCTTTAGCGACCATTTCCATTGTGCCCAGCCGAGTGCTGGGCCTCAACGGGCAAACCGCTCCCTCGAACGAACTGACCCGCGCGATTCTTGGCTGCGGTGGCATTAGTAATGCCCACCTGCCGATGCCGGGAAGATTGCTGGCTCTTTGTGACGTTGATTCGCAGCGCCTCGCCGGTCAGATGAAGAAGGCAAAGGGCAAGGGGGACAAGGATGTGAAGGGCTACCACGATTTTCGGGAGATCATCGCGCGGGATGACATCGATATTATCCACACTTGCACGCCTCCGCACTGGCACGCCTATATGGCGATTGCTGCCGCGAAGGCCGGCAAGGCGGTTTGGGGTGAGAAGCCAATGTCCCGCACGATTGGTGAGGGGATGGCGATGAAGAAAGCGATCGCGGAAGCCGGGACGGCATACCGCATCAATACCTGGTTCCGCTTCAAATCAAATTTCTATGGCTCCGGAGTGACGGCGCGTCAGGTGAAGAAGGCGGTCGATGGAGGATTGATAGGAAAAGGCCCATACAAGGTGACCTTGTCCGGGGTGACCGGCTTCAACTGGAAATTTAACTGGTCTGGTAAAACCAACCTGCCGATTCAGCAGGTGCCGAAGCACTTCGACTACGACTTCTGGCTTGGGCCAGCTGCCTATCGACCCTACAACTCGCACCGAACCCATGGAACATTCCGTGGTTACTGGGACTACGATGGTGGCGGTCTTGGGGATATGGGACAGCACTACCTCGATCCCGTTCAGTATATTTTGGGGAAAGACAATGAGCTCCCTGTTTCGGTCGAAATCGATGCCGATCCACAGGACACTGACGCTGTCGGAAGCTGGCGTCGCATCACCTACAAGTACGCTGATGGCACGACGATCGTGCTGGATGGGGAGAATAAGGATAAGGATGCGGCCTTCATCGAAGGACCCGAAGGAAAGATTTTCAAAGGCTTCAAGTCCGACGTCAAAGGCTTCGCCGAAAAGATCAAGACCCTCCCCGAGCCGGAAGCGCAGATCACTGACTTCCATCAGGCCATTCGCGAGAAGAAGAAGTTTGCACTCAATGAGCAGAATGGATTCAACTCCTGCACCTTGATCAATCTTGGTAAGATCGCCCATCGCCTGAATACGAACCTGAATTTCGATCCAAAGAAGATGCAGTTCATTGGTAACGACCTTGCGAATTCGCTCATCGACCAGCCTTGCCGCGACAAGTGGAAGCTGCCGGTCTAGATTAATCAACTCTTCAAAACGGTCATCTCCCGGGAGGTGACCGTTTTTTTCTCTCTCCACCTCTTAAAGTTAAATCATGAAATTTATCCCTCTCTTTGTCCTCGCCTTACTTCCGGTCATTTCGGCTGCAAATCCAAAGAAGCCCAATGTCGTTTACATTCTCGCCGATGACCTTGGCTACGGGGATTTAAAAAGTTGTAATCCCGAGGGCAAAATTGCCACGCCGGGGACAGATCAACTGGCGAAGGACGGAATGGTGTTCACAGATGCGCATTCGAACTCTTCGGTGTGCACGCCCACCCGCTATGGGGTTTTAACGGGCCGTTATGCGTTTCGTTCGCGGATGAAAAGTGGAGTTCTGAACGGTTACTCCAAGTTTCTGATCGAGGAAGGGCGCATGACTGTAGCCTCGCTTCTGAAAGAGAATGGCTACCATACGGCATTTATTGGAAAGTGGCATCTGGGATGGGATTGGGCGAAGGACGGCAAAAAAGTCGATTTCTCCAAGCCTGTCGAAAACGGTCCGAAGGAGAAAGGGTTTGTCTATTCCTATGGTCACTGTGGTTCGCTCGACATGGCTCCCTATGTTTGGGTTGAAAACGGAATGCCGACCGCCGTTCCGACCAAGGAGACGGGACGGACGAAACAGGAATCGAAAAATGGTTGGTGGAGAAATGGCCCCACTTCGGATGATTTTGATCATGAGGACGTCCTTCCAAACCTCACTCGCCGCGCCGTGAAATACGTCAAGGAGCAGGCCAAAACAGGAAAGCCATTTTTCCTTTACCTTGCTTTGCCTTCGCCTCACACACCCGTCCTTCCAACTCCAGAATTTAAGGGGAAGAGCGGGATGAAGAGCGCTTATGCCGACTTTGTCACCATGACTGATGATACCGTGAAGCAGGTTCTGAATGCCCTTAAGGAAGCTGGAGTCGACGAGAACACTCTCTTCGTGTTTACGAGCGACAACGGGTGCTCTCCCGAGGCTGATTTCGCCGAGCTTGAGGCACAGGGACACGATCCAAGTCATATTTATCGGGGGCACAAAGCGGATATTTTTGAGGGAGGGCACCGGATTCCTTTCCTCGTCCGCTGGCCAGCCAAGGTAAAGGCGGGATCGACTTGCAGTGATCCCACCTGCCTCACCGATCTCATAGCGACGCTTTCGGATGTCCTTGAAGTGAAGCTTCCCAAGGACGCCGGGGAGGACTCCGTGAGCATGCTGCCCAATCTTTTTGGTGAATCGGGGGAGCCGGTTCGAGAGGCGACTATTCATCATTCGATCAATGGCACTTTCGCGATCCGACAGGGGAAGTGGAAGTTCATAGATGCTCCGCATTCCGGAGGTTGGAGTAGCCCAAGGCCAAGAGATAAGAAGCTCTATGCAAAGCTTCCGGCAGTTCAGCTCTATGATCTGAAAAATGACCCCGGGGAGTCCAAGAATGTCCACGAGCAGCATCCGGAAGTGGTGAAATCACTGCAAGGACTGCTTGAGAAATACAAGAAGGAAGGTCGGAGCACACTCGCGGAATGATTCCTAAGATTCTTTGAATCTAAGCTGTCAGACAGGAAGTTGAAATCTCTGGGCCTCCTTGACGGAAGGTTTGCAATAGTGTGCTCTCTAGGCTCGTAATCCACACATTCAGCTATGAAAAAAACACTTCTCCTTCTCTCCTTGGTGCCCGGGGTAATCACGGCACAAATCACTACCTTTACCGGAGACGGTAGTTGGTTGGACCCCACGCGCTGGGATGCCGGGATTGTTGTTCCTGATAACCAGACCGCGGTCATCAATGGAAATGCGGTCGTTGATCAGAATACGGGGGCCAGCAATACTGATAATCCAAGTCGTATCGAAATCGGAAATGGAGCCGGTCAATCCGGATCTGTTACGGTGACCGGGGGAACGCTCAGTGGCGCTCACGGAGGAGGCAACGGGATCTATGTGGGAGTCAACGGAGGTTCGGGAACCCTCACGGTAAAGGAGGGTGCCACCTACCGAACCCAGGGGGGAACAATGGAGTTTGCGATTGGCGATTTCGCAGGAGGGAGCGGATTTGTTTCCGTTGCGGGAGTGTTGCAGGTTTACAAGTTTCTGAACATCAACAATGGGATTCTGGAGATGCAGCCCACCGGGAAAAGTAACCTTTTTAATTCAGCCGATCTCAGCACGATTGGGGAGGATGGTACTCTGTCTTTTATCATCGACGGGGCGGATGTGGGATCATTGGAGCGCTCAAATTCGAGAGGTCTCCATATGACGATTGACCCGGCGGCCAATCTCGCGGTGACGCTCAGGGGGGCTTTCGCAGTCAACGATTCCTGGACTCTCATGAATTATACCACTCTCAGCGGTCAATTCACCCAGGGCGCATCCTTTACCAACCAGCAGGGCTATTCATTTTCGGTGGATTATGGTTCCGGAGCCAATGATGTGGTGACCCTGACCCTAACTTCAGATTTGGAACGCCCTAAAATTGATGATCTCAGTGCAACTCCCGCGGCGATATCAGCGGGGGCCTCCAGTATCATTGCGTGGACGGCTTCGAACTTTGATTCATTAACTCTAGAGCCGGGACGCATGGACGTTACGGCCCTTGCCGACACTTCGGTGATGCCCGGAGCGACGACCACTTACACTTTGTCAGCCCAAAAAGGAGCGGTGATCGTGACGAGTGAGGTCACCGTTGTCGTGGATGAACTCCCCGAGATTAATTCGTTCGCCACGACTGACGCTCTCATTGCGCCAGGTGAATCGACTACTCTTCAGTGGGATGTTTCTGGTGCCGATTCCGTGAGCATTTCTCCAGAGCCAGGTGCGGTTTCAGCTGTGGAATCTGCGGTGGTTTCTCCGGCTTCAACGACAACCTATACGTTGACCGCGACCAATGGAACAGGGAGTGTTGATGCACAGGTAGAGATCGTTGTTGATGCTCTGAGTGCGGCGATCATCCACTGCTGGGATCCTTCGCTTCCGAATCAGACGAGCGGAGCGATTCTCGATTCGGTTGGTGGAAAGAATTTCGATATTACAGGAGGCGACCTTTTGACCGGCTTGACCTCGGAGAATACCAGTCTTACCGCAGCGATTGATCGCGTGAATCCTGCAGCAGTGACCGGGGGGGACATGGGGCTGGGTTTTCCATCGCAAGATACCACTTTTGAAATTTGGGTTCGCCCTGGGGAGCTTAATGAAACCCCTCAGGTAATTTTCGAAACCGGTGGTAATGGAGAAGGATCGGGCATTCTGATCTCTTCGTCCTCAGTGAGGTTTCTTCACAGCACCGGGGGAGTAAATACGATCGATTTGGAGGTTCCAGTCCTTCTTTTAAACCCCAATGATTTTGTGCAAATTCTTGTATCGGTTGATTCGGCGACCGGGGATGTTGCGCTCTTCGTCAAGGGCTCGGCAGGCGGTTTGGACTCCGGGACTGCCAATGGGACGATTGGTGTTCCTGATGGCCGGGCCAGTCTCTTCACTTGGTCTGGATTTGGTGGTGCCGTTGATGGGGCCCTTGGTGGCACCGGTGGCATGGCTCTCGAAGGAACGACAACATTCCAGGGAGATATTGGCTTTTTTAAAATCTATGACCGGGCGCTGACTTCGGCGGAGGCCGATGAAGCCTTCTTGCGGATTGCAGATGCCATCGTGGCGAGCGACTCGGACTTCGATAGGCTTCCCGACTTCTGGGAGATGGTCTTTTTTGGAAATCTAGATGAGGGAGCGACTGACAATAATGACGGTGATGTCCTCACTAACATTCAGGAACTGGGAGCTGGAACGAATCCGACTCTTGCTGATTCAGACGCCGATGGTCTCGATGATCACATAGAGTTGGGCTTGGACGAACCCACCGATCCCAACAATCCTGATTCCGATGGAGACGGATTGACTGATGGGGAAGAGGTGAATGGTGATTCTTCCAGCAACCCTCTGCTGATAGATACTGATTTTGATGGCTTCGGCGATGCATTCGAAGTGTGTGTGGGTTCCGATCCTGATGATTTTGGAAGCCTTCCTCCTGCCGATGAAATTGGAACACCCTTTGCCAATCTTAATGCGCTGGGAACCGGAGTTTCATTCGACGCGCTTCTTGTAGCCAGCGACTTCGCTGATGCGAACTTCCGGCTTGTTGTGGACTTTGAGGACAAAGTCGACGGTGCGCGTGAGGTTCTTTTTGAAACCGGAGGGGCTACAATTGGCAGTTCCCTGGTCTACGAGGCCGGTAATCAAATCATCTTCCGGGCCGCTGGCAGCGGAGGACTAGAACTCGCCACGGCAACCCATACCCTCACTGCCGCACAGATTGCCGCGGGCGACCTTGACGTCGTGGTGACTTATGACGTTCTCGATGATGACGGGAACTCGGCGCTCGCGCTCTATATCAACGGAGCCCTCGTTGCCTCGGACGCCGCCCTTCTTGGTGGAGATTGGACCGGGACGAACGGTTCGTCCTTTGGCGTAGCCAGTGACAATATGGCAGGTGACGGAGCAAACGGGGCTTTGAGCGGAGTGACATTCACCTCCGGAGCGATCAACCTCCAGAAGGGGCTGACATACTACTCTGATACCCTGTATCTCGGTGGAAGTGCTGCCGCTCCTGAGATCACGGATTTTGCCCTCGATGGCGGCGCGGTTGTGCTGACCTTTAACTCATCGCCAGGAAAGTCTTACAAGATTTCCCGGTCCTTTGATTTGGTGACATTCACTGATGTTGAAACCGGTATCACTTCCGGTGGAGAGGTCACCGTGTCGCCATCGATTTCAGCCACGGAGCCCAAGGCCTACTATCAGGTCATTGAGGAGTAATTGTCATTTCCAAAACGACAGTCTACCTTTGAAACCTTCTCGGGGATTCCCGGGAACGTTCTTTTTAATAGACGGTGGATAGGGATCGCTATTCCCACCTTGCGGACGACGGCTTTGGATTGAATCCTCTCCTTGTTCAAGAAGGTCGTTCCTGTTGAATGATACTACGATGAAGCATCACTCCGACTCAGGGTAAGTTTCCCCGTCGAATTTCCGAAACCCATGATCTTGGGTAGACCTCTCAGATCTCCAGAGATCTTTTGGAATGGGAGGCACTCAGCGTGACAGAAACGGGGACAAGCCCCCATGCTGAACAGGATTGTTTGGAGTGGGCTTTTTTGAAGCGGATCAAACTTCGGCTGACGAACTCAAGTAGTTTCTCCGTGTCGTTGTGGAGGTGGTGCCTTAGCTGGAATATCCAGCTCTTGGTTCCTGAACGAAATCAGGGTTGCCTTTCCAAGGCTCATTTCACGCGGGAGAAAGATTCGAGGTTCCGGACTTTCCAAGAGGGGATTCAAATCCCTTCCATCCTCTTCATAATTCTGTTAATTCCGTGACGCCCTTATGCCCCAAACCGCAAATCCCATCGGTCACCTTTCGGTTCCGCTGACTGTTTTTGGCTCCGTCTCGCTCCTTCTTGGAACAGCGGCCGAGGCGATGGCTATCCTTGACGGCTTGACCGAATCACTGCGTGGGCTTTGGAAAAGTGGGGGACTGGAAATTCAAGCTGAGGTGGGCTTGCCCGGCATGGTGGGACTCTTCATCACCGCTGCCGCGTCCTTCGGACTGGTCGCGGCCATTTTGGGCACTCCGGGAACCGGGCGGCGCCTGATCGTTGGCTTTTCAGCTTTGCTTCTGACTCTCTCCCTGATTCCTGCTTTTGCTGTTTGGGGAATTTTCTGGAAGCCATTCGGAGTTGTCCTGGCGGTTTTGTGGGCGTGGTTTTCTGCAACCATCTACGCCCAGACCCACCGCATGCCGTGCGAAGGTGTGATCGAAGATACTGCTAAAAATGTCATCCGTCTCGAAGGGGATCACATGACCAAGCAACATTCCAAGCGCTCTGATGGCCAAGGTTGAATATCCTTCTGAAGTCAGGGCCCTCGTTGGTGAATTGAAACGTCTTCCCGGCGTTGGACCACGCAGTGCCGAGCGCATTGCAGTGTATCTTTTGCAAAACCCGAAGGCGACCCCGATGGATCTTTCGGGTGCCCTGAGAGAGTGTCACGAAGTCGTCAAAGCCTGCCCGACTTGTGGGTTCTTCACCGGCCACTCCGGGTGTGCGGTTTGCAGCGAGCAGGGCAGGGAAACGCAACTTCTTTGTGTCGTAGAGCAACCGACTGATGTCGTGCCCATTGAACGTTCCGGTGTTTTCCGGGGCCTCTACCACTGTCTTGGCGGGAAGTTATCACCCCTCGATGATGTCCGTCCCGAAGATCTACGGATCGGGGGATTGGTGCGCCGTGTTCGTGAGAATCCCGGAACCGAAGTCATCCTTGCCACCAGTTCCGACGTTGAAGGCGAAGCCACCGCAAATTATCTCAGCGAAGTTCTCGCTTCGACCAAGTGCAAGATCACCCGCCTTGCGCAAGGCCTGCCAGCCGGAGGTGGCCTGGAATACGCTGACGAACTGACCCTTTCGCGAGCCTTTGAAGGCCGGCGCTGATTTCCCTAAGAAGGCTCCTTGCTTTTCCCCGTTCATCTTTCCTTCGACTCTCGGTGCCGAGGGCGGAAAGAATCCCGGTATGACCTGCTTCCGGCGCTGTTATCTGCTTCGCCACACTTGCGACATCCACGCTCGATGGTTGAATCGACATCCGCCTCATCCAATGACTCCTTGGCTCCGAAAAGCTGGAGACGATCTCGATTTCAGCACTCCATGAAATTGATCGTCACTCCCGATCGCGATGAAGACAGCGCATGAGTTGTCGGGTGCCACCCCGCGATCTCTGGGGTCGTCAGCCACGGCGAAAGCCGTCATGATGCCTAAGAAAACATTCGGGAAATTTTACCCCGAAAAAGTGACCTGATCCCCAAGTATGGCTGAGCCTAAAGATCACTCAGAGTGCCTTGCTCATTCCAGATTGAGCGCGAAAAATATCCGCTAAATATTACTTTTGACGATTCTGTGAATCCAAGCATGGGAAATACCAAGGATCATAATAATCTTAAGGGCACCTCTGGTAACGCCATTTCACATCGAAAGTAGGTTTTCGGAGGCCCCCTTAATTACGATTTTATCGAGTTTGTCTGATTTGAACGCTCTACTTTTTATCGAGCGTCATCCCCAAATCCTTCGCTCGGCCAGTGGGAAGCTCCATGATCTGCACTTTCCGGAAGTGGATCTCGGCACCTTCTGATTCGAGGCAGAGGTAGCCTTTGCGGAGATCGGCTTCGCGGATGCCGTTGACGAATTTTCCGTTGATGGAAAGTTTGACGGTGCCGTCGACAGCAACGATGACGTATTGGTTCCATTCTCCTTTGCCTTTGCAGCGCATTTCATACGACATGCTGCGACTGCCGCGGGGGTTTTCGGGGACGGCTTTCATTCCGCCGGCGCCGAAGAGTTCACCGCTGACGTAGCCGGGGTGGTTGGGTGAGCCGTCGCGCTTTTTGTGGATGTTGGGCCATTCGAGTTCGAGCATCTGAACTTCCATGCCTTTGGGAAGGCGGTTGCCGGATGGTTTGGCATCGCTCCAGAGGAAGACTCCCGAGTTGCCGCCGGCTTCCATGTGCCGCCATTCGACGACGAGGATGAAGTTTTCATACAGTTTCTCGGAGCGCATCACACCGATGGGCTTGCCGGAGCAGACGAGGAGGCCATCTTTGACGGCCCAGGTGTCGGGGGAGGTGTTGACGTCGACCCAGTTGGTGAGGTCCTTGCCGTTGAAGAGGTTGACGAAGCCGAATTCAGGAGGTGCAGGGGTGACTTTTTCGTCGGCAGTTAGGCTGGAAAAGAGAGCGAGGGCTGGGAGGAGTCTTTTGAGAAGCATTGGAGAGCTTATCGACCGGAGGGGCCTCTTGAAAAGAGGAGTTCTTATTTTTTGGCCTCGGCGAGGTATTGGTCGGCGCGTTTGTTCCAGAGGGTGATGAGAGATTTGAGTTTGTCAGGGTGCTTGGCGGCAAGATTTTGGGTTTCGCTACGGTCTTTGGTAAGCTTGTAAAGCTCCCACGGCTCTTTATGGCTGGAGACGGCTTTCCATCCGTCCCGGAGGATGGCATTGTGCCCTTCGTGACACCACCAAAGAGCTTGGTGGAAGTTTTTTTGATCTTCGAAGAAAAGCGGGAGAAGGCTTTTCCCGGGGAAGGTAAGGGCCGGGGAGTCTCGCTTGAGACCCGTGAGATTGAGAAGAGTGGGGAGGACGTCAATGACGTGGGCGGGGGTGTGTCGGAATTCTTTTTTTGCCGTGATTCCTTTGGGCCAGTGGGCGATGAGGGGAGTGGCTATGCCTCCTTCATGGGTCCAGGTTTTGTGTTTCCGGAAGGGGGTGTTGGCGGTCGTAGACCAGCCTGGGCCGAGGCAGAGGTAGGTGGCGGCGGAGCCCATGGGCGCGGTGGGTTCATGGCCGTCTCCGCGGACCATAATTTCGGCGCTGGCGCCGTTGTCCGAGAGGAAGAGGATGAGGGTGTCATCGAAGCGATTGGTCTTTTTAAGATGAGAAATGACTCGTCCGATTTCCTGATCCATGCGTTCAATCATAGCGGCGTGGATGGCCATCTTGCGGGCCTGGAAGGCTTGCTGGGAGGCGGTGAGTGAGGCCCAGGGGAGGGGGCGGTTCACTTCGTTCGGGCCGAGAATTTTGAGATGATCAGGGAAGTGGTAGGGTGGACCGAGGTTGGGTATGACGGGGGAAAGGTTAATTTTTGGAAAGCCGAGTTCGGACATGTGTTGGTGCCGTTTTGTGCGGATGGTTTCCCAGCCGGAAGTATAGGTGTTTTCGTACTTGGCAATGTCTTCGGGAAGGGCGTGAAGAGGGAAGTGGGGGGCGGCAAAGGCGAGGTAGGTGAAGAAGGGAGAACCTTGGTGTTGGCTTTCGTGTTCTGTGAGGAATCCGATGGTGCGGTTGGCGAGTTCGGTGGTGGCGTAGAAGGGGGTGCCTTTTTTGACAGGAGGGAGCAGTTTGTCGTCGAGGTGGTGGGTCTCGGGGTTGAAGAATCGGCTTTGATCTTTGAGGTAGTAGGATCGGTCGAAGCCAGAGGCGACAGGCATGCCGTCGATGTGCCATTTCCCGATGTGGTAGGTACGGTAGCCGGCGGATTTAAGAAGGGCGGGAGCGAGGGGTGCCCATGAGGGGCGCTTTCCTTTTCTGGGGCCTTGTTTGCCTTTGATGGTATCGCGTCGGACTTGTTGCGGGTAGTAGCCGGTGAGGATGGCGGCGCGGGTGGGCCAGCAGCGGGCGGTGTTGTAGAAGTTGGTGAAGCGGAGTCCGTTTTCGGCAAGGGAATCAAGGTTAGGCGTGGAAATTTCGGAACCGTAGCAACCGAGGTCAGAGTAGCCGAGATCGTCCGCGAGGATGAGAAGGATGTTGGGTTTTTCTGTGGCCAGTGCCGGGGCCCAAAAGATTAGGGCGATTAGGAGTTTGATCATGACAATGAATTTCTATTCATGATTTCTTCAATGGCCCATTGGGCGTGTTCGGCGATGAGGGGTGATTCGTGGGTAGCGAGTTCTTTGAGTTTTGAGAGGTCCTTTTCGGTGCCGGTGTTGCCTAGAGCGACGCAGACGTTTCTCAAGAATCGTTCGTGTTTGATACGTTTAATAGGGGACTTGGCGAAGACGCGGCGGAAATCATCGACTGACATGTCGAGGAAGTCGGAGAGGGAATGGGTGAAAATTTCTTCGCGAGCGTGGAAGGAGACTTCGCGGGAGATTTGGGCGAAGCGGTTCCAGGGACAGGCGTCGAGGCAGTCATCGCAGCCGTAAATGCGGTCGCCGATGGCGCGGCGGAATTCGAGGGGGATGGCGCCTTTGTGCTCGATGGTGAGATAGGAGATGCAGCGGGTGGCGGCGAGTTTGCGCGGAGCGGTGATGGCCTGGGTTGGGCAGGCGGTGATGCAGGCGGTGCATTTGCCACAGTGGTCGCTGGAGGTGGCATCGGGCTCCATTTCCAAGGTGGTGAGGAGTTCGGCGAGGAAGAACCAGGTGCCGAGTTTACGGTGGATTTGAACGGTAGATTTGCCATTCCATCCGAGGCCGGAGGCGGAGGCGAAGTCGCGCTCGAGGACGGGGCCGGTATCGACGTAGTAGCGCTGGGTGCCTCCCATGTCTTGAAGGGCGAGGTCTAGGTCCTTGAGTTTGTCCTCGATGAGGTCGTGGTAGTCATCGTTCCACGAGTAGCGGGCGATGCGGTAGTCAGAGCGGGCTTGTTCCTGAGAGGGGAGGTAGTTCAGGGCGAGAGAAACGACTGATCGACAGCCTGCAAGAACCTCACGCGGGTCACAGCGGCGTTCAACGTTTCGCTCGAGCCAGCCCATATCGCCAGCATGGCCGGCATCGACCCATTCGAGGTAGTCATCGGCATGGGGTGCTCGGGTGGCGGTTGCAATACGGCAGTCATCGAAGCCCAGCTGCCGAGCGACGAACTTGACGTTGGAATTGGCGATGGCGGGGGTCATTCTTGGGATCCGAAGTGGTAGCGGGCGGACTCGATGATACCGGTGGTGACTTCGTCGAATGAGAGGTCGTCGGTTTCGATGCCGAGATGGGCGGTTTTTCTGTAGAGAGGGGTGCGGATTTCCAAAAGGTCGCGGATGGTGTCCTCGGGGTCATCGTTGTTGAGGAGAGGGCGATTGGAGTTTCGCGAGGTGCGTTCGAGGATTTCGGAAGGTTTGGCGATGAGCCAGACGACGTAGCCGAGTTCGCGTAGGATCTTTCGGTTTTCCTCTCTTCCAATGATTCCCCCGCCAGTGGCGATGATGTGGCCAGAGTGCTTGTGGAGAGAATGAAGGAGATTGGTCTCAATGTCACGGAACGCATTTTCGCCTTGGGAGGCGAAGATTTCAGGGATGGGGCGGCCTTGTTGTTCGACGATTATGTGGTCTGTATCGATGAGCGGGTAGCCGAAAACCTGGGAAAGGTTCCGTCCGATGGTGGACTTACCGGTTCCCATGAATCCGATGAGGATAATGTTCTGCTGCATGCTCTAGAGAAAAGTCTACCTTCTGAATTCGATTCATGAAGCCGTATCTGATAAAGATCTGCCGTGGACACGAAACTAGTCGTAGCAGATTTCGAAGATTGGCGTGAGGCTGTGGCGGAAGCCGTGGCTCTTTTGGAGGACGGAGAGCTGGTGGCGTTGCCAACGGAGACGGTCTACGGGCTGGCGGCAGATGCCTTCAACGCGGAAGCAGTGGCCAAGGTTTTTGAGGTGAAAGAGCGTCCTTCATTTGACCCTCTCATTGTCCATATCGGACACAAACGAGATCTTGATATGGTCGTCGATGTTCCGGAGGAGCTGGAAGCAGTGGTCGATGAGCTGATTGAGGCCTACTGGCCCGGACCTCTCACTCTGGTTTTGCCCAAAAAGCCCGATGTCCCCGATCTCGTCACGAGTGGACTGGATACGGTGGCGGTAAGGCTCAGTTCACACGAAGTCATGCGGGCGGTTGCTAGGGAGATTCCGATTGCGGCACCGAGTGCAAATCGCTTTGGACGGATCAGTCCGACTTCGGCCCAAGCGGTGATGGAAGAGCTGGGAGGAAAGATCCCGATGGTGATTGATGGTGGGGCTTGCCGGGATGGCTTGGAAAGCACCATCATTGCGCCCGAGATGTCTGAGAAAGGACCCGTTTTACGATTGCTTCGGCCTGGGCCGATTGCGCGGGAAGATCTCAGGAAGATTGCCAAGGTCATCAGGCCCAAACGGACAAAGGCAGATCACATCGAAGCTCCCGGGCAGGTGGAAAGTCACTACGCTCCCACCACACCGTTGATCCTGATCGACAAGCCGGAAGATTTTGTTCCCGAGGAGGGAGTGAAATATGGCCTGTTGAGTTATCGGGGTGAAGGCAACAGCTCTTTGGTAGATGCCACGGAGTGGGCCCATATTGAAATGATGAGTCCCGGAAAGGGAAAGCTCGCTGAAGGGGGGGTGAGGTTATTCTACTGCCTGCGTAATCTGGATGCGGCCGGAGTTGATGTGATTGTCTCAGAGTCAGTGTCGGAGACGGGAATCGGGGTGGCAATAATGGACCGATTGCGTCGTGCCGCTACTTCTTCGAAGAAATGATATCGAGAGCGGTCATTGTCATCTGCATGCTTGCCGGGATTGCGCCCGGCGGAGTGCTTCGGATGAAGTTAGCGGATGGGTTTGATTACCCGGTGGGGAAAACGGACGGTGAGAATTATTACAAGGCGAGGGGGATGCGGCTGACTGTTCCCGTTCATTTTGGGGAGGATTGGAACGGTAAGGGCGGAGGGGACTCTGATTTAAATGATCCGATTTATGCCTGTGCCGATGGGGTGGTGACTTTTGCCACCGATGTCAAAGCTGGCTGGGGGCGGGTGGTGTTGATTCGTCATGCCTACCGTGAGCCGGCGACAGGACAGGTGAAGTATGTCGATTCGCAATATGGGCACTTGCGGTCGATCCTGGTAAAGAAAGGAGACATGGTGAAGCGAGGGCAGAAGATTGGGACGATGGGGAATAATCGGGGGATGTATGCGGCACATCTACACTTTGAGATTCGTTATAATCTCTCGGTTGGGATGTGGCGGGAGAGTGTGGCAAGGACGACCAAGAATTGGGCGGACCCGACAAAATTCATCAAGGCCCATCGTCGCTTGAAGAAAGAGTGGCGACCGGTGCCGGTGCCGACGGGAACCTATAAGGTTTACCGAGGGTATCACGGGCTCTAGTTTCCCTGCACATGAATCAGAAGATGAAAATAATCTTTGGAGTCATCGTGTTGTCGATCGCCTTGGGGTGGAAGCTCTACCAAGAGTGGGATCAGCACCAGATTCCGCAGAGCGATGGCTTCATCGCACGGATGGAAGAAGGGCTGTTTACAGAAAAGTTTACTCCGGTG
>Ga0308005_10000330_pt1 | contig 17806 bp, 14 predicted proteins | sample Neamet67_FD_203142 | JGI IMG/M metagenome (GOLD analysis project Ga0308005, IMG submission 203142) | Marine microbial communities from water near the shore, Antarctic Ocean - #67 | ecosystem: Environmental > Aquatic > Marine > Unclassified | place: Southern Ocean | collected 2014-06-07 | reverse complement strand
ATACCGATCTTATATTTTTTGAGAAGAACATCCGGAATTAGCGGAATATCCGTCTCGCACAACTGTTTATGACACTTTGAAATTGTCACCTCGCTAATATCAATACACTGGGATATGGCACTCTTTGTGATTTTCGTTTGGAATTTCTCACAGACGTAGTACAGAACGCCTGCCGCTATTGAGTGCGGGGTATTCCCAGGAATTATACTCTTCTTATTCACAATGACGCATATAAACGTACACAACTTGGATAGTTCTCCGTTCAGTCCCACCCGATTGCTGTATCGGTCAATGAACGTATTTGGCGTGATTGCTGCGAACACCATATCACGCATCTTATCATCCCCCCGCTCAAGTTCCCGGATGATTGCAACCGCATTCTTACACCCTTTCGTTGCACTGGTGGTATCTATGCCAAATATATCAGATATTTCCTTTGGTGTCCTCGGAACCCCATTCACGCGACATGAAATATAGATGGATGCGGCGACAATCCCGTCCCTATTGAGTCCCCGGAAGGTGCTGTTTTCAGACAGCAGTGTGTAATAACGCATCGCCACATCGGTGATAATCTTGGGGAGCCCGACAATATTCGCGCGTGCCCCGATATATTTGAAGTCGTCGTACAATGTCTTCTCCTTGTACGGCATCGCCTGCCAATCCGAGTACTTTTTGAGTTTTCGCATTTCATAAGTTGCGGATCCAGATGCGCTTATGCTACATCCAAACGAGGATTCCTTGAGGAGCGGGTTCACTGGCATACCACATCGCGCCGAATTGGTCGTATCCTCGGCCCCACTCCGCCACTCCGCCCCATTGTTCGTCATGTTGCGGTATATGATACCACACGTCGATTCCGAGCAACTCTTGAACTGGTCGGGGGTAATTTGGAGGACCGACCCACACACATAACAAAAGTCGTCCGATATGTCTGTTTCGTACACGCATGCAATTGAAGGGGACGCGTCTGTGCCGTCCTGAGCAGATACCTCAAACGACTTCCACATATCTGCCTTATCCATATTTGTTATAATTGGCTTTGGACGTTTCGGGGTTGTTTTTAGTCCGCTACCACCATTCACGGGACGCTTCGTGCGGTAATTCTTTCGCGTACCAGACATACTGGGGCGGGAGTGCGATGTGTCGCTGTTGGCACATGATTCCATTGAAGTGTTGTCGTTAATTGTTATACATGGTATCATGTGATGGATATAAATCAATTTTTACACATTTTAACCTACGCCCAATATAATGGGTACTGGTCCAAGTAGTCAACGAATGGATGTTGACAATATTAAGGAGCACATAAACAAAATCGCCTCCCAGTACGCAGACAATGCACTGAATGACGACAAGTCATCCCTGCTGGATCCCGTTAAATGTGATAATATGGTTATATTGGGACAAGATGCAATCAAGAAATTATTCGATCACGTGATTGTTGAGGGAAAGCATCCGCACCCAGTAATGATTTCCGATAAGGAAACGTTGCTGGCCGGTGTGAGCCGACGACCATCTGAATCATCCCGAACAGTCACAAATGCCGTAAAAGTTGGGAATGAGTGGTTCACGCGTGACCCCACACCGGTACCCAAGAACGAAACTTCAAAATCAACCTATATCCTGAAAGGGAAAAAGCAGGAATGCGTTGACCTCGCGGAACCATATGTGAAATTATTCCATCTTGTTGCCGCGATTCGGTACACACTGGTGGACGATACGGGAAAATCCCAGACGATATCGAGCAATATATTGGACCCCAATAGGGATAGTGAATATAATGTTAATAAAATAAAGCGAGGCGTGATGAAGAAAATGACCCCGACGACCACTCCGCCGACCACTCCGCCACTCAGGAATATGTGCAGTACCAGATTGAAAGAACTTCGCGGACTGATGCGGTATGACAGTGATTCCAAAAACGCAATGCCCTTGGATATCAACTCGACAGATACGTTGAAGTTAGCAAAAGACAGTGCCAATAAGGCTCCCAATTATTTACCAGATATACTATCCGCGTTATATCCGTCTACGTACAAGGACGGAAAAATCATCAATGCCTCCTCGGAACAAATGAAACAGAGTATTGACCTCTTTTTGAGAACATACCGCGGCGACAATTACGTTGGCAACAATACCATGGAAACATTTAGCGATATACAACTCAATAACTACGACGATATGTCGCTAGATAGCAATTTTCCGGGCGACACTATTAAATTCCCGACAAAAGGGTATCCATTTGGCGAGGAGAATGCCATGGTTTCGTGGAATGATTCATTGAAGAACTATGCGTTGCATTTAAGAAAGGCCGAAGAATCCCACGTGAAATCTGCGATGGAATTATTAAAAACCCTCAATTCGTTCTTCGATGATGGATTGCAAATTAAAAAACAAATGATATCTCGTGCCAGTATGGACGTTGCGCTTGAGTCGACAAGGCGAATCATTATTACAATGGAGGCAACTTGTGAGAAAAACTTTGAAACGACCCTTTCAATGTATAAACAATTGATTGAACTGAAGAAAATTATTATTGAGAATGAAAGGGCAGACGAGCCAGAGCTTGTGCCTGATACTGTGTCTGGGCCTAAGCCAGAGCATAAGCCTGAGACTGTACCACCCACCACCACCCACTAAATAATCGCCGGGTAGTATAATGACCGTTACAAATGATACATCTGGATATACCGACGCGAATGCGCATGCGCTCACCGAAACATCCGGTGCACAGAATGAGAAACTCATCGCATCGGTCGATCAATATGGCGCATCGGTGGATACATTGAACTCGTTGAGGCGATCGACTGATAGTATAGGGGGTCATGTATCGGCTCTGGAAGAAAAGAACTCTCGTCTGATAAATAACAAAGACGGTAAATTGCGGGACGCACACATGGATACGTACACCGCCAAACGGTACAAGGCCCATTCTCGTGCCATTTCCATATTCACGGTATTCTGTGTGTGTGTCATTGTCGTTTTATCAATTCGTAACATGGGGTACATTGGCACCGATGTCGCAAACATGGGTATAGGAGGGATACTCATTGTCGGCGGGATTGCAATGGTGTATCAGGTTGTTGACCTGACCATGAGGGACAACATGGATTACGATGCATATGCGTGGAATTACGATTCAAAGAACCAATCGCCGACTGTATACCAATACAACAAGAAACAGTTGGGGAAACTCTCTGGCACAAATCTAAGCGCATTTGGAATGAGCACGTGCGTGGACTCTGCGTGTTGTGGGAATGGACTGAAGTTTGACCGTACATCAGGAAAGTGTGTGATTGACGAGTCGTATATTCCCAATGAAGATGAGGTGGAGGAGAGTGGGGTGGAGTCATTTGCCACCATTGAAGAGTCCATCAATGGAAAGTTCCATATGGGCGGAAAACGCACCACCGACCATGTTATGCTCCCCCCACCACCGACTAATGTGACCCCGCTATCCACGCACACCGATTGTGCATCGTGTACGAATCACGTGTGAGATCATGTGAGAGATCATGTGTGAGATCATGTGAGAGATCATGTGTGAGATCATGTGAGAGATCATGTGATAGTTCATACACGAACTTTGTAGAAATATAATACATTCATATGGTAGTTATGAATGTATCATTTCCCGACTGGATCAGTGGATATAAGGTAGAGCCGTTTTGGGGAGGAAGTAAAAAAAAACTTAAGCGGAAAATCCGCGCGCTCAATCGCCAATTGGATAATAATGTAAAAACGATGAAAGTCGTAGGACAGTCCCACGCCGCGACAGTTCGCGGGAAAAACATAAAAATATCCGAGGGTGAAGCGAAACAACAGCAACTTATAACCCACAATAGGGAACAGAAATCCCAATTGATGACACTGGAGAAGGACAAGAGAGACCGCCTGTCAGAGGAACATAATAACGAGGTCATAGACAGCACCGCACACGCGATACTCAATAAAGATTCGGAGGGTTTCGCTGTAAAGTTTACCAATCCCACCGCACATGCGATTGAAAACAAATTGATGACTGAATTGTATACAAAGGTGGTGGCGAATGGCGACGGCGCGTGGAGAGACTCCTCGCAATATCAAGATATGACTAAAGAGGATTACGATGGATTCTATGCCGATGTCAGTGGTGTCTTTCACAAACAGCGGGAGGAAATACAGCGAGACATCCAAACCCTGAAGAGTCACATCTCACATTACAAATCGGTGGTTCCAATGAATAAATGGCTTACGGACAATTCCGGGAACGTCACGCGAACAGTTGAGGACATGAATAAGGAGGCGGAGACGAACCAACGAAGGACCGAATACGAATCGCAGGTTGTCGATGCGGGCCAAACATGGCGGTATATAGCGACTGCCATTTTCGCAGTCGCCGTGTGCGTGTACATATTTTATGAGGGCACGGAACTGGTCCGGTACTTCTCGTGGGGACGATTGTGGGCCATAACATGGCGCGTGTTGTTGATGGGAGGGTACCTATTTTCAGTGGAATATATCATGTTCTCCATATGGACCATGTTTCGGATGGCCATACAGTATATCAGACAGATTTTGCAAGTATAGGGGAGTGGCAGTGGGGAGTGGGGAAGTTGCTAACAGGGGGAACCACACACGATGTGATGAACGTGTCACCACATCGTGTGAAAAATTGATATGGGTATACATGTTAAAGTATTTAGAACCTAATCTCGCAGTATATCAAGACATGTCTCAATCAACCCAATCACAACAACCATCTCGAATCATCGGAGTCCAGTTCGGCATCATGTCTCCGGAGGAAATTCGCAAGGGGTCGGTGGTTGAAGTTACCACCAGAGACACATATATAAACAATACCCCCGTCCCGGGGGGACTATTTGATCCACGCATGGGCGTGATTGAATCGGGAATCCTCTGTCCCACAGACGGACACAGTTATATGCAGACACCGGGATATTTCGGCCACATTGAGTTGGCCAAACCGGTGTTCTACATCCAGTACCTGTCCACAGTTATTAAAATATTGCGATGCGTTTGTTACAAGTGTAGCAAACTCCTCATCAACAAGACAGATTACAAACATTTGTTGAATTTATCAGGGTATGAGAGGTGGAACGAACTTTTCAAGATTGCAGCGGCGAAGCAGCGGTGTGGCGAGGATACCCACGATGGGTGTGGGTGCAAGCAACCCAAGAAAATCGCAAAGGTTGATATGGCGACGATCTCGGCCGAGTGGGCGGGGATTGATTCGGGGGACGGATCCAATGTCACCATCAACATCACCCCGGAGCACGCCCACCAGATCCTGCGTCGCATTTCCGATCAGGATGTGGAATTCATGGGGTTCAGTTCCAATTGGGCGCGTCCCGAGTGGATGATTTGCCATGCGATGGTAGTTCCACCGCCCGCCGTGCGTCCCTCGGTGAAACAGGGGTCGGGTCAGCGTAGCGATGATGATCTGACGCATATTCTGGTGGATATCATCAAGACCAACAACACCATCAAGGATAAGATTGCCCAGAACGCCAACAGCAAGGTTATTGCGGGGTGGGTCTCGGTGCTCCAGTATTACGTGGCGGCCATGATTGACAACAACGTTTCGGGAATGCTCCAGGCGACCCAGCGGTCGGGGAGGCCCATGAAGTCCATCAAGGAACGCCTGAATGGAAAGACGGGACGCGTTCGTGGAAATTTGATGGGGAAGCGTGTGGACTACAGTTCCCGTTCCGTCATTACCCCCGACCCGAACTTATCTATTCGCGAACTCGGGGTTCCCATGAAAATCGCCAAGAACCTCACGCGCCCCATCACCGTGAACGACCGCAACAAGGTCATGTTGGGGAAGATGGTGAACAACGGACCCGAAACGTACCCGGGCGCCAAAGTTGTGGAGCGCGCGACTGGTGAGAAGATTTCGCTTCGGTGCGTGGATAGGGAGAGCATCTTGCTCCAAAATGGAGATGTGGTTCACAGACATATGCTGGACGGAGATGTGGTGCTGTTTAACAGACAGCCCACTCTGCACCGAATGAGTATGATGGGACACATTGCAAAGATCATGTACAAGGGCGATACATTTCGCATGAATGTTGCCGACACGAAACCCTACAATGCAGACTTTGACGGTGATGAGATGAACATGCATCTTCCCCAGGATGATGAGGCGGAGATGGAATTGGCGTACCTGGCGGCGGTTCCCCACCATCTCATCAGTCCCGCCAACAACAAGACCATTGTTGGAATCTTCCAGGATTCGCTGCTTGGTGCGTACCAATTCACCCGTCCGTCCATTACATTCGATGCCCGAACCGCCATGAACCTCATGATGTTGTGCAAGAACATTGATGTGAACAAGATTCCCGCGGGGAAGAAGATTACCAACTTTGACATCATGTCGCAGATTGTGCCCGACATGACCATCAAGTACAAGTTGAGTGGGTACGATGATGAGACGGACACGTATGCAACATCTAATAAAGTGATGGATATCAAAAATGGCAAGTATATCAGGGGCCAACTGGATAAGGGTGCGTTGGGTGGCGGAGGGAAGGGATTGTTGCAGAGGGTATGCAACGATTTCGGGAATTTTGAATCGGCGGATTTCATCGATTCGCTCCAGAGTGTAGTCACCGAATACATGAAACTCAGTGCATTTAGTGTAGGAATTTCCGATTTGATTGCCGATGAGGCGACCAATAAGGAAATTGCTGTGGCAATCCAGTCCCAGAAATCCCAGGTGGAGGACCTGATCGACCAAGTCCATTTGGGAATCATGGAGAACTCCACGGGGAAATCCACGGCCATTGAATTCGAGACCAAAGTGAATGGGATTCTCAACAAGGCATCCAACGAAGCGGGGAAGATTGGGAAACGCAGTTTGGCCGCTGGAAACCGATTCGTTACCATGGTGAACGCGGGTTCCAAGGGAAGTGAACTCAACATCTCCCAGATGATTTCGTGCTTGGGACAACAGAATGTGGATGGAAAGCGTATTCCGTACGGGTACAAGGGACGCACCCTCCCCCATTTCACCAAGTACGACGATAGTCCCGCGGCCCGCGGATTCGTCGAATCATCATTTGTCGGCGGTCTGAGTCCCACGGAACTATTCTTCCACGCACAGGGTGGTAGGGAGGGATTGATTGATACGGCGGTCAAGACTTCCACCACGGGATATATTTCCAGACGACTCATCAAGGCGTTGGAGGATGCGGTGGTTCGGTACGATATGACCGTTCGAAACAACAAGAATAAGATTATCCAGTTTGCCTACGGCGAGGATCACATGGATACCGTGAAGGTGGAGGGACAGGTGTTGCGGATGCTCGATATGAGTGCCACGGAAATCCACTCCCACTATACCGTGACGGAATCACTGGTGAATGCCACCAAAGCCGCTGCGACTCGCACGAAGAAACAGGTGGACGAGTATGCGGCGAAACTCCAAGAACGGATTGATGCGGCGATTGAGGCGAGGGACTTGATTGTGAAGCATGTATTCGGGAACATGGACGACCAGCGCGTGTACCTCCCCGTGGCGTTTGACCATATCATCAACAATATCGCGGGCCAAATGGGAATTCGCAGCAACCACAAGACGGATATCACCCCGATGGAAATTCTGGAACTGACCGATGCGGGACTTGAGCGTATATTCACCAACCACTACATGGAACGGAACCAACTATTCGCCGCCGCGTACGATTTCCATCTCGCACCGGCGAACCTCTTGGAACGCCACAAGTTTAATCGCAAGGGCGTGATGATGTTGGTGGATACCATTGTGGCCGCGCATATGCGCGCCATCGTTGCCCCTGGCGAGACGGTAGGAATCGTTGGGGCGCAGAGTGTGGGCGAACCCACGACTCAAATGACGTTGAACACCTTCCACTTTGCGGGTGTGGCGTCCAAGTCCAACGTGACCCGTGGTGTGCCGCGCATTGAGGAAATCCTCAGTCTCACGGAGAACCCCAAGAACCCCTCGTGTGAGATTGCCCTGTTTGAAAACGAGCAACACGACAAGACCAATGTGAAGCGCCTGATTCCCCTGATTGAGAACGTCTCGCTGGGAGACCTCGTGGACGAGACGGAAATTTGCTTTGACCCGGATGATATGAATACGTTGATTGACGTGGACCGTGACCTCATTTCTCAATACAAGGAATTCCAGCATATGATTGCCGAGTGTAATGGCGAAGACGGAGATGTGGCCACCACCACTCCCTCTTCCCGTTCCAACTGGATCATGCGAATCGTTCTCAATGAAAAGGCCATGGTGGAGTCCAATGTGACAGTGGACGACGTGTACATGGCGATCCATGAAAAGTACGACGCAAGCATCTCGTGCGTGTACGCGGACCACAATGCGGACAAACTTATATTCCGTATTCGTACCGACGTACTCAACAAAGCACCGAAGAAGGGATCGCAACCGCTGGACCAATCGGACGAAATCTACCGACTCAAGAAATTCCAGGAAACTATGCTGACAAAGGTGGAATTGCGCGGTGTCAATAAAATCACCAAGGCGACCCCGCGCAAGATCATGAGCGCGTTGACGTACGACACGGATAACGGGGTATACAAGGCCAAGGAGCGGTGGGTGATTGATACAGTGGGAACCAACTTGATGGATCTGCTGGCGATGGATATGATTGATGTTTCGCGCAGCATGACGAACGATATTCAGGAAGTGTTTAAAGTGTTGGGCGTGGAGGCGGCGCGTCAGGTTATCTTGAACGAATTGCGCGATGTGATTGAATTTGACGGGGGGTACATTGATGCCCATCATATGGGGTTGTTGTGTGATAGGATGACCTGCAACACCTCCATGGTTGCAGTATGTAGGTACGGAATCAACAATGACGATATTGGACCGCTTGCCAAGGCCTCGTTCGAGGAGACCCCCGAAATGTTCTTCCGCGCAGCGCGTCATGGGGAGTTGGATAACATGCGAGGATTGTCGGCGAACGTCATGACTGGCCAGGAAGGGTTCTTTGGGACAGGGGCCTTCAACGTCGTGTTGGATATGGAACGGATGATTCAGTTGAAGAAGGATGTGGTGGTGGCGAAACAGACGACTATTGCGGAGGATTTCGCGGCCAGTGGGGTGGGTGGTGCGGACGTGGCCGACGGGTGCGGAGTGGCTCAGATTGGTATCACCAACAATGTGGGGGTTCTCGCGGGTACGGATATGGGTGCGGTGGACGACGAGTATGATGCGGGGTTCTAAATTGAGGGGGCGGGCGCCCCTCACACTCCCCCACGGTGCTATGCTGAGGAGATGTTGGGATTGGATTTGGGGTGGTCGGCGGCCCAACGCCATTGTGATATGTTGAATATATTTTTGGTGTGGGTCGCGATATTGTATGGGGTGTGGTCGGCGGCCCAACGCCGGGGAGTTCCTCCCCCAAACCCCCCGCGGGTGCTACATCGCTAGTCCGGGTGGTCGGCGGCCCAACGCCGGGGGTCGGCGGCCCAACGCCGAAAATATCACCATACTATATGACTGATACATCAACACCAACCGACCCAATTGTAGGCATCGATGATGCGACCGCCCAACGGACTCGAACAGTATTCAATTTCTGTTCCGGTGGTAGGTCTGCGATATTTCATTCCATCGGGTGTTTGTATGGCACTTATTTGGCAGACAAAACTGTACCCAGTTGTCCCGAATGTACGGTTGACCGGTGCGTGTGTAAGAGACGATTAACAGAATGTAAAACCAACCGTTTACGCGATGATTTCAGTATGTTCTCCACCTCGGGCGGGGCGTTTGTCACACTGGTGTTGCATATCTTGTACGCGAATGAAATTCCCTTGACCGATGATACCTGGCGGTACTTTATTGTTGAATTTTTTAATAAGTTCAATGTACGAGTGCTTTTACAACTATATACCATGATGATCGTGACCACCGCCTACAATGTGTATTTACGAAATTTTACTGGGAATATTGATTCGGTGGATGCGAATGTGTGTTATGATTCGGCGATTGAAATTATCAGGGATATGGTGAATGAAGTGTTCGATTCATACGAAACGACTGTGCTGGATGGGAAGAAACTTGTGTGGAAGAAACCCGTGTTTGGCGAATCGTCCCAGTTCATATACAATTATCATCGGATGGACGCTGATATCCCGAAGGCGGGCGAAACGGATGATTTTGATTTTTTGAATGATCCATCATACGATTTGTATCAGGCAATGTACTGTGTGATGCGGTCATCTGTCATTTTCACCGCACATAAAGATAATTTCGATCCCCTCCCACCCCACAACAATTCATTCAATATGGATTCGGGTGCATTTGGGGCTCTGTGGAACAACCAATTTTCAAAATATGATTTCACGAAATTGGAAACTATTGTGGTGAATACAATGTCACCGGTTGAAGATGAATTTGACGATATTTTGACGAGGTTGAATAGTACCCCCATATACACTGGATTTGATTTGTTGTTGAATGGGGGAATCTATGCATTGGCACAGCAGTTCAATGATACCCAATATATAAAAAATATCCAGACCGAAATTGATAAAACGCCCGGATCACCCACAACACTTCACTATATTTCTACAAGGGGGGGCAGGTCCCCCATCACCCCCCAACTGGGTAATATTGGTACAAACATCCCCATGGGGGGGGACGCGTCCCCCCCATTCACCGATATATACAACTCCGAATATCCGCTACAATCTACCATATCCGATCCATCCCGATTCCTGGCACTGAAAGGGAATAATGATCGATACCCCGTGATATTGTTATTGTACGCGGCGATTCAAACGTATGCGGGGATACAGGGCGTGGATGCGAATGTCGCGGAAAAAATCGTGTTTGATAGTTTGACCGTGGCTGTACCTGATCCAGGGAACATATTCAACGCACCATTCCCATCGGTAATCACCCCGGAAATATTGACGGAGAATGATCTGTTGTGGCAAATCAATCAATTGATTGACGGTGTTCGTCCGGGAATTGTCACCGATATCATGGGCGAATCATCGGTGATTGAGCGGGCGTTTCGGTGTTTCACTGGATAAGAGGGGGCGGCGCCCCCTCACACTCCCCCCGCACTAAAATACTGTAAATTATATTTTTTCATTTACGAATGAAAAAATATCACCAACCCCTCACTCACGAGGGAAGGGTGGTCGGCGGCCCAACTGGGGGGAGTTCCGCCCCCCACACCCCCCATCGTTAACGATGTCAGTGGGTGGTCGGCGGCCCAACGCCCCCTCACTCAAGAGGGAAGGGTGGTCGGCGGCCCAACGCCGTACCATCCCCACCCCGTATCCTTGCCACACAGAGTCTTCTCGTGGATGATTTCCCGCTCATCCACTGAGCGATGCACTGAGCGATGCAATCGAATCTTCCGCCCAAACCGCGGATTGGCTTGTCGGAACCGGAAAATACGTACCCCCGTTTCCGCGAAACATCGCTGGGTCTGGTCGGGGTTGTACCCGTACTCGGAGATCAGGTAATGGCGCAGGAAGGAGCGGAATGTTTCGACCAACACTGGTTCGGGAAAATCGTCTGCAATGTTGAATCGCATCACCACATCCATATCGTACTTATCCAACATTTCGTAAATGTACAACGCGCATATATTGTCGTCCATATTCTTCGCATATGCGCTGATGGATAGGTCGCGGAAGGTGGCCTCCCAGGTTTCAATGGTTCGCGCCACATCAAACCCTTCCCGGAACAATAGTTGGACTGATAGAGGGGGTTGTGTCATCATTGTCATTGTCATTGCAAAATATACATTGTGGAGATTGTGGGTGGAAAATTGGAGGTTCGTGTAGGGGTTTCTTATGGGAAGCGGGTTAGCAAACATATCATTGTCCACATTCAACAGTGATGTATCCATGATCCGCACCAAATCGGCGATCCGGAACCAGTACAGAGTGCGGTGCTCCATCAGGCATATCACTTGATTGGTGGGGAAAGATGTGATCGGGGTTCCCGCCAAATCTTCCGTCACATCATACCGGGTAGCGTGCGACCATTTCCATCGGAATGCGAATCGCGCCAGGATGCGGTGGACTCGGTTTCCCATCACGTACAAACATCGGATCTGGGTGCGTTCCGTCTCTGTCAGGAATCCGTTGGTTTCGCCCATTAGCATGAAATTGTAAATGGAATTGGTTCGGTTGTCTGCACACATATCAAATCCGCGCACTATACACTGGACCGCGACACCCACTTCGTTGGCGGGATCAGTACGTAACAATCGGTCATATACACCAAGGTCATTTGGATGACGTGGGTTACATGTGCTACATATCATGTGTGTGTGGAAATACACATAACACACGTGATATTTTCAAATGGTTTGCATGGTGGGCGTGGACCGATTTAGGCCGTCAACATCTTGGTTTTTCCCACCGATACATCCACCGTTTTCCATAGTCGACGGAACACCGATTCCTTAATGTACGGAATCTCATGTTTCTCGCACACCGCGCGCATCTTGGGGGCGATCCGCTGGTACGTCAGCGCCGACATATCGGGAAACACGTGGTGCTCGATCTGGTAATTCAGGAACCCGTGCATGATATCCGTCACGTCATCGCCGTACGCATAATTCACGCTCCCCAGTATCTGGCGCAGGTAGAACTCGCCGCGGTTGGTTCTATCATACGACTCATTGAACCGGTACACGTCATCGCCGCAATGGTTGGTCACAACCACTATGAAAGTATGGATGTTGCAGAGAATCTCCGCACACACGGTATTCACCAACAGGTTTCGACCCCACTCGGGATTAATGAGGTAGGCGATGGAAGGCAACGCCACATAATGGTACAGGAAATAGGGACCAATGACGTGCTGGAAGAACTGGCCGAAAGTGAACCAGTATCGCGATGCGATCAAGGGTTTGTATATCATACAAGTATCGCGACCCTTCACTACCACCGTATCGGTCTTCTTCTCATGTTCCCTAATCATCAGTTCCTTGTAGGTATTGGATGCATAGTACGCCCATCGCCATGTAGGGATGGCGACACAGTACATGATCGCGCGTTTCGCCAGGTCAGATACAGGCAATTTCTGGACAATTTCCAGGTTATCCTCCACCAAATCGGGGTCCAGGGTTCGTTCGCCCAGATGGAAATGGTGGTAATTGTTGTGCTCCAGGTTCCACGCTTCGGGCAGGAACCAATCGAACCAATCCATGAATCGGCGCATCGACCCTATGCCAAATTTGAACCGGTTGTAATGTTTCGTCTCGTCCGCACGGTCGTAGCCCCCGTGACAGGTATGGTGGCCGATGATTGTCCATCGCATCGTCGTATACATGGAAAGACAGAACCACGTGAGCGGATTGGGGGCGAGCACCGCACACGCGAGTCCAATGACACGAAACATATTGGAAATGAGAACCATCCGATTCAGGTGAGCCATCTGGTCCTCGGCTGGGATGGTTTTTGTGAATTCGCGAATTTCCTCAATGTCGGCGGTGAATTGTTTCAAATCCAGTTGGCTCAGCGGATTGGATTTAGGAAAGCGTAAGTTGGTTCCGGCGAGGAGGGGCGTTACGCCGCCCACCACTTGGGGGGCATTCTCCCCCCCACACCCCCCTGATGGAGCATCTGATTCAATTGAGGGCGTTGTACCGTCCACTACAGGAGCATTCATTGGTTCGATTGTATCCGTCATGCGATATACTGATATATATACATATATATATATATACATTATACACTGACCCCATACATGCCACTCAAGTACAACTCCACGCCCATCCCCACCTCCACCCAGAAAGCGGTGAACGACATCATCAACCAACATAAGAAACCCGTGTTCCTCCACTCCATGTACTATTTAGTGCGCGACACATTGTTCGCGTACATGTGTTATGTGGTGTTCGCGCGAATGGATAATTCTATCCCCGAATGGATCAGGTACCCCGTGTACTCGATCGCCATGGGAACTGTCCTGACGGGTCATTGGGTGCTGGGCCACGAATGTGGACACGGATCATTCAGTGTTTCAAAACTCCAGAATGATCTGGTGGGCTACATCGTCCACTCGGCGCTCCTCGTCCCCTACTTTTCCTGGCAGTACAGTCACAACAAACACCACAAGTACACCAACCACCTGATCCACGGCGAATCCCATGTTCCCGACACGAAAAAGGGGGCGGGGGCAGCGTTGGCGGTGAAACGATGGCTTGGCACCACATTCGGTACCGATGAGGCGTTTGCCATTGTTTCCGTTGCGGGTCATTTGCTCGTGGGATGGCCACTCTATCTCTGGTACAATTTCACGGGCGGGAGGGTTGCCCCTGACATGGAAACGAAATTGGATCGTCGTGGGAAAATGGATCATTTCCGCCCCTCCTCGCAGACCATGCCACGGCGACTCGCCACCAAAGTCATGCTCAGTACCGCGGGATGTATCGCGACATGCGTTGGGCTGACTTGGTACAAGGCATGGTACCAGTACATTGGTCCCTATGTGGTAATCAATGCCTGGTTGGTACTCTACACTTGGCTCCAGCACACCGATCCCGCGGTTCCCCATTATGGGTTGGGGACTGACGGGGAGGATACGCCCGAACAAACCCACTACCACCACATGGTCGGGGCATTGTGTACCATTGACCGCCCCTACCCGTGGTTAGTAGATGAACTCCACCACCATGTTGGCACCACCCATGTGGCCCATCATTTAAATTACGGGGTGCCCCACTACGAGGCGGTGGAATGTACTCGCAAATTGAAAGCGGTGCTGGGCGACAGGTACCTATATGACCCCACTCCTGTATGGAGGGCGGCGTTGAATGTGGGGCGTGATTGCGTGTATGTGGACTCGGTGGAGGGGGTGCAACTGTACAAATAGGGGGCATGCTGCCCCCTACGACCCCCTGCCTGCGAGAATAGATTGTTTACATTACACATCATATGTACAGAAAACATATGATGCTAAAAACCCTAGCACATTCAGGGGGTCGTAGGGGGCAGCATGCCCCCTAAATGGTAATAGCCATTCACTCCGTGCCACAACACATACTTGGAGATCCCGCACATTCGGCCCGCAAACACCGCGGCGGAAACTGCCAGGAGTTGCCAATCGTTCCAGAGAAAAATGTACCCCGTGCTCGCCACCAAACATCCGCCGTAAATAGCCAAATGCGTATACGGACGGATGATATTCTTACGAACCAATGTCATCAGGAACGTGGAGGACTGGATGGCGATCAGGGTATTGTAGCCCATGTTGAGGTATTGGATATCCGTGGAGGCGATAGATGAGGCCGCCGCGATTACCTGATAAAAGGAGAAGGATCGGCGGAAGAGGGTGGTGGATAGACGTGTGCTCTTATTCGCCACCCTCACAGTAGTCAATCCAGGCGTGCCGTGGACGCGCGTCACCAAATCCACCGCCAAATGGAGACACATTGTGGCTAAAAAGGGGATGTAGGGGCTGGTTGCCAGGATTTGGGCCAATCCCAAATCAGGACGACCAGCGGATCGCACCACCGCCTCATACAGGTACGGCCCACATCCCCGCAACGTAAACAGGATCGTATGCAATCGGTACTCCTCATAAATAAGCAGGGGTTTCTTGGGGAGACGGAGACGCAACACATTGAATATAAGGGACGAACTGGAGAGCATCATATGGGCGACCATTGTCATGGTATTGAATGCGTTGATCTCTTCATAGCCCAAACTGCCGTATATGGGGAGGTGGTAAAGGTACCGGTAAGCGAAATTCAACAGACAAGTGATCCCCAAGGTTTTGTGAAGATGGTACGGATCCTCATGGGTGATGAGGCGGTCTTTGATGTGGGTGGTGGTGGTGGTGGTGGTGGTGTGTGAGCGAGTCGTTACCATGACAGGATATACGTAAGTATCGCAGAAATTCTTTACATTGATTGACCACATCCACAAACATTGTGAACCCGACATACATCGTTTACGCAACATCGTCAAAACACAATGTTGCCGGATTGGTTATCGTCAACACCGACATATCCACCACACGAATAGTCGCTTCGAATATTGGAGATATCACAGTATCGAATCCGAATTTGATAGGACCTCCAATAATTGGAAATACATTCACCATAAATGCCGACGGAATCATTATTGGTAGAATGAGAAACTCAACCAATTTTCCAGGAATGGTTTTTGCGGACATTTTCACCATATCAGTATATACATTGGACTGTTATTCTTTTTTACAGGGCAAAAAAATAAATATTTGGTTCACAATCATTATCCACCGCTCCAATCACCGCTCCAATCACCGCCCGCACTGGCACATCCACAAACACCGTGAACCCGAAATCAACCAATGGCTCAATCACAGGAATTTCAAACCCACCCGTGTTCCGCAATAGCATATATCTCCAACAGTTGTGCGAGATTGGAATACATGTCATGTACATTGTCGTGTCATGTTTTACCATCATGGAAAAATATAATACATCAGGTGTTTCCTCGTTCCACCACCTAACGACGACCCGCCGCGCGCTCCTGACTCGCGCGGATTCGGGTATCTCCATGTGCGCGATTGTCACTACGGTCCTCCCACATGTAGTTGGACGCGCAGTTCTTACCACCATTGTGTTGCGCCACGCGATGACCCGCATCCTTTCCGTCCATATGGTGCTGGACCGATGCGGTGCTCATTCCGCGCGCCTCATACTCGCTGCGGGCGAAATTGCGGACCGCCTGATTGTTATTCAGGGTTCCAGCCTGACCGTTCTTGATCTTGCGGTTGATTGCCATGGAAGCGGCTCCGTACTTTGGTGCGTTTCTTGTGTTTGGGGAAGACATTGTTGTGTGATGCTGGGGTGTGTGCGGTGGAGATCGTGGTATACGCTCAAATCAATTTTGCAAATGATAACGCACTATTTCAATTTCGGTACCGTCTTGTACACTATGTATGCATCGTATGCCATGAAGATGGGTACACCACATATATTAATGTAATTGTGAGTCTTATACAACCACCACATGGACCAGAACCACACCGGGTATCGCACCGTGAATATCGTAAATAACCGGTACCAACAGAGGGCGCGGGGCGGAAGAACTGCGTTTAGTAGAGATATGGATTCGCATAACATGAATGCGTTTCCCATATAATGTGTTGATGGGATGGGGATACCTACAATGTATATGAACAAACACCCCATATGGTGGGCCAATAAATCCGTTCGTCGCAATTTCCTAAATATTCCCATGCACGAAAGGTCAATTGATAAATAGGCGGTGAACGCCCATATATTCGGTGTGAACTTTTGGTGCTCGTGTTCGGCGTACATTGTCATCAGACGGATTGCGTTCAGGAACAGTCCCCACAAGAATATGCTTCGGTACAGAGTGAAGGCTTGGACGAGATTCATACATGCTATGCAGAGAATAGTTCTATATACATACGATTCGCAGGCGGAATTGTCGCGGAATTGGAAGAGATTTTTATGGGTGGTTGCACGGGGTGGTGGTGGTGGTATATATGCGTTTTGTCACACCTGCACGTAAAACACACATAATGTGCGTGTAAAACCGTAGGTAACTAACAACTCACACATAATGTGCGTGTAAAACCGTAGGTAACTAACAAATCGTGTAGAAATGTACGTGTAAAACTGTAGGTAACTAACAACACTCACACAGTGTATAATGATGATGATGATGTCTGGATTTGAATATACAACATGTGGATTCATCTATTGGGACTATATCTGAAAACGTTCAAAAAAGACCCCCGAAGGAGACCCCCTCGGCTCTGACCCAGACATTATATTTGGTCATTATAATGTCTGGGTCACGAAAATCGACCGCTGAATCC
>Ga0308005_10000328_pt1 | contig 17817 bp, 15 predicted proteins | sample Neamet67_FD_203142 | JGI IMG/M metagenome (GOLD analysis project Ga0308005, IMG submission 203142) | Marine microbial communities from water near the shore, Antarctic Ocean - #67 | ecosystem: Environmental > Aquatic > Marine > Unclassified | place: Southern Ocean | collected 2014-06-07 | reverse complement strand
CAACAAACGAGCCGGTGATAATGGCCGCAAAGGCAGGGCCCAGAAAGGTGACGGCGGGCATGAGGGCCGGCCGTATGGCGTGTTTCACGATGATTTGGAGAGTGGGGACTCCTTTTGCGTGTGCGGTTCGGATGTAATCCTGTGAGAGGACATCAAGCATGCCTCCCCGGGTGAGTCGGGCGAGGTAGGCCGCGACTCCGAAGCACAAAGTTATGGAGGGGAGGATAATGTCGCTGGTGCGGCTCCAGCCTGCGACATTGAACCAGTCGAGGGGCGCGGCGATGGAGATTTGGAAAATGGGGCCGAGGACAAAGGCGACAACGCAAATTCCCGCCATCGCGACTACCATGGCGAGATAGTCCTGCCATCGGTTGTGGAAGAGGGCGGCCACGATTCCCAGTGGGATTCCGATCAACATCCCGAGGATAAGAGAGATCACGCCAAGTTTTAATGAGACCGGGAAGGACTCGGAAATCAACGTGGAGACCTTCCGGCCTTTCATCGCCAGCGAGTCGCCAAAGTCACCATCGACCAGGATATTTTTCCAGTAGTTGACATACTGGACGGGCAGCGGCTTATCGAGTCCGTAGTAGGCCTTGAGGGCGGCTTCTTCTTCAGCTGAAGTTGCCTTGTCACTGGCGAAGGGATTGCCGGGAATGGCGCGAACGGCGAAGAAGACGAAGGTGACGAGGACAAAGACCACGACAATGGTCTGGATCACACGGGAAAGGATGATTTTGAGCATCGGGAGTCGGACTTATTTTTCGATTTTAACGAATTTGAACGGATGATTGTTGAGGAGAAGGGGATTCCAGTTTTTGACCTCGGGGCGGATCAGGTAATTGGTGGTGTACCAGTAAATGGGGAGGACGGGAGTGTCCGCAAGAATCGTTTTTTCCGCCTGTGAAAGGACGTCCATGCGGGCGGCAACGTCAGCCGTGTTTTCCGCTTTGGTGAGAAGGTTCTCAAACTCTTTTGATCCCCATCCGGTGTTGTTGTTTCCGCCGTCCGCCACCCACATTTCGAGGAAGGTTGTCGGGTCTAGGTAATCGCCGATCCAGCCTGCCACGCAGAGGTCGTAGTCGGCATCGTATTGTTTTTGGAGGTAGGTCGTCCATTCCCGTTGGACGATGCGAACCTTGATGCCCAGCTGTTGTTTCCACATTTCTTGCAGGGCTTCCGCTTCGCGAAGACCGGATTCTGAATTGGTTGTGAGAAGTTTGATTTCCGAGAACTTGGAGTCGGTCGAGTAACCGGACTCTTTGAGGAGGGCTCGGGCTTTCTCGGGGTCGAACTGGATGAGCCCGGGGACCTTGTATTCGCCGAAGGGCGGGACGATTCCGGAAGCGGGTTTTTGGCCACCGAGAAGGATTTTTTCGCAGATTGCTTTTTGATCGATGGAAGTCGCAAGAGCGCGGCGGAAATTGGGGTTGTTGAGTGGTTCCTTGCGGGTGTTGACTCGAATAAATCGGACGCCCACGTAAGGTTCCTGGCGGAGTTGGTCGGGGTATTTTTTCTTGGCCATCGGGATGAGCTCCGAGGGCACGGTATAGGTCATATGAAGTTGTCCGTCCCCAAACATGCGGGTTTCGGTATAGTAATTCTTGATGGGAAGGTAGCGGATGCCATTTAAGTCCACCTGATCCCTGTCCCAATAGTGGGGGTTTTTCTCGACCTCGAGAAAGTGGTTGGTACGCCAGGTCTTAAGCTTGAAGGGGCCGTTCGAGACGAGGTTGCCCGGGCGGGTCCATTGCGAGGAGAAGGCGGTGTTGATTTTTCCGTATCGAAGAACGATGTGTTTTGGAACGGGATACCAAGTGTAGTGCTTGGTGATTTCGGGCAGAAACGGGACCGGCCCACGGAGGGTGATCTTGAGAGTGAAATCATCGACTGCGGTCACGCCGACCTGGGCTTCTTCCCAAAGATTGGGTTTGCCGGCTTCGTGATGACCGATGAGGCGGTCGAGAACAATCTGGCGGACCTCCTCAGGGACAACGTCGGTCCACGTCACGAGGCTGGAGTCGGATTTGAGGGACTGAAGTTGCTCCTTGCTCAGTTTGTCGATTCCCTTGGCGTTGCAGAAGATACGTTTCTCGGTCTCAGAGAGGTTTTTCAGATCAACTTTCTCGGCGGTGATCTTCGCGAGATCGATGGTTTCGTCTTCCTTGAGATAGGGTTTCAGCTTTTTCAGGTCGATTTCCTTCAAGTCGGAGAATTTCTTGCCGACAAAGTTCTCGAGTTTGAGGCTGCGTTCACCTTCGAAGTTCGCTTTTTTGAGAGTCTCCCAGTCGAGAGGGAAGTCCGGGTCATTTCCGCAGAGGATATGGCCGAAGTGGCTGCGGTTGTAGGCTTCTCCGTTTTTGAGGAAGTAGAGCATTTCGGAATATTCAGCGGGCCAATTGGGGTCCGGTGAGAGGAGGCGCTTGTAGGAGAAGACAAAATCGACGGCCGTGACAGGTACGCCGTCGGACCATTTGGCTTCGGGATTGAGGTTGAAAATCCACTCTGTAAAGTCATCGGAAGGGGCCCAGGTCAGGGCAGCGCCCGGTAGTGAGGTGCTGTCCTTTGCCGGGTCTTCGACACAGAGGCCTTCGAAAAGAGCGCGGATGATGTTGGACTCTAGGACTCCCGAGACGAGGTGCGGATCGAGTCCTTTGGGCTCGTTGCTGTTACCGATGATGAGAATGTTTTCCTCATTGGCGATCTCGACGTCGGATCGATTCTCGCATGACACGAAAGCGAGGCTGGCGAGGGCTGGAAAGAGCAGGTTCCGAAACACGGGTGAAACCTTGGACAAATGAGAGAGAAAGGGAATGAATTTTTGTATTCTGGGACTTTCATTTGACAATGGGGTTCGAATAGAAAGAAAACCTTATGCGTCAAAGACGCTAACACCCCGAATGAAAGTTTATTTCCTCCGCCGCTTGCTACTGGTCCCATTGACCGTGCTGGGAGTGACTTTTCTTGTTTTTGCCATTACCCGGGTGATGCCCGGAAGCCCACTGGAACGGGAATTGCAGGCCGCGGCGGCCGGGACCTCCGAAGGCGGTGGTGGTGGCGGCAGCGGGGGACAGAGCGGCGCTTTGTCCGAGGAGCAGATCGAGGCCTTTGAGCGTGAATACCTATATGACAAGAATGTAGTCATCGCCTATATGACGTGGTTGGGCCTGTATCCACGCGAACGGCTTTACAGTGAGGCCGAATTTAAACCTTCGAAACAGGGCGACCAACTCAGTGAGGAGATGATCGGGGGAAGTCTTGTCAAAGATCCTTCAAAACAAGTTCTCGTCAGTCTTGCGGGAACCGGCCGCCCGGTAGTGGTGCAGAAAGACAATGGTGAAATCGAATGGGCACGTTACGTGGATCGCTCGAAGCCAATCGCCGAGTGGCAGGATATCACCGAAGACAGCTGGGAATATCGCTACGAAACAGCCGAGCAGCGGTTTGAAGTTCACAAGGAGCGGGAGGATGGCGTGACAAATCGAACCGTTGATAATTATCTTCCTCGGGCGGTCATCTATAAGTCCCGGATCTCCGGGTTGCTACAGGGCGATATGGGGAAATCCTCGGTTTTTGGAGAGCCGGTTCTGGATTTGATCAAGTCGCGCATGCCGGTTGCTCTCTACTTTGGCATCCTCACGACCATTCTGACTTATGGAGTGTGTTTGCCTCTCGGAATTCTCAAGGCAATCAAGCACCGCACGCCCATTGATAACCTGAGCTCGGTTCTCATCTTCTTTGGTTACGCCATTCCGGGCTTCGCTCTCGGGGCGCTCCTGCTCGTTTACCTTGGAGCCTACAAGCCGATCTTTCCAATGGTCGGATTGGTGTCACAGAACTTTGACTCCATGACCTTCCTCGGGAAAATAAAAGATCTCGCGTGGCATACTGTCCTCCCGCTGATTAGCTACGTCATTGGATCTTTCGCGTGGATGACGATGATGATGAAAAACAACCTCATGGACAATCTTGCCGCCGACTACGTTCGCACAGCGGTGGCAAAAGGGGTGAGCTTTAACCGAGCCGTTTTTCGTCATGCCTTTCGGAATTCCTTCATCCCAATCGCCACCAGCTTGGGCCAATTGATCACCCTTATCGTTTCCGGCAGCCTTCTGATCGAAACGGTTTTCGATATTCAGGGGTTCGGCCTGTTGCAATTTCGAGCCATTACTGGTCCCGATCAAATGCTCATCATGGGGACATTGACCGTCGCCTCGTTTCTTATGGTCATGGGAAACATCCTCTCTGACATCATCGTTGCCCTCATCGATCCGAGGGTGAAATTCCATTAGACCATGAAGCTCGGAATTGGAATCTCCCTCATCGTTGCCTCGGTTGCCAGTGTCTTGGCTGACCGCGCCGACTTGAAGCTCCCTACGATCAGCTGGGGGTATAATTTTTCCCGCTCGGCCGGTGATTTAAATCTGCCCTTTGACTTTCTGGAGTGGCTGGTTTCGAAGGCCGGCTTCATCACCGCAATCATTCTTTTTCTGGTGGGAGCGTGGCTTGTTCTGAGCAAGCTCACAAGCGGTCCGCCAAACCCGGTGACGATCCGCAAGATCCAGCGCTTCAAAGCGATCAAACGGGGGTATTATTCCTTCCTCATTTTGGTGGGCCTGGCCGGACTGGCAGCGCTGGACCAGTTGATTGTGGGCAAAGAGGCGCTTGCGGTGAAATTCGAGGGGGAGTGGCATTTCCCGGCTTTCACGACAAAGCTGGAGAAGAACAAGGACTTTGGCATCACAGATCCGGCTCAGGCTGATCTTGAGCCTAACTACCGTGAATTAAAGAAGGTCTTCGCAGACAAGGCTGACGCCAGTGTGATCCTCCCACTACGCCCCTACAATCCGACCCAAGATACCATCAGTGCCTTGGCCAAGGAGATCGATCCGGCGGAGTCGGATTACAGTGGACTGGGAACACGTCTCTACAGCCCAGCGCAGCCGGAAGCGCCGCACCTCCGCTTCACCTATCGAAAAGGCATTCGCCAAGGGGATGCGCAGGGTTGGAACAAGGAAGGGGACCGCGTCTACAAGGTGAAATATCGGGATGGCGAACTCGTTGAAAGATCACAGGAATGGGAAGGCGAAGGGGCTCTGGTAGACTTTTTGTCCAACTCCAAAGTGCAGGAGGAATACGATGTCAGCTATCCGCCTTCTGAGCCGAAGATGTCGCATCTTTTGGGAACCACTTCCCAGGGGGATGACGTCATTGCTTATCTCTACGGTGGCTTACAGGTGAATTTCCAGGCCGCCATCATTTACATCCCGATCGTCTACCTCATTGGAATTACGGTGGGGCTTCTGATGGGATATTTTGGCGGATGGTTTGATTTGGTCGTGCAACGGATCATTGAAATTCTCTCTAACATCCCTTTCCTCTTCCTCGTCATTATCATCACGCTGGGCGTTCCGGCCCAATACAAGGATCGGTTGGGATTTTACCTCATCCTCGGGATCCTCTCGATCTTCGGTTGGATGGGCATGACCTACCTCATGCGGACGTCGGCCCTGAAAGAAAAAGCGCGGGATTACATAGCGGCGAGCCGGGTTATCGGGGCGGGGGTGCCTCGGATCTTGTTTCGTCATTTGCTGCCCAACTCGGTCGCGATTCTGGTAACTCTGGTTCCGTTTTCGATCTCGGGATTAGTACTTTCATTGACTGCACTCGACTACCTGGGCTTTGGCCTCCCGGTGCAATATGCGAGCTGGGGAAAGCTCCTCAAAGATGGTCTAAGTTCTCTTTCATCACCTCTTCTAGTGACCTCCGCTTTCTCATGTCTTGTCATCATGCTGGTGCTGGTGACCTTTGTGGGAGAAGCGATTCGCGAGGCATTTGACCCCAAGAAGTATACCTATTATCGCTAAGGATTCATGCGTTGGCTTATTCTGATTTTTTCCCTTCTTCTTTTGTCCTGCCAAAGGGAAGAGGAAGCCTATGTTGCGGGGCTTGGCTTTGATGAATTTGTGCCTGTCTTCAATGACTACATGAAAACGTGGAATGCCGATAAACTGGCGGAGGCTCAAGAGGAGTTGACCATGGCCGAGCCGGATTCGGCGGCGGCGAAGGATTCCGCGAAACTAGTCGAGCGTTTTGAACGTCGGGTGGCGCTTGGCGAATACTTCAGCTTCAAAACACCCGCTGATCTTCCGGATGATCTTGAGTGGAAGGACGGTCTTGATGAACCGGAAGATTCAGATCCTGCTGCAAAAAAGGGCGGAGTGTTTCGTTATTACGTGGCGAGTTTCCCCCCCACTTTACGGCCCTTCGGTCCCGCTTCCAACAGCGGGATGAGAGGAGAGCTATACGATGATGTTCAACTTGGGCTGGTAGCCTTGAACCGTTTGAATAGTTCGGTCATCCCGGCGACGGCGGAAAAATGGGCCCATGGCCCAAACAAGCGGACCTGGTATTTCAAGATTCATGAGGATGCGGCTTATTCTGATGGAGTGGAAGTAGAGGCTCGGGACTTTGCCGTTTCGGCATACCTTCGCATGTCGGACTACGCGAATTCGCCTTTTTACAAACAATACCTGCGGGAAGAGATTGCCCAGATTGCGATCTACGACGAGCACACCCTTTCGGTGACCTTCCCTGAGGCCAAGAGTGAACTCGGAATGTATAACAAAATTGGGGATTTCGCCCCGTCTCCTCGACATTTTTATGGGGAGTTTGGGCCGGACTATGAAGAGCGCTATAATTGGAAACATCAGCCGAACACCGGACCATATTTTGTGCGAGATGGAGACATCGACAAAGGTGTTTCCGTCACTTTGACTCGGAACAAAAACTGGTGGGGGAATGACAAGAAATTTTACCGCTACCGATATAATCCGGATAAGATCGTCTGGAGAGTGATTCGCGACATTAACAAGAGCTTCGAGCTTTTCCGCGCGGGTCAGCTTGATATGGCTCTCGTTTCAGGCCCGAAGTCCTGGTATGAGAAGACCGAAATTCCAAAGGTTTACGATGGCTACATTGAACGGCATTGGTGGTACAACGATTTTCCGCGACCACAGTTCGGCGTCGAGATGAACCTCGATAAGGAAAAGCTCAAGGACATCAATGTCCGTCTCGGGTTGGCCCATGCGCTTAACTACGATAAAGTGATCAAGGTTCAATTTTGGGGAGACTACAACCGGCTTCCCGGATTTGTCGATGGCTTCGGAGACTTTGTGAATCCCAACGTTCTGCCCCGGCCATTTTCTCCGCAAAAAGCCCGCGAGTATTTCGCAAAGGCCGGATTCACTGAGGAAGGGAATGACGGGATTCTGCGGAAGCCGGATGGATCGAGGTTGGAATTCACCCTCAGCCATTACTCTGTGAAAACCTATGCCGATATCATGTCGATTTTGAAGACAGAGGCTCGGAGTGCCGGAGTTGACCTGATCCTAGATGGAAAAGACCCGAGTATCGTTTTCACCGATGCGATGGACAAGAAGTTTGAACTCACTGCGGTCGCGTGGTCTGTTCAGCCACCTTACTTCGCCTTCTACGAATACTTTCACTCCCGCAATGCCTATGACGAGCAGGGCAATATCAAGCCAAAGACCAATAACGTTTTCGCCTACAACGATCCCGAGATGGACAAATGGGTGGAGGAGTATCGGCAGACTTCCGACAACGAGTTTAAGAAGGAGCTTGCGCACAAAATCCAGCAGCAGGTTTACGAGCGGGGTGTTTTCGTTCCCGGTTGGAAACGCGATTTTGAGCGAGTGGCGTGCTGGCGCTGGATGCGTTGGCCGAATACGGAAACGGTGAAATTTTGCCCCCCGGTGGTGTCTTATCCCTACGAGCATTACAGCTTCTGGATTGATATCGAGATGCAGGAGGAAACGCTCGAGGCGATGAGGTCGGGAAAGACCTTTCCCGAGGTGCAGAATGTGATCGAGAAATACCGGAAGAAATGAGCACCTTATTAGATATCAAAGGGCTGGTGACCAGCTTTGACACTGATTCCGGTTGGGTCAGAGCGGTCGATGGAATCTCATTTTCGGTTGAGAAGGGAAAGACGGTTGGCCTGGTGGGAGAGTCCGGTTGCGGAAAAACAGTGACCGCGATGTCGATCATCGATCTATTACCAAAACCATCGGGACATGTTCTCGAAGGCGAGATTAATTTCAAAGGACGTGATCTCTGCAAGGTGACAGGGGCTGAAAAAAGAAAGATCAGGGGTGGAGAGATTGGCGTGATTTTTCAGGAGCCGATGGCAGCATTAAATCCCGTTCACCGGATCGGAAAGCAACTGGTGGAGATTCTCAAACTGCACGAGAAAATGTCATCACGGGCAGCGTTGCAAAAAGCAGTGCAGTTATTAGATGCCGTGGGAATTCCAGCGCCCGAAGAACGGATCTCCAGTTATCCTCACGAACTTTCAGGTGGCATGCGGCAACGCGTCATGATTGCGATTGCATTGGCCTGTGAGCCGGATCTTTTGATTGCCGATGAACCGACGACTGCTCTTGATGTGACAGTACAAGCTCAGATTTTGGAGCTGATTCAATCGATGCAGGCCAAATTGGGGATGGCCGTTTTGATGATCACCCATGATCTTGGAGTGATTGCCCAAAACTGCGACGAGGTGGTTGTGATGTATGCCGGTCGTGTGGTGGAGCGGGCTCCGGTCCGGGAGCTTTTTGCACATCCCCGCCATGCCTATACAAAGGGGCTTTTAAATTCCATTCCGCGTATTGAGAGTGAGCGCAAGAGCGAGTTGAATACGATCCCCGGACAGGTAGCCTCCATTCAGGATTTTGTTTCTGGCTGTCGATTTTGTCAGAGGATAGATCGCAAGAATTCCGTTCTCCTTCGGCAACGTCCCGACTATCGTGAAATCGCACTTGGCCACTGGGTCGAAACCTGTCCCGAATGTTTTCTGGCATGAACAACGATTCATCAAAACTACTTGAGGTCGAAAACTTGCGTCAGCACTTTCCCATTCGGGGAGGAGTGATGATGAAGCAGATTGGTGCCGTGAAGGCGGTCGATGGGGTGAGTTTCGATATCGAAACCGGAGAAACCCTGGGGCTCGTGGGGGAGTCCGGGTGCGGTAAGTCGACCTTGGGGAAGGCTCTCGTTCGTCTTCTGAATCCGACCGGCGGGAGGATTCGTTTTAAGGGGCACGACATCACCCACATGAGGCAGGGGAGAATCCGTCCGCTGCGCCAGGATTTTCAAATGGTGTTTCAAGACCCTGCTGAATCACTCGACGCCCGCATGGCGGTTGGAGAGTTGGTTGCCGAGCCTCTGATCATTCAGGGGATTGGGAATCGCGTTTCTCGACAGAAGAGGGTGGCTGAGCTTTTGGATCGGGTCGGACTTCCCGGGAACTCCGCTGGCAAATTTCCTTTTGAGTTTTCAGGAGGACAACGCCAACGGATTGGTATTGCGCGGGCCCTTGCTCTCAATCCAGATCTGCTTGTATTGGATGAGCCGGTTTCTGCGCTTGATGTTTCTGTTCAGTCGCAGGTCATGAATCTGCTGCTGGAATTGCAAAGGGATTTTGAAATGTCTTACCTTTTCATTGCGCACGATCTTGCGGTGGTGAAGCACATGAGTGACCGTATCGCGGTGATGTATCTTGGTAAGATTGTTGAACTCGCTCCTGCGGAGGAGATTTACCGTAACCCGCGCCATGCCTATACCAAGGCATTGCTCTCTGCCATTCCCGTGCCTGATCCTACTGCAAAACGGGCGCGCGTGATTCTGGAGGGTGATGTCCCAAGCCCCATTCATCCTCCCGCCGGGTGTGCCTTTGGCCACCGGGTGGGTCACGAGCGATATGAGGAGAGTGTTGGGCAGGAGCTCCCGTTCGAGGAAGTGGCTCCAGGGCACTGGGTTCAGAAGTGTCCGTGTTGCATCGACTAGTGGTATCTGATCAACCACTCATGCAGGAAAGAATTGTTGAAGAGATCGGACTTTTTCTCCTTTCGTAAAGCCCCCTGCTTGATGTGATAGGTGATCATCCCCGACAGTTGCCGCCAAGTAGGTAGTTGCCGGGTTAACCGGGTGATTCGACGATCTTGTCCACGCAGAATCTGGACCAGGTTTCGAGTGAGCGATAGAGCTCCCCTCTGAGAGAGGCTGCGGATTGAAAGGCAAGATTGGCGAGAGCGTCTTCGGCCGACGAGACTTCGTTATTTTCGAGTTCAAAGACGTGGACCACTCCCAGGTGGACCTTGCCGACATCGTTGCTGTCATCATTCAGAAGCGCAACAATGCGGTTTCTATGAGCACCAGAGATGTTGAGTTCTTCGTCGATTTCACGTTCGACACCGGCCAGGTAGGTTTCGCGTCCCAGTGGATCGGCACGTTCATCGATGGGGTTGATATGCCCTCCAATTCCGACAGATCCCTGGGCATGAAGACGGCTTTCACCGCCACTTTTTCCACGAGTGTAGTGGAGATACTGTCCTTCGTGATGGAAGAGGGCGTAGGGAATAATTTGCTTGAAGGAAGGATCTTCTTCAGCTTTGCCTCGGTCCATAAAAAAATTATTGGCAGGGTCAAGAAGAGCTTCCAAATACCGGTCGATATCGCTCTCGATGCCTTGGAATGATCCCAGTTCGTCAAATAATTCGCGAGGAATCACCAGAATCTCCTCGCCGTTGTAGTCGCGCATGGGCGAAGTTTGACAGCGGGAAGGGAGGGTGTCCAATCTTTGGCGCGGAGTTTTCATCGCAAGAGTGGTCTAGATTCTTGATAGATAGGGGAATGAGACCTAGTTTTCTCTCCATGAGAATATGGAATCTTTTTGCCCTGCCTGTGGTGGCGTCCACTGCTCTGGTGGGGTGCTTTGAGTTGGATGGCGAAGCCAAGATTGAAAATCTGGATAAGAAGCTCGATGGGCAAAGTTATGATCTTCGCCACAAGAAGAAATACCTCGCAGAGGAGCAAGTGAAATTCGCGAAGCACGAAAAAGCCCGGGAAGACATCAAGCTGGCCGTCAAAATCAAAGAAAGTTTGGACGAGAAGACAATTATTTTTGAGGAAGCCAAGCTCCGCAATGAGGAACTTGGGGAGTCGATCGACTTGATTGGTGAGGAATTTGAAAAGTATCAAGCAAGATATCGGGCGATTCTTCGAAAGGATGCCATTGGGGAGTCGATCGACTTGTCGGCAACCAAGGGGGACGAATACAAAGACGTCCGTATTTTGTCCATCAGTCCACTTCGGATACGCGTCTACATGCCTTCCGGTCCGCAGGAGATTCCGCTAAAGGAGCTCACTCCGGAAATTCTGGCGAAACTTCAGATGAGCGAGGAGGAAGCCAATAAATTCACCGAAAAACTTCAGTCCAATACCGCGCTCAGGGCCGAAAAATATAAGAAGTGGAAAGAGGGATTGGCCGAGAGAAAGGAAGAGGGACGGAAAACGGCCATTCTTCAGAAAATAAAGGACATGCAGGCTGAAATTTTTGAACGAGAAGATGTGATTCGGATCAAAATCGGGGAAATCAAAGGCTGGAAGTCCAAGGCCTCCCAATGGGAAGCCAACGCATTTAAAGAGAATGATCAGACGAGACGGAAAAAGGCGATACGCTACTCCATAGTCTATCGAGACAAAGCTCAAGAACTTGCTGACGAGAACTCGGATTCCTATATCGTGCTCAGCCGTCTCAATAATGAGTTGGAGGACCTCAAGCGATTGGGAATTCGCTAGGATTCCCTCCTATGAGGCTGACTGGCGGATAAAGTCAGATATCTTTTGAGGGTCGCCATCGGCCGACCATATATGGCGAAGGAAGTCCGCCGGATGAATGTCACCGTTTTCGCGCAGGAATTTTCGGTCTCCTCCGCAACTGAACATGACGTCTGGATGTAGTTCGCCCCGAAGTTTTGCGATCGCTTTGGCTATGATGCGCGGAAGATAGGCGATGGTGTCGAATTCTTCGTTGAATGAGGGAAGGTCCCCTCGGGTGACCTCCACTGGGCTGGCCGTTCCGTTTTGGACAACAAGAAAATAATCCCGACGCACGGAGGCGATAAGTAGGGCTGTTGATTCGGTGGGGGCACCTTCGTCAGCCAGGTCTTCGACAAAATCGAAAAGTTCACGCGGTTTGTAGCCGATACTGGAGAGAAAGGAGAGATCGTCTTCCGAGTAGTCGCTTATAAAATCATCCTTTCCTCCCTGGTAGTTGGAAAGGCAGCGGCGGAAAAGTTCGAGAAATTTTTCGTTCCAAGACATGGGGTGAGTTTTGCCACGGATCGACCTTTGTCAATGGGCCCCGGTCAAGAAAATGGTCTGACATTGACTTTAATATGACAAAAGTCAGACTTAATGTGTGTCACGAATCATTCTTTCTTTGGTTGCGATCTTAGCTTTGTCTTCTTGTCAAGAGACGACAAACCCGCAGGATATCCTTAAATACGAAGAGCAGGAGAGGGAGCTGGAAGCTCTGGAGGAAAAACTTAAGGAGCTTCGAGCTAAGCTAGCTTCCACAAAGAATGATCCGCCTAAAATACCTGTCGCGGATCTTCAGAAACAGCTCGAAGAAGAGGTTGCAATCACGAAGTTAGCTGAGGGATTGGCCGGGGGAAAGGACGAGGGAAGGAAAACGGCCATTCTTCAGAAAATGAAGGACATGCAGGCTGAGATTTTTGAACGAGAAGATGTGATTCGGATCAAAATCGGGGAAATCAAAGGCTGGAAGTCCAAGGCCTCCCAATGGGAAGCCAATGCATTTAAAGAGAATAATCAGGCGAGACGGAAAAAGGCGATAGGCTATTCCGAAGTTTATCGAGACAAAGCACAAGAACTCGCTGACGAGAACTCGAATTCCTATATCGAGCTCGCCCGTCTCAATAATGAGTTGGAGGACCTCAAGCGATTGGGAATTCGCTAGGGTTCCCTCCTATGAGACTGATTGGCGGACAAAGTCAGCCATCTTTTGAGGATCGCCATCGGCCGACCATATATGACGAAGGAAGTCCGCCGGATGAATATCACCGTTTTTGCGCAGGAATTTTTGGTCTCTTCCGCAACTGAACATGACGTCTCGATGCAGTTCGCTCCGAAGTTTTTCGGGCGCTTTGGCTATGATGTGCGGAAGATAGGCGAGGGTGTCGAATTCTTCGCTGAATGAGGGAAGGTCACCCCGGAGGACCCCACTGGCTGGCCGTTCTATTTTGGACAACAAGAAAATAATCCCGACGCACGGAGGCGATAAGCAGGGCTGTTGATTCGGTGGGGGCACCTTCGTCAGCCAGGTCTTCGACAAAATCGGAAAGGTCACGCGGGTTGTAGCCGATGCTGGAGAGAAAGGAGAGATCGTCTTCCGAGTAGTCGCTTATAAAATCATCCTTTCCTCTCTGGTCGGCGGAAAGGTTCGAGAAATTTTTCGTTCCAGGGCATGGGGTGAGTTTTGCCACGGATTGACTTTGTCAATGGACTCCGGTCAAGAAAACGGGCTGACATTGACTTAAGTGTGACAAAAGTCACACTCGGTGTGTGTCACGAATCGTTCTTTCTTTGGTTGCGGTCTTGGCTTTGTCTTCTTGTCAGGAGAAGGCAACCCCGCAGGATATTCTTAAATACGAAGAGCAGGAGAAGGAGTTGGAAGCTCTGGAGGAAAAACTTGACGAACTTCGAGCCAAGATAGCTTCAACAAAGAATGATCCGCCTGAAATATCTGTCGCTGATCTTCAGAAACAGCTCGAAGAAAAAGAGGCTGCACTCACGAAGTTGTACGAGGATCAGGCCGGGCTTGAGAAGGCCGCGAAGGAGGCGAAGGAGAGGCTTGAAGAGTATCAATCGAAGTATCGTATTCCGGAGTAAAGCGAGGACCGGGAACTCTTTGAAGAGGTGAAAAAACCGCTCCGACCTGTGGGTCGAAGCGGTTCAAAATGTTCGAACGCGAACGGAAGTCTAGGCGTCAATCTTGCGGTAAGCAGCCATGAGCGCATCCAAGCCTTCCTGACCTTTCTTGCTGGCTCCATGTTCCATACCGATGACACCAGTGAAATTCTTCTTGCGAAGGAATTTTGTGACGGCGATGTAGTCGAGCTTTCCAGTGCCTGGCTCCTTGCGTCCTGGTGATGCTCCGTATTGCACGTAGCTGACTTGATTCCATACTTTCTCGGCGTTTTCGATGAGTTTGTCACCATTGCCGATCTGGCCTTCGTGGTAGAAGTCGGCGAGAAGCTTGCAGGACTTGCGGTTGACCAATTTACACAGGAGGTGACCGTCTTCGAAAGATCTGATGAGAGGTTCTCCGCCACGCACGTTGTGGGAAAGGGGCTCCTGAGCCATGATAATGCCGTGCTCTTCGACGAGGTCGCAGCAGAGTTTCATGGAATCGACGGATGCCTTAATCTGCGCTTCACGAGTCATGGACTTATCCCGTGCGCCGGGAATCATGGTCATATTGGTTTGGCCGGTGATCTTGGCGACTTCGATGCCGCGCTCGAGTTCCTTCTTTACCCGCTCCTTTTGCTCATCGGTGGGCTTGTTGAACATGGCTCCGGCCCCTCCTGTGATCACACAGACGCCGAGTTCCATTTTCTTGTCCTTCATGAACTCGGCGATTTTTTCGATCGTTTCGTTCTTCTGTCCCTTGAGTCCATTGTCTTCCCAGGCGCGGAAGCCGAGGTCGTAGGCTAACTTAAGTTGATCGACATAGCTGAGCTTTTTGCCTTTGCCGCCGAAAAGGAGGCCGGGGTGGGGACCGAACTTGGCTTTGAAGGCAGTGCCTTTGGTGACTTCTTGTGCGAGAACGGAGGAGCCCATCAATGAGAGAAGGGAGGCTCCGGTGACTTGGCTGAAATTACGTCTATTCATGGTTTGGAGGGGGGAGGACTATCAGATTACTACGGGGGCTGCCAAGGGAAGAATCGAGAGTTGGCAGAAAGGAATGTCGCTCAAAGTTGGACAATCCGGTAAAATGGCGGGCTTGATTCACGTCTGGGTCGGAGTCGGTGAAGGTGGTTGAGGGGCCGGAAGCATCAATTACTCCGATTTTGATCCATGTGCTGCGATCGTCTATTCCCAAAAAAGTGAGGCCGAAATTTCGAGTCGTGCCAGTCCGTAGAAAACGGGGCCAAAAATGAAGCACCCTTCAGATCGAAAAACGAAAAATCGAGCAAGTCTCGGGTGTCATGAATCCTGGCGCAATGACCTGTCTGCTTCGGTGTCATCTGTCATTGGCTCAACTCGATTCGATGCTTTTATGAAACGTGATCGAGGAGGGCTTTTGCCGCATCGTGAAATGCGGCTGACGCTTTGGATTCGGAGGGGCTGAGAAGGGCGGTCGGTTCTCCACCGTCACACCGTTTCCCGATGATGGGTTCGAGGGGGATTTTCCCCAGAAGGGGGACCTTGATGCGTTCGCACTCCCGCTCGGCGCCGCCTTGTCCGAAGAGATGGTAGCGTTCTCCGTGGGCGCACTCGAAGTAGGACATGTTCTCGATCAGGCCAAGGATGGGAACATTGACCTTAGAGAACATGGAAACGGCTTTGCGGGCATCGATCATGGCGACTTCTTGAGGGGTTGTGACGATGATGGCACCGTCCAGCGAGACTGTTTGCACAAGGGTGAGTTGAATGTCTCCGGTGCCGGGCGGGAGATCGATCACAAGAACATCGAGTTCTCCCCAGGCGACTTGCTGAAGAAATTGCTGAGTGTAGCGGTTGGCGAGGGGGCCTCGGACAATGACAGGTGAGTTATCGCTGACGAGAAAGCCCATTGACATCAATTTTAGTCCGTGGGCTTCGATTGGAATGATGCGATCCTGGTCGTCGGCATTCGGTTGGTGATGCGTCACGCCAAACATGAGTGGAACCGATGGGCCGTAGAGGTCGCAGTCAAGAAGGCCGACTTTGAGCCCCTGTTGCGAGAGGGCGATGGCGAGGTTGCTGGACACGGTGGACTTGCCAACGCCACCTTTCCCGGACCCGACTGCAATGATGCGCTTGATTCCGGGAATTGAAGTGCCTCCGGTGGAGGCTTCGCCAGAAGAAGTGGGGTTTTGGACGTCGATTTCGATGCGAACCTTGCTCGGATCTCCAAGGAGCGGATCGAGGACGTCGTGGCATTCTTGAAAGATCTGCTGGGGGATTTTAGGGTCCTTGGTTTGGATCTGGATCTGGATGTGAGCCGAGCCCTCTTTCATCTCGCATCCCTTCACGAGGCCGAAGGAAACGATGTCCCGGGAGAAGCCGGGATATTTGATTTTTGAAAGGGCGTTGCGGAGGTCGTCGCTCGTCATAGCGCGAAGGTAGCGTCCCGCAGCCAGTCCGCTAGTATTTCTTGCGCAAGTGTGACGGTAAAATACCGAGTTGCTCGCGGTATTTTGCCACGGTTCTGCGGGCCACTTTGATTCGCTGTTCGTTCAAGAGTTTCTCAAGCTTGGAATCGGAGAGTGGTTTGGAGCGGTCCTCGCTGTTGATGAGTGACTGAAGGGCTTCACGAACCCCCTCGTTGGACACGTCCTTACCATCGGAGGTTTGGTAGCCGGTGGCAAAGAATTTTCGCATCTCCATCAAGCCGTGCGGAGTGGTGACGTATTTTCCGGCGACGGCGCGGGAGACGGTCGTGGGGTGCACCCCGATGACTTCTGCGATGTCATTCATAGTCATTGGCTTGAGATGACGGGAGCCGTTTTCGAGGAAGGGTTTCTGGCGGTCCACGATCTCACGGGCAATGGCGAGGATGGTCTCCTGCCGCTGATCAATGGCGCGAATGACGGCGCGCCCATCACGGATCTGATTGCGAAGATAATTGCGCGTTTTTCGGTCGTCGGAGGAGGCCGAGAGGAGGTCCTTGTATTCGTCGTTGATACGAAGGCGGGGAAGGTAACTTCCAGTGAGAGAAGCGATCCATTCATCGTGGTCTCCTCGGGCGATCTCGACATCGGGTTGGACGTAGGGATTTCCGTTGTTTTGGAAGCGGGAGCCGGGTGAAGGATCGAGAGTTCTGATGTGCTCGACCGCCTCGATAATCGTGTCCAGTGGCAGGTGGAGCTTTTTGGCAAGCTGGGGGAAGTGGTTGCGAGCGACTTCAGCGAGATGCTCATCAACGATCTCAGCTTCAAGTCCGTTGCCCAGGCCGAGGAAGTCGAGTTGAAGAAGGAGGCATTCTCTCAGGTCGGCGGCACCAACTCCAGAAGGGTCGAAATTTTGAATGGTGGCCAAGGCATTCTCGAGGCGATCGAGCGGAATTTGAAGTCGGGCGGCAAGGTCTTCAAGAGGCGCGTCGAGGTAACCGTGATCCGTGAGATTTCCGACAATGATCACGGCATCGGCTTGAGCGTTTCTATCAAGACCGCCTTCGCGAATCTGTTCGGTGAGGTGCTCCTGCAGGGTGAGGGGAGCGACAATAGAGTTGTGGAAATGTTCCCTCGCCTCGATGGAATCCTGGCTCATCCCCTGATTGCGGCGTTCCATGATGGCGAGTTCACGGAGGTCGTCATCGTAGGTTTCTTGCCAATCATCGAAGTTTTCCGAATCCTCCTTCTCAGAGTCGGTAATCTCGTCGAGCGACTCATTCTCCGTGACGTCCTCAAGGACGGGATTGATTTCCATCGCCTGATTGAGGAGTTGGCTAAGCTCAAGAGTGTTGGCCTGCAGAATCTCCAGACTCTGGCGCATTTGCGGCGCGAGCGTTTGTTGCTGCGAGAGCGACTGATGGAGTGAGGCGTCGGCCATGGCGTTATAAGAGACAAATATCGCCTTTCCAGACTGAGTAAAGCGCTAAGCAGAAAATGTGCCAAATTATCATTTTCTTTAACTGGGTGGCTGTTAAGGAGGTTGAGCATACCAATTTCCAACCGAGATTTATGACTGATACCGCAGATCGCATTCGCCAGAAGATGGAAGAAA
>Ga0308005_10000326_pt1 | contig 17833 bp, 23 predicted proteins | sample Neamet67_FD_203142 | JGI IMG/M metagenome (GOLD analysis project Ga0308005, IMG submission 203142) | Marine microbial communities from water near the shore, Antarctic Ocean - #67 | ecosystem: Environmental > Aquatic > Marine > Unclassified | place: Southern Ocean | collected 2014-06-07 | reverse complement strand
ACTTCGAGGACTTCGGCCACTTCAGTAGGTTTTTGTTTGAAGCGTCTAAAGCTGTGTATGAATCTAAGTCTGACGCATCTCTAATGACCCCAGCAGTTTACGCTGAAGGCTCTACTAGGGCTAACAATAACGTGCTTTGCTGGGCAGGTTGGGCTGCGTTGGATGTTGATGATCACGATCTAGTTGGTGATATTAAGACCGAACTGAACACTAGGTGGGGAGACTATGAATACATTTGTTATTCTACTGCCTCATCTACAAAGGGTAAACCTAAGTTCAGGATTGTATTCCCTCTGGAATATGATATTAATAACGATAAGATTAAACACTTCTGGTATGCCCTCAACAGGGAGTTGGGTGACTTGGGTGATGTTCAGACTAAAGACCTGAGCCGTATGTATTACGTTCCAGGGACTTACGCAGGGGCTGATAACTTTATATTCAGTAATAGTGGTAAATCTATTAACCCTCAAGTGCTTATGGATAAGCACGAGTTCGTAGTGAAGACTGGTAACTCGTTTATGGACTCTCTTCCTGAGTCAATGCGTCTTCAGATAATGGCTCATAGGAAGTCTGAGATGACGAATACGGATGTTCGTTGGAGTAATTACAGGGACTGTCCGTTTGTCAACAAGCGGTTAGTACAGGAATATGGTATGATCTCGGAGACTGGCTGGTATCATAAGATGTATCAAATTATGATATCAATAGCTGGTAACGCTTTGAAGAAGAAGTATCCGATATCAGCAAGAGAAGTAAGTAGTCTGTGTAAACAGATTGATATGGATAACGGTGGTTGGTATAATGACCGACCGTTAGAGAAAGAAGCAACAGGTGCTATAGAATATGTGTATGGCCAAATTTAAAATGTGGAGAATGTGTAATGGATGAATTGAATAGTAACATCGATAAATGGTTTAACGAGAGGGGTATCACTGAAAACGGTAAACCGATGTCGCAGGCTATCAAGACGTTAGAAGAAACTACTGAGCTATTGGACGCACTTAATAAGAGTGACCGAGCTGAGACTATGGATGCTATCGGCGACATTTATGTTACCTTACGTGGTGTTTGTATGACAGGTGGGTTTGATATGACTGAGTGTATCGCTGGAGCATATGATGAAATTAAAGACCGTAAAGGGCATCTAACCCCTGAAGGTATGTTTGTGAAGGAGGTATAGTTATGGGTATAATGGATAAACTAGAGAAGAACAGTCGTATCAAATCGAGTGCTCCTCTGAATAAATCGAAACTCTTCTCCGATAAGGAGATGACCACGACCCCAGTCCCTATGATCAACGTCGCATTATCGGGTGATCCTGATGGTGGTTTGTCGTCAGGTCTGACTACACTGGCTGGGCCATCTAAACACTTTAAGACTTCGTTCGCCTTACTAATGGCTGCCGCGTATCTTAAGAAGCATGAAGATGCCGTTCTGTTGTTCTATGATTCAGAGTTCGGTTCACCTCAGCAATACTTTACCTCGTTTGGTATTGATACGTCTCGTGTATTACACACACCTATTATGGACGTCGAGGAACTTAAGTTCGACTTGATTAACCAACTAGAGAATATCGAGCGTAAAGATAAGGTTATTATCATCATCGACTCAGTAGGTAACTTGGCCTCTAAGAAGGAATTAGAAGACGCTAAGAATGAGAAGTCAGTAGGTGATATGTCTAGAGCTAAGGCTTTAAAGAGTCTGTTCCGTATGACGACACCATACCTTACTATGAAGGATGTTCCTCTATTAGCAATCAACCATACGTATCAAGAGATTGGTCTATTCCCTAAAGCTATCGTTTCTGGTGGTACAGGTATCTACTACTCTAGTGATAACATCTGGATCATTGGTCGTCAACAAGAGAAGAAAGGCACGGAGATCGAAGGGTATAACTTCATCATCAACGTAGAGAAGTCTCGTTTCGTTAAAGAGAAATCTAAGATTCCTATCTCGGTTACTTGGGAAGGTGGTATCGCTCCATACTCAGGATTGCTGGACGTGGGGTTGAAAGGTAACTATGTGGCCAAGCCTACAATCGGTTGGTATTCTAGAGTGGATACTAAGACTGGTGAAGTCGAAGATAAGAAAGTACGATTCAAAGAGACCTTAACTAAGGAGTTCTGGGATCCTATCTTTGCTAACACGGACTTCAAAGCGTACCTGAAAAGTGAATATGAAGTTGGTCATGCGGAAATGATCAAATAAACTTGTCTTTTGTTATGATATAGAGTATAATAGGTACTATGAATTTAGAAACTACTATTTTGAGAAACCTCATTCAAGACGAGTCTTTTATGAGAAAAACCATTCCCCATCTGAAGTCGAAATACTTCGATGGGGCACATAAGGTCGTATTCGATGGGGTTGTAGACTTTGTTAATAAATACGAGAAGGTTCCTAATGAGGAAGCCCTCTCTATTGAAATGAAACAAAAGTCTGACATTCCTGGAGATCTCGTACCAGAAACCTTTTCTATCATAGGAGACCTTGCTTCAAAGACCGATGAAGTTGACGGTGATTGGTTGTTACAGAAAACAGAGAAGTGGTGTCAAGACCGATCTATTTTCTTAGCTATAATGGACTCTATTAATATCATTGACGGTAAGCATGAATCACTAACGAAGAATGCTCTCCCTGAATTGTTATCTGAGGCTCTATCAATTACCTTTGATACGAACGTCGGACACGATTATATCGATAACGCTAATGAACGTTATGACTTCTATCACAGAACCGAGGAGCATTTACCGTTCGATCTAGAGATGTTTAACACAATCACTAAGGGTGGTTTGGTTAATAAGTCTCTGAACGTTGCTCTCGCGGGAACGGGTGTAGGTAAGTCCTTGTTCATGTGTCACGTCTCTGCTGCTGCTCTATCTCAACATAAGAATGTATTGTACATTACTATGGAGATGAGTGAGGAGCGTGTAGCTGAACGTATCGATGCCAACTTAATGAACGTCCCTATTGACAAGTTAACCGATCTATCAAGAGAAGCTTTTGATAATAAGGTTAATAACATCAATAAGAAGGGCGTTGGTAAGTTAATCATTAAAGAATATCCAACTGGAGCAGCTAACGTGGGACACTTTCGTGCCTTGTTAACTGAGCTTAAGCTTAAACGAAGCTTCATCCCTGACCTTATTTGTGTAGACTATCTTAACATATGCTCTTCAGCCCGTATGAAGATGACTGGAGATACCTATACGTATGTCAAGGCCATTGCTGAGGAACTTCGTGGATTAGCTGTAGAGAATAACGTTCCTGTATTAACGGCAACACAGACTACTCGTAGTGGTTACGATAACTCTGATGTTGGTTTAACAGATACTTCGGAGTCGTTTGGATTACCTGCCACAGCCGACTTAATGTTCGCATTAATATCTACTGAGGAGCTGGAAGGGCTTAACCAGATAATGGTTAAACAATTAAAGAACCGATATAACGACCCAACAGGTACTACTCGTCGTTTCGTATTAGGTGTTGACCGAGCTAAGATGCGGTTATATGATGTAGAAGACTCAGCACAAACACTGAGTACAGACCAAGTGAGTTCATCAGGTGGTGGATTCGAAGGATTTAAAATTTAGGAGAATTATTATGGATACAAGATTTAAGTTAGAAGAACATATTATGGATTGCTGGGGAGTTATTGAAGACCTAGATTTAATAAAAGAGTCACTCAATGAACCTGAAGTTAATACCGAAGAAGTTGTTAATAGCGTCCGTGTATTGTACGAAATGAAGTTCGTTCGGTTGTTCAATACGTTCGAACGTTTAATCGCTGAAGGCTACGAGAAAGCCCAAAAGCAATACGCAGATCGTGGTGGTAATGCTGGTATTTGGGACACACGTCGAGACCCAGAACTAGGGGATGATCTATGAAGGCTAAGTTAATTAGTTATAGTCGCCCACCTGTACTTACGTTCGATTCCAATAAGAATGAGACGATGGATTTAGTATCGTTTTGCGCTAGGGTATCTGCCCCAGATAACCAAGACAACTATGAGTCCGGAGCTAAGTTAATCAAGTATCTGATTAAGCACCAGCATTGGAGCCCACTAGAGATGGTTTCGGTCTGTATGGAAGTAGAAACTACAAGGGATATCGCACGTCAGATGCTACGTCATCGGTCTTTCGCTTTCCAGGAGTATTCACAACGTTATGCTGATCCCACAAAAGACCTTGAATTCGTCCTTAGAGAAGCGCGTCTCCAAGACACAAAGAACCGTCAAAACTCCGTTGAAATCGACGACCCTCAACTCCAAGAAGAGTGGAATGAGTATCAACGAAGAGCAATCTCCGCAGCCAACTCAGCCTACCAGTGGGCAATCACTAAAGGTATCGCTAAAGAACAAGCTCGTGTTGTACTCCCAGAAGGGAATACTGTATCACGTTTATATATAAACGGCACTATGCGCTCTTGGATCCACTACATTGAACTTCGTCAGGCTAACGGTACACAGAAAGAGCATATGGATATCGCTAAGGCTTGTGGTAAGATTATCGCAGAGATATTCCCTATAGGAGAACTCTAATGAAAGAGAAGCTATATGATTCGTGGACGTTTACTGAAAAGGACTTAGATCAAGATCAGTGGTACGTCCAACTTAAAGGTGGTAAACATGATGGGGTAGTGTATTGTTACAACAGCATAAAGCTATTACCTGATGACGAATCTATGTCGTTTGATTACGATGTGGTTGATTACCTATACGAAAACCCTCACGGAAGTAGAGAATTCAATGAGGCGGTAGGTCAAATCCTACTGAAAATATTAGAAGACGCAACAGCGGCTAAGGATTATGTGATCGGTGAACGAGATACTGACGATTCTAAATGAAGAATGTGCTGAGGTAATCCAAGCTTCTTGTAAGCTCCAGAGGTTTGGGCTTGACGATAAGAAGAACTTGGCTCACCTCGAGACGGAGATTAGCGACCTCCTAGCTATGGTGCTCATTCTTTATCATAATGGGGTGATATCAGAGGATAAGGTTCTCAAGGGTATTACTAAAAAACTGGTCAAACTAAAGAAATGGTCTGACATAGATAACTTAGAAGATATAATTAAAATCTTATAAATAATAGTAAACTATAGGTGGACATTATTTCGATGATAGATTTTAAAGGGCACTCCCTTCAAGAAAAGATGATCCTCATCAACAACGGTAAGAAGTACGGTCAAATCGTATTTCTTGCTGGCGGTGCTGGTTCAGGTAAGGGGTTCGCCCGTGATAACTTCATGGAAGGCGAGAAGTTCAAAGTCCGTGACGTTGATGAATGGAAGAAATCATTCTTAAAGATCGCAGCATTAAAGGATAAGTATCCAGAGATTCAAGGGCTTGACCTTAAGAAGCCTGAAGACGTAGCAGCCATGCACGCTTTCATCCTTAAGAAAGATATTAAAGATCGCACGATGCGTTTAATGATAACGCAAATGAGTAAGAAAGAAACCCTCCCTAACATCATGTTCGATATGACTTTCAACGATATAAAGAAAGTTAAGAAGATGATGCCTGACCTGTTAAACGCAGGTTACAACCCAGCCAATATCCACCTTATATGGGTTCTTCAAGAATATAATATAGCAATCAAACAGAACAAATCTAGAGAAAGAATCGTCCCTGACGACATTATGTTCTCTACGCATTCTGGTGCGGGTGCTACTATATACGAACTCCTTGCTGGTAAGAGTAAAGAATTGATCCAACTAAACGGTTCTATTCACGTAGTATTAAATAACCCTAAGAATACAATTTGGATGGCCCCGACAGGTTCTGACAGATCTAAAGCTAAGGGTGGTGTAATCAAAGACTTCAAATATCTGACACTAAAGCAACGTGGTAAGTCTATAATGCGTGAGCTTCAGGTAATGACCGAATTATACACTTGGATTATTAAGAGTATCCCTAAAGGGGAATTAACAAAGGCAATGAAGAAAATGTCGAGTACTGGTAAGTAATATGAAGCAATTTAAGACGTTCCTAACAGAAGGTGCCTTCGCTAAGTATAAGGTCGGTGAAGAACCAACCTTTAAGAACAAGGATAAAGGTAAGATAGCCAAACGCCTTGTAGACTTCGTTAAGATGAACCCAGACACTGTAGATGATATACACTATGATGCTGTTGGTAAGCAATCTAAGTCTTTCAACGATTCTACACAAACGGAAATTAAAGTAACAGATAAGAGAACTCTAGCTAAGATAACCAAGTATATGTCTGTATTCGATACGGTTGTCGATGGTGATACTACTAAGGTTATTGTTGGTTCTGGTAAGGTTCTATTAAAATTCAGTTCAGGTAAAGGGTTCTTCTTCCAATCAGAGAAATCTCAAGGAACTCCTTCTACTCCTCAGCACGAAACAGGTGTTATAAAGTTCTTAGAATATAAGCAACAGAATAACAAATACCCTACGATGAACCAAGTCAATGATATGGTTGGTTTCGTATTCGATGAATCTTGGTATAAATCATTCACTAACCACGCTAACGCTATTACCAAAGTAATCAAGTTAAGTAAGAAGTATAAGATTGACTTGGATAGTGATAGTAGTTCTATTGGTACTGATATATTCAATATGCTTAGAAAGAATCACTCCTTTAAAGATAAGAATGATAACTGGAACCCAGCTGATATTTGGATCTATGAGGGCACTAAGAAGTCCTATATAATCAATCAGCTTGATTCAGCTAAGTCTCTAGTTGACTTTAATATCATTATCAAAGAACTATTCACTAAAGGTTTACTATATGGGGTTTCGTTAAAGAAATCCACCAAGCCTACGACAGCCAAGATTATAGATAATTCTAATGTTAAGCCGTTCGATCTAAAGTTCGCTCCTTCTGTGTATGATATACTTAATAAGCATTGGGACATTAAAACTTCGGGTGAACCTAAAGGGTTCATGATACGCGCTAGGGCTAAGGCTCAGGCAATAACAAAACTCTCTGATATTAAGATCTATTTTGAAGGTAAGGTAGATAAGAGTTTGGTGTTCCTAGGAGCTATTGCAGCGCCTTTGATTAAAACGACTGGTTCTGATAAGGTTTCCTTTGAAGTGACCACTACTAATGTTTTAGAACTCTCAAAAGAATTATCTAAATTAGGTCATATGTCGATTAAAAACATTGACAAGCTCGATACTTTAGAGTATAATAAGCTTGTATATGTGTATGTAATGATGCGTTATGCGTTGACCATATATAAGGCTGGTAATGACAACCTAAAGACTCTAGCAATGTCTGGTTACAAATTAAACGACTACTCGTCGATTCACTATAAGGTAGGTGGTTAATGAATTTCAAGAATTACTTAGAGGAAGCTAAGAACACCCATATGACGCATATTGAAGATATGGTCATAGACGGTGGAGTCGAAGGTACTCGAGCTGCTCTAAACGCATTAAGAGACTTGCGTGATATGTTAGGTGGCAGCGATAATTCGTCTAAGCAGGTAACTGTTAAGTGGGACGGTGCACCTGCTGTATTCGCTGGTATTGATCCTGCGGATGGGGAGTTCTTTGTAGCCAAAAAAGGTATCTTCAACAAGAATCCAAAGGTTTATAAATCACACGCTGAGATCAAAGCCGATATCCCTAACCCTGATTTAGCCAGTAAGATGAAGATTGCTTATACTGAGCTCAAGAAGGTTGGTATTAAGAAGGGTGTGTTCCAAGGTGATATAATGTTCACAGGGGACGACCTTAAGAAAGAAACAATAGATGGGGTTAAGTACGTAACTTTTCACCCTAATACAATCGTGTACGCTGTCCCTGTCGAAGCAGCTAGAGAAGTATTAAACGCTAAGATTGGTGTTGTATGGCATACCAAATATACAGGCAGTTCCTTTGAAAGTATGTCCGCGTCGTTTGGTGTTAAGCTTTCCGAGTTTAAGAAGGTAAGTTCTGTTTGGCAGAAGTCTGCAGACCTTCCCGACCTATCAGGGGTTGCTACACTTACTAAGAAAGAAACTGATGAAATCACAAAACACATCTCCAATGCGGGAAAGCTCTTCCATAAAATCAAAGCTGGAGCACTTAAGGACGTATCTACGGATAAAGATATTAATCTATTTATTAATACCTTTCGCAATACGAAAGTGCGTCAACAAATTGAAATCAAAGACACCAGAAAGCATGTAGAAGAATTGATAACGTGGATCCATGCTCGCTACGATAAAGAGATAGATAAGCTTAAATCAGACAAGGGTAAGGCTAAGAAGAACGCAGCTAAGATTGAAGCGTTAGCTTGGTTCTCTGCGGATAATAAGAAAAACCTTCAGAATATGTTTGATATGCAAAACGAATTAGTCGACGCTAAACATAAGTTATTAGCTCGATTGGATAAGGTCGGAAGTATAAATACCTTTGTAAAGACTAATAGTGGCTTTAAAGTTACTGGGGCTGAGGGTTATGTTGCTATAGACCATTTAACAAACGGTGCTGTGAAGATCGTCAATCGGATGGAATTCAGCCATAACAATTTCAGTAAGAACATAATAAAAGGGTGGGAAAATGAGTCAAGATAACGAAGTAGTTGTTGTTGAAGATGAAGTAGTAGAAGTATCGCAGAAGACACGTATGACGATGAAGCGTAATGCTAAACGTAATGCTAAGAAGAATCAAAGGAAACGCGATAAGTCGATGAAACGATCTTCTATGTCTCCTGAAAAGGCTAAGACTGCTGCTATGTCTAAAGCCCGTTCTATAATTGTTAAGAAGTTAGCCAAGGATAAGTCTAAGGCTAGTATGAGTAACGGTCAGAAAGGTTCTTTAGAGAAGAGAATGGCGTCCCCAGCTATGAAGGCTAAGATTGCTAAGATGTCCAAGAAGTTAGTGAAAACCGTGAAAAAAGACCACAGAGACAAAGCTAAAGCGATCTCATCTAAAGGTAAATAATGATTCATTCTTTTAAGCAGCACATATCAGAAGCTACCGACCAAGAGGTCGTGATTAGCTTCGGCAGGTTTAACCCACCTACCAACGGCCACGAAAAGCTGTTGGATAAGGTGTTCTCAGTTGCTAATAAAAGCAAGCACAGAATATACCCGAGCCAGACAGAAGACAAGAAGAAAAACCCACTATCGTTTAAGGATAAGGTTAAGTTCATGCGGAAGATGTTTCCTAAGCATGCTCGCCATATAATGTCTGATAAGAGCGTTAAAACTATTTTCCATGCGGTTAGTAAAGCATACGATGATGGTTTTATCAAGTGTACACTAGTAGTAGGTTCTGATCGTGTTGAGGAATTCAAGACTACCCTGAACAAGTATAATGGTGTTAAAGGTCGTCACGGATTCTATGAGTTCGCTGACGGTATTAATGTTATTAGTGCTGGTGAACGTGACCCAGACTCCGATGATGTATCTGGTATGTCAGCTTCAAAGCTAAGGGCTGCGGCTAAAGAGAATGACTTAATAACATTCTCTAAGGGTATGCCTTCCTCGTTCAAAGACGCTAAGGGCTTAATGAATGCCGTTCGTAAAGGTATGGGCTTAACAGAGTCGGGCGACTTCAAACAGCATTTTAACTATAAACGAACCTCCTATATAAGAGAGAAGTATGTAAGTGGTGACCTATTTAATGTTGGTGATAAAGTCACTATCACAGAGACTAGAGAATCAGCAGTTATCAAAACCTTATCAGCGAACCACGTAGGTGTGCTGGTTAATAATGAATTAAAGAATGTCTGGCTTTCAGACATCGTTAGGAGTAGTAAATGAAGCATAAGAAAAAAGGTCAATTCGCTAAGGCAATCGCTAAGAAGAACGGTTTATTCCAGAAGAATGGAGTTATGTTAATCAAAGGTGACTTCACTCAAGCTCAGTGTGATGAGTTTAACGAAGTGAAGAAAGAAGCTAAAAAAAAAGTGAAAGCGTAGAAGTTAAAACGGGTGTTGATTTAGGTACTAAACCAACGTTATTTCAAAAGGTCAAGAAACTATTTTAATATGGAATTATCGAAAGATAACTTTGAGTTGTACGCTTCCCAGAAATACTTAGCTGGGAAGTGGTCAACAACTGAAGAATTTAAAAGCGACTTCGCTAGATTCAATTACATCAATAGGTTGATTAATCGCTATTGCCGTGATGATGAGTTAAAGGAAAGGTTGCTGTTGAACCACTTAGTGATATTGAACAATGTATTTGGTCCGACAGAAACGGCCAAGATGTCAATGTTTAATTGTAACCATAAACAGAGGGATGTCCTTAAGACCTTCCTTATATTTTTAAACTATCTGCCAGAATCCGATTACGTAGGTGTCCCGCTCGATGCTAATGTAATCGATGTACTAAGGAAAATGTAGATGAGCATATCAAGAGCTGCGGACATGTATTACACGTACAGGTTCCTTAAAACATTAGTTACAGATTGGAAAGATACAGACGCTTTCGCTGAAGGTATTATTGATGAAGATGGTAAGAACTTAATCAAATTCAAAGATCTGAAGACTAACGACCAAAAGGATGCGTACACTACATTCCACAGATTGGTATTCAACATCAAACGAATCCTAGAGAAGGTTCCATTCGGTAGATCCAAATTAGCTTCTTACGCTGCAGCCTTATTCCTATTAAGGGAAGAGACAGGTATGAGTGAGGAAGGTATATTATCAGCATTAGAGGAAATGGGTTACACATTTGTAGCCGATGATTCTCTTAGTGTACTTGAAGAACAAACGATAGCTGGTTGGTATATTCTTAATACCGACATAGACGAGTCACATGTTAAAGGTTCTGTTGTTGTATTAGAAGACGTTGATCCAGTAGGGTCTTTCGGTAATACGCTAGTATACAGAACTCTAGACGGTAACTTAGTTACAGCAAACAACCTAATTTAAGCTTGACTTTTTATTCGCATTAGGGTATAATAGCTCTATAATGTAACGGAGATATTATGACTATATTAATCACTAAACGGAACGGTGATAAGGAAAGATTTTCCTTAACGAAGATCCACAAAATTCTAGAATGGGCTTGTAAGGACATCGTCGGAGTTTCGATATCAGAAATCGAAATGAAGGCTAATGTTCAGTTATACGATGAGATGGACACTGAGTCTATCCACGATCTATTGATCAAGTCCAGTTCTGAGTTAATCACAGAACACACACCGAACTATCAATACGTTGCTGCTAGGCTTATTAACTATAAGCTTCGTAAGTATGTGTATGGTCAGTTCGAACCGATGCGCCTTAAAGACATTATTATCAAGAACATCAATGCTGGTGTTTACGATGAAGATATTCTATTAAAGTATGATGAAGACGAATTAGATCATATCAACGCCAATATCATTAAGCACGAACGTGACAACGAGTTCACGTATGCTGGTATGGAACAGATGCGATCGAAGTACCTTGTACAGGATAGGGCTAGTGGTGTTGTTTATGAGACACCACAGGTATTGTATATAATGATAGCGATGACTTTATTCGCTGATTATAAGACACAGCGTATGCATTATGTGAAGACGTTTTATAACGCCATATCACAATTCTATATATCTTTACCTACACCTATTATGGCAGGAGTAAGAACACCGACACGGCAATTTAGTTCGTGTGTAGTGTTGGAAGCTAATGATTCACTCGGTTCTATCAACGCTACTGCGTCGTCTATCGTTTCGTATATCTCTAAGAAAGCTGGATTGGGGATCAATGCTGGTAAAATTAGGGCTGTCGGTTCTCGCATTGGGGATGGTTCTGTGGTTCATACTGGACTTATTCCGTTTCTCAAATACTTCCAAAGCGCGGTTAAAAGTTGTTCGCAGGGTGGTGTACGTGGTGGTGCTGCTACTGTTCATTTTCCGTTATGGCATTACGAGTTTGAAGACCTTATTGTATTAAAGAATAATAAGGGTACTGAAGAGACACGCGTCCGTTCGATGGACTATTGTTTCCAATTCAATAAGTTGATGTACGAGCGTTTGATGTCTGGTGGTAATATCACCTTCTTCTCCCCGCACGATGTTCCTGGATTGTATGATGCTTTCTTTGAAGATCAGGAGAAGTTTAAGACTCTATACGAGAAGTATGAGAAGACCCGATCTATCCGCAAGAAGGTATTACCCGCACTAGAAGTATTCTCTCAGTTCTTGACAGAACGTAAAGAGACTGGACGGATATACTTACAGAACGTAGACCACGCAAACACTCATAGTTCGTTTATAGAAGCGGTTGCTCCTATTCACCAATCAAACCTCTGTCAAGAGATTACTCTACCTTCTACAGGTCTAGAATCATACGATGATGAGCAAGGTGAGATTAGCTTATGTACACTGGCTGCTATCAACTGGGGTATGATCAACGATCCTTCTGAGTTCGAGAAGTATTGTGATCTAACTGTAAGAGCGTTAGATTCTCTATTGGATTACCAAGGGTATCCCGTTAAAGCTGCTCAAATCTCTACATACAACAGACGACCACTAGGTGTAGGCATTATTAACTTTGCTCACTTCCTAGCTAAACGTGGTCTTAAGTATGACGATGACGCTCTAGCGATAGTAGATGAATACGCAGAAGCTTGGAGTTATTACTTAATCAAAGCGTCTGCTGACCTAGCTGAGGAGTTCGGTGCTCCCTCTCGTAGCAATCAAACCAAGTATTCTCTGGGGATACTACCTATCGATACATACAAGAAGGAAGTGGACGAACTAGTCCCTCACCAAGAACGTATGGATTGGCAACATCTAAGAGAACTATTAAAAGAAAATGGTATTAGAAATTCAACTCTTATGGCACTTATGCCAGCAGAGACATCAGCTCAAATTAGTAATTCGACAAACGGTATTGAACCTCCTCGGGCGCTAGTATCGTACAAGCAATCTAAGGATGGTGTAATGGCTCAGGTTGTTCCAGGTATTCATAACTTGAAGAACAAGTATGACTTACTGTGGGATCAACGTTCACCAGAAGGTTATCTTAAGATAATGGCTGTCCTTCAGAAGTACGTCGATCAAGGTATCTCTGTTAACACTTCATACAACCCTGCGTTCTATGATGATAACAAGATTCCTATGTCTACTATGCTAAAGGATCTAATCACCTTCTACAAGTACGGTGGTAAGCAGTTATACTACTTCAATACCAACGATCAAGCTGGTGACGAAGATGAAGAAGATTGTGAATCTTGTAAAATATAAGCTTTACTTTTGTTCAAATATGTAGTATAATAGTTGTATATTAATGAAACAGAGGTGTTAAATGTTATATATACTATTGAGCTTTTTTGCCGTAGCAGTGTTATCAAATTTCTTCTTCCCGTTGTTCCTTGAGGCCAACGATAAGATTAACCAAGATCTCGTTCGTGCAGGACGGTGAGTCAACGGGGTAAGGCTCTGAAGGTTGTTGCAACCGAAGACCCCACCACTAACAACGTAAACTGATTGTTGGAATTACTCAAGACAGGGGTTCGACTCCCCTCACCTCCACCAAAAGCGTTCTGGCTTAGAATGTTTCTGATGGGGGTGTTCTGGATTCGATTGGGTACTAGGAAGGTAATTGGCGTTAGTCTAGATAAGACTATAACACAATAATTTTAAACGCAAATGATAACGTTTATGCACTAGCAGCGTAAAGCCGCTAGTCGAGGTTTCTAAGAGGTTCCTCGTCACCGAATACCTCTCAATTTTAACAATTTAATTAAGAACAGAGTAATGGCCAGAGTAATTTATACCAAGATGAAGTCGAAGTACCAGAAGTACAGCAACATAAGACATATTAAGCGCGTTGAATCCAGTGCGTTGAAGATGGCACCTTTATGGCAGCACGAGTATCCTACAGGAACTCCCCACCAATTTATTGCCGATCAAATTCTATTGGGCTGGAAGCGCAATAACCAAATAAAGTAAGGTATATCTAGATTATGAAAAGTGTTTTTAATGTAAGTAAGACTTCCCACCTAACTCGTAATATGTTCTTCTCAGAAGATCTAGACATAGCTAGGTATGACATTGTTAAGTATCCCCCAATCCAAAAGCTCTACGAGAAGATGATCTCTTTTTATTGGACTCCTGACGAGATTGATGTTACTAAAGACAAGATTGATTACTCCAAATTAACTACCAGTGAACAACATATATTTACAGCCAACCTTAAGCGCCAGATCTTATTAGATTCGGTCCAAGGTCGGTCACCCAACCTAGCATTACTTCCTTTGGTTTCCTTACCAGAGTTAGAAGTGCTGATCGAGACGTGGTCGTTCTTTGAGACGATTCACTCCCGCTCATATACCCACATCATCCGTAATGTGTATCCAAACCCATCAATCGTATTTGACGAGCTAACTAGCATTCCTGAGATAGTGACATGCGGTACAGACGTGTCGAAATATTACGATAACCTAATGAACTATGATGGTGAGCACGGATCGCGCGAACATAAGAAACTCCTTTACCTATGTATGATGTCTATCTACATTCTAGAAGGGGTTCGTTTCTATGTATCATTCGCTTGCTCTTGGGGTTTTGCTGAGCTTAAGAAGATGGAAGGTAACGCTAAGATCATCAAGCTAATTGCTCGAGATGAGAACACACACTTAGCTGCTTCCTTAATGATACTTAAGAACCTAGTTAAAGAAGACCCTGAATTTGCTACGATTAAGGAAGAGACTGAGGCTGAGGTCGAAGGTATGTTCTTAACAGCAATTAAACAGGAAGAGGAATGGGCTGAATACCTATTCAAAGACGGATCAATGATCGGTCTAAATACCAAGTTGTTACAAGATTATGTACGATGGATCGGAGCTAAACGCATGAAGAGCGTAGGCTATACACCGAGCTATCATGTACAACAGGCTAACCCACTGCCTTGGACCGAGAAGTGGATAGGAGGTGGTAATGTACAAGTTGCCCCACAAGAGACAGAGATAACCGCATATATTGTAGGCGGTGTTAAACAAGACGTACAAGAGAATACGTTCAAAGGGTTAAGTTTATGACGAATATTGTAGTTTGGAGTAAAGACCATTGTGGCTACTGCACGATGGTTAAAGAGTTTTTAAATAGTAAGGGGTTGCCCTTTACAGAAAATAATATAGAAAGCGGTAGTTATACAATAGATGACTTGCGAGAAGCCGCTCCTCAAGCAAGGACAATGCCTCAGGTATTCTCTGGTAAGCATTACGTCGGAGGTTATACTGAAACAGTAGAGCACTTTTCGATGAACTTGGACGGCTTGTCGTTATGATAGGTTGCAGGGATTGTAATAAAACGTATAATGTATTACTACACGAAGATGGTCATAAGAGCTGTACGACGAACTTGGATATCGATATCCCGTTCTGTCCCTTCTGCGGGTATGAAATCGACCTTGAAGAAGGAACCTTCGATGATACCGAAATGGACATATAAAGGTAAGGAGTTTGGTCTAGAAGACGTTGGAGATTATTACGGGTTTATATACCGTGTAACCAACTTAGTCACTGGACACGATTACGTAGGAAGGAAATACTTTAAAAGCAAACGTAAACTGAAGCCTCTCATAGGTAGAGTTAACAAGCGTATTAAAGTGGTTGATACAGATTGGCAGGATTATTGGGGTTCGTCTAAACGGCTCTGCGCAGACATTGAAGAGATCGGTCACGGTAACTTCAAACGCGAGATTATAATGTTGTGTGAGACCAGAGGTAACACCAACTATTATGAAGCGAAGATACAGTTCGATGAGGACGTATTACTAAGGGAAGACAATTATAATGGCATCATTGCTATTAAGATTGGGATAGGAAGTGTTAAAAATATTATTGAATGAGTGTTGACTTTCATACCGTTATGCGTTATAATAGGTGTGTAAGAATTAAATTATTAAAGTATGGAGTAGATTATGGTAATCGTTGATTTTAACGGTATGGCAGTTGGTTCTATTATGGGACAACTTAACAGGGGCGAACCTCTAAGTGAAGGATTGGTTAAACATATCGTCCTGAATAACTTAAGAATGTATCGTCAGAAGTATCCTGAGAGTAAGTATGGTAATATGGTTATCGCTTGCGATTCATATTCTTGGCGGAAGGATGTTTATCCTGAATACAAAGCCTCACGTAAAACTAAACGAGATACAGATAAGATTGATTGGAAAGCGATATATGCTCACATCGATACTATCCTACAAGATCTACGAGAGAACTTCCCATACGCAGTAATACGTATTGATAACGCAGAGGCTGATGATATCATCGGGGCTTTAACTATACACAAGTCCGAACCTGTTGTGGGTGAGAACGTTGTTATCGTTTCAGCCGATAAAGACTTCATCCAATTACAAGCATACGGTCACGTTATCCAATGGAGCCCAATGTTTCAGAAGATGCTTAAGGAAGCTGATCCTACTAAGTATATCTTTGAACATATAATGAAGGGCGATTCGTGTGATGGTGTACCTAACGTAATGTCTCCTGATAACTCATTCACTGATAAGATTCGACAGACTCCAATGCGGATGAAGTTAATCAATGAGTGGTGGGAACATCGTGACGACCTAAAGGCTCATATGCCTGAGGAATGTTACAGGAACTATATGCGTAACAGGGAAATGATTGACCTACATAGAACTCCTGAAGTGATCAAGAGTGAAAGTGTGAGCTTATATGAGAACTATAAGTATAGCGAAAGAAGTAACATATTAACGTATTTGGTTGAAAACCAAATGAAACTACTAGTAGAATGCGCAGGGGAATTTTAATGGAAATATATGAGATCTTAGATGCTGTTGAAGAGTCACCAACTCGGGAAGGTAAGATCAAAATATTGGGCGACAACGATTGTTTAGCCTTACGGGATATTATGAAGATTAATTTTGATGAGAAAGTTAAGATACATGTATCTAAAAATATTAATTGGTTACCACAAGATACACAGGTGGCGAACTTACGGGATATCACCAAATACTTGGTGCCTCTAGCTAAGGGTGATGTGGAACAAAGTAGAGCTGACTCTTCATATAAGGCTATGCTAGAACAGATCCATCCTATGGATGCTATGTATCTAGATCAGGCTGTCAATAAGAAGCTGAAGATCAAAGGTTTGACCGAGAAATTGGTTAAAGGTGTTTGGGGCGATAAGGTAATCTAAATGCCTACTTACACGTTTAAAGATAACGACACAGGCGAACAGTGGGATGATATTATGAAGATCTCCGAGCTGGATAGTTATAAAGAAACAAACAACTGCAGTACTGTGATGCAGCCTGTCAAGTTTAATTATGGTAGTACGAAGGATATGTACGGGAAGTCCGATGGAGATTTTCGAAGTCGGATGAAAAACTTAAAGAAATTCTATCCACCAAACGACGCACTAAAGGAATGGTAATTGAATAAGAACCAGAAGAAAATTAGAATCGACGACCTCCCTAAACTAGAAGGGAGAAACCAGCGCCAACATAACGCCATCAGTGGTTGGGAAGAAGGTAAAAACCTTATTCTCAATGGTTCAGCAGGTACGGGTAAAACCTACTTAGCACTGTCAATGGCTCTAGAAAATGTGTTAGATGGAAACACACCGTACCACGATCTTATCATAATGAGATCTATTGTACCAACAAGAGATATAGGTTTCCTTCCAGGAGACGAAGACGAGAAGAAAGAGGCTTACACAGCCCCTTATAAAAGTATATTCAACGAGCTATTTGGTTGTTATACTGCATGGGATAATCTTAAAACTAAGAACCAACTACACTTCGAGAGTACATCATTCATTCGTGGTATCACATATAACAACTGTATCATTGTTGTTGATGAGATGCAGAATATGTCTCAACATGAATTGGAGTCGGTAATCACCCGAGTAGGTAGGCACTGCAAGATCATATTCTCTGGTGACTACAAGCAATC
>Ga0308005_10000324_pt1 | contig 17913 bp, 12 predicted proteins | sample Neamet67_FD_203142 | JGI IMG/M metagenome (GOLD analysis project Ga0308005, IMG submission 203142) | Marine microbial communities from water near the shore, Antarctic Ocean - #67 | ecosystem: Environmental > Aquatic > Marine > Unclassified | place: Southern Ocean | collected 2014-06-07 | reverse complement strand
TATGTCGAAAGCCCCTCCAAACTTCCGAAGGATCAAGTCTCCTGATTTGCCGAAAGCGGACCGGTAATATCAACAAAAATGTCCTGCCCGAAGAGTTTCTCACCGGTGGTCGCTCGTATTGGCGAGAAACCTCACGGTCATAACCCCGCCGGAGATTCCCGCCGAAGGCGTCACCACAAAATCAAGTCCATCAGGGTTGGGAATGGTGATGGTATCGCCCGTCGAGTATCCCGGAATGATCACATAGGCGAGCTCAACAATGGCCCCACTAGCTTCGGCAGCGAGGCCAAATAAAATAGAAGGATATGAAAAACGCATTCTTCTTGAGCAAGTAAAACACACTCGCGAGCCACCTCGCACCTCAAAAAACTAATTCGTTAAATTCGTCCCTCTAATAGAAGCCCCCCCACGATATCCTTGCTTCCTGCTCATCCATCGACAAACTCCCACTCACCGTGAATGAGACCTCCAAGAAGCCCTGGAAGCAACCACTCTTCTCGGCTTTTCTCGTTGTCCTTGGATCCATCGCCATCTTCTTTCCAGCCTGGCTCCCCGAAAACCCAACCCTCCCAACCGAAGACGGGATCGTGGAAGGGCTTCAACTCGTCCTTCTGCTCGCCACCTCCGCATTCTGGTTTGGCGCCGCCAGGCCTGCCGGAAAAGTCGGACCCTTCTACCAGATCATGGGTGCCATCTCACTCGCCTCCGCCCTCGGCGAGGGGGACGCTTTGATCGAGCGCATCACCCACTTCCCTGTCGAATATTTCTTCATCCCTCTCGGCATTTTCGCTCTCGTCAAGTTCATGACCAACCGCCAGTACTTTGGCGAGTTCTTCGCTGAGTTCTCCTCCCACCCCGCCGCCGGATTTTTCGCCTCGGCCTTCATGCTCATCTTCGTTCTCGCCCGCTTCCTGGGCACTTCACTTCTCTGGAAAGCCTCTCTCGGCGAGAACTACCACCCCGATGTTCCCAACACCGTCGAGGCCTACCTCGAACTCCTCGCCTGCTATCTCCTCTTGGTTGGCACCATCGGTCTCTGCATCGCCCATCGCTCGCACGACCCCACCGCCATCGACTAATCACGCATGAGAACCAAGAAGATCGAGCAGCCCTCTTGCCGAGCCGTGGAAAGCGAGGGCGCCAAATGAGCTACGGAGAAATCGCCACCGGAATCGGGGTGGCAGCAGCGCTCTATGGATCTCATCGCTACGCCTGGTGGCGACCACCGGTGACTTGGCAAACTCCGCGTGTGCTCATGTATCACATGATCAGCGAACACCGACCCGGAACTCGTTTCAACAAGTTGAGAGTACCGCCAAAGGCCTTTCGGCAACAGGTTGCGTGGCTGGGCAAGAAAGGGTTTTCGTTTGGCTTTGCTAGCGAGCTCTTTGGAAACAAACCACCTTCGGGGAAGATCGTTTGCCTGACCTTTGACGACGGCTATCGAGACAATCTGTTAGAAGCCGACAAGGTGTTGGCCGAATTCGACGGAAAGGCCACCCTCTACCTCGTGGAAGAACGCGACGGCGGATGGTCCAGCAAGAAAAAAACCCACCATGGGGATGACGAACTGGGATCGGAGCCCAAGCTCAGTGACGATGAAGTCAGGGAGCTCCTAACCACTGGACGCTGGGAGTTGGGCGGACACACCCGGACACACGCCAATCTTAACCAACTTTCCCCGGAAGAAGCCAAGGAGGAAATTGTCTCCGCGAAAGAGACCTTCCGCGAAAAATTTTCCTGCGAAGCTCCGACCTTTGCCTACCCTTTTGGAATTTTTAATAACGAACATGTCACCTTGGTTCGCGAGGCGGGCTATCTCGGGGCGATGACCACAGATGCCGGGATCTCACCCCTCCCTCTTCAGGATCCCTATCGCATTTGCCGTATCAAAGTCTCCGGGAAAGAAGGGATGCTGGGATTTTTGATGAGGATGAGGAGCGGGAAACGCGGACTCACAAAGTAGAACAACTAATCACGATGTTACTTCTACAAGACAAAACACCCTTCGGCGTAGGCGGGCGGAGAGCTTGTTACGTGCATTCCGGGGACTCCAGCAGGTGCGTGAAGGTTCTCCGATCCGACGAAGGTCGGACGATCCGCATCGAAAAGAAGAAGAATTTTTTCACGAATTTTCGTCGGGAATACAACAACAACGAAGATGAAGCCCGCGAGTTAGAACGGGTCCATCGCCGCATTGGTGGCACCATGGCCCTGCACCTCCCGCTGTGTTACGGATACGAGGAAACCGATCTGGGGCCGGGCCTCATATTGGATCTGATCTGCGATGCCGATGGCCAAATTTCCCGCAGTATTCGCGAGTTAATCTCAACCGGCTTCAACTTGCAGGACTTAAAACCTGCTTACGATGAATTTGGGAGATTCCTCCTCGAAAATGTCATCCTAACACGCAACCTCCACGATCACAATTTGGTGGCGCAGCATTTGGAAGATGGCTCGTGGCGCATCGTTCTCATTGATGGAGTCGGCGATCCATCATGGCTCCCGCTGGCTTCATGGATCCGAAGACTGGGTGAGAAGAAGGTCCGCAAACGTCTCGCCACGGCTTGGCCCCGCATGGAGGCATTCGCCGAGAAGGGAGGTGTCACCAATGATCTTCGGAAAAAGAGCAGCTGGGACCAGGGATTTTTGCGGCACCGGGGAGAGTAAATTAACAGGAGTGACCAAGCGGACAAATGTTGAAAAAGGGGTTGCTGGATGCCGCCCGAGTGTGCACCTGTAGGGAATACTCCAATGAGAAAACAATGGTCTGAATCGCTCAAAAAATTGATCCGCCCGATTCTTTTCCGGATGTTTCCCTCATCCAGCCCAACCTACCACTGCCCTCTCTGCGGGTATCGCGGATCGTTCAAGGACAAGCATGTGAGAAAATCACCACAGCTCGTCAGAGTCAGTTCGAAGTGCCCCCAATGCACCTCCACGGAACGTCACCGCATGATGCATCTCGTGCTGGGCGAGCTTTTCCAGGACTGGAATCCCTCTGACAAGTCCGTGCTCCACATCGCACCGGAAGACTGCCTCGCGAAGGATTTGAAAAACCGCTTCGCGACTTACCACAGCGCGGACCTCTTTAAGAAGGGCGTGGATTTTCAAGAGGACATACAAAAAATGCGCTTTCCAGACGCGGCCTACGATTGTGTGTTGGTGTCGCGAGTCCTCACCGTCCCGCCGGACTTGGAAGCATCACTCGGAGAAATCCGGAGGATTTTAAAACCGAGAGGCATTGCCATCCTCGCGGAGGCCTATACCCACAAGAAGACGGATGAATTCGGCGAATGGCGCAACGAACGGTCACGCGAAGTTGGCATCGATCTGTTAGAGAACCTGGAGAGTCGCTTTGGGCGCGTGGACCGATACCTTTCCGATCGATACGAGGAGGAGAACCAGATTCACAACCTGATGGTGGAGGATGGAACTCCCAAGGATTCCTACCCCGAAGCGGTTCGCCTGAAAGGGCGGGGATTCATGGATCTCGTCGTCGTTTGTCACGCCTAATTCACCATTTACCCTCATGAAATCTCCAAGACGATGGTGGAAGAGACGCAAGGAGCTCGCTCTCGTCGAGCCGATGCGTAAAGAGGTGCAAGAGGAGCTCGCTCGCGCGCTGGGCAAGCCATGCAAGTTGATCTCGGCATCGGCCAAGGGAGGCTACGATGAAATTTTCTATGCCGAATCCGCCGACGGGCGCGAGGCGGTCGTGAGGGTCAACAGCCCTTACAAAAACCAGGATGATCCTATTGGAGACAAGGACCCCGGAGTTCCCCTACCCGCAGCGGCGCGAATCGATCGCGAATGGGCGGCCTACACCGCTCTCGGGGAGGCCGGTTTGTCCCCGAAGCCCCTCTGGCGCAATGATCGCGCCATGGCTTGTTCGTGGGTTCCCTGGGGAAGACTCTCGCGGCTGCTTGCCAGGGAGAGGGATCAGTTCTGGCCGATGATGACGCTGACCATGCCCCTCATCGCCCGCATGCACCAATCAGGAGTCATCCACCTCGATTTAAATCTCGGAAACCTCCTTGTTTCTCCGGAGAAGAGCCAGGTGATGGTGATCGATTTTGAATTCGGTGAAGTCGACTGGGTCACAATCGGGCAGCAAAAGGCTTTCGACTACCTGAGAGTCATTGATGACGGACTCAAGAAACGAAGAGGCGGCGACGTTTTGAAGTCTGCCCCGGAAAAATTGGTCGGGCTCCTTGATCCCTGCCTTGACAAGGAAACGCGAAACGCCGAGTTGTCATTCGTTTTTGAAAAGCTAACCCGCCTCGCAAACGAGCCCGAACTCTGTGCGCGTTTGCTGGAGGTGTTTCCAAAACTGGGCTCTCCCGCCTAGTCAGTCTCGTCGAGGAGCGCCATCACAATGCGACCGAGGGCCTCTGCGGATTCGGCAAGCTCGCCCGAGTTGTTAAAACACAGGTAGTCGGTCGGGCAACGATTCGAAAGAGCGCGACCCATGTCCCGGTCATAGGCAGCATGTCCTTCGCTCGTCATCTCATCTTTGCGGGACTGGATGACATCAAAGTTGGCGACACAATGCACCGCCGGAAGACGAAGCCCAAAAATCTGGCGAAGAAAAAAGAACCGGGAAAAACGAGGCTGGTCCTGCTTGCGACCGAGATAGAGGAAATCGATGAGGTTGCGGTCCACCAAGGTGATTCCGCTTTTCCATCTGAGGAGTTTGATACGCAACCCAAGACATGCGCGGAGATAGACGAGCGGTGCGATGAGTTCATCAAAGTTTTCGCGAGATTGAAATGTCAGAGGTCGGATGAAAATTACCGCTAGTTTGTAGAGGAAGGATTTTCGGTAGAAGTGCTTGCCGGTGAAGAGGCGGACGAAGGGCTTTTCGGCCTCGACCAAGGCATTTCCCAACGAGGTTTTTCCGGCCCCATCGCAACCCATGATGGAAATGGCTTTTGTCCGGCGCGGAGGGATCAAGAGCGCTTCCTGCCAGCGTTGTGCCAACCGAGTGGATGCCGCAGTCGAGTTAAGATCCATGGCCTCGTGAAGCATCGCACTGCTCGCCACCGCGGCATCCTTACTCACCTTTTCGTTGAGCCGGGTCTCTTTAAAATGATCCGCAAGCTCGCTGCAACGCTCCTCGAAATCCTGAAGAAACTTCTGATAGCGGGGCTGCGAGAGATCCTTCTTTTTGGCGACGAGATGCTGAAGATAGAGAGCCGCCTCAAGAGACTGAGGGAGCCTTTTGAGCGCCCCATCATCCTGAGACAACAAGGGCAAACATTGATCGAATGTCAGCGAACACTTTCCCTGATCAATCTGCGGAAGACGGGACCAGAGATCGAAGAGAAGACGTTCCGAGCCATCTCTAGAAAAGAGGGAGAACTCCGTCTTGCGCCCTTTTCTTCGCCTGACATGAACGTGACATAGGCCCTCCTTGCTCCAGCATAAGGCCTCCTTGACAAGTCGGTCGATGGACTCCGGACTCCCAAGAAGATCAACGTCGCCGCGATTGATATCCACCGGTCCGAGACTCTTCCCGCGAAGTTGGACGAAGGTCCAAGCTCCTTTCTTGAGCCGGTCGATGCACGTGAGAAGCTGGGACACGAATCAAGCCTTGTAATATTTTGCAGGAGGGGTGTTGACACAGTTCCTAGTATCAACGATGGGACAACGATATGCAGAGAAATCGTGTTCGTGATACTCGCGGTGATTGGTCGCGATTAGGATGAGATCATACCCGTCATGCAGCTCGGCAGAGACGCGGCCGACCAGCCGCGAGTGGTCCCGGGTTGGCTGAATCCGGGGAATGTAGGGATCGTGGTAATCCACCCGGGCCCCTAAATCCTCGAGCTTTTCAATCAAGGTGTAAGCGGGAGATTCCCGGTCATCATCAACGTTTGGTTTGTAGGCAAGTCCCAGAATCAGAACGTGGGAATTTTTGACCGCGCGACCTTCGTCGTTCAACGCAAGGACGCATTTCCCAACCACGTGATTTGGCATCGAGGTATTGATCTCTCCGGCCAGCTCGATAAATCGGGTGTGCTGATCGAATTCCCTGGCCTTCCAGGTGAGGTAGAAGGGATCAATGGGAATGCAGTGCCCCCCGAGACCCGGCCCTGGATAGAAAGGCATAAAGCCAAAAGGCTTCGTCTTGGCCGCTTCGATCACTTTCCAAATATCGATCCCCATGGCCTCGTAAACCAACTTGAGTTCATTCACCAAGGCGATGTTCACCGAGCGGAAAATGTTCTCGAGCAGTTTGGCCGCCTCGGCAACCCGGCAGGACTCCACAGGCACGATTGTCTTGATGCATACGCTGTAGAGCGCCACGGCCTTTTGAAGGCACGCGGGCGTGTATCCTCCCACGAGCTTGGGAATTGTTTCCACTTTGCTCTCGGGATTTGAGGGGTCTTCCCGCTCGGGAGAGTAGGCCAAATGAAAATCCTCGCCCGCAGTCAGGCCGGAATATTCTTCGATCACCTGTCGCAAATCCGTGTCCGTGGTCCCGGGATAGGTGGTGGATTCAAGAGAAATCAAGGCCCCCTTTTTGAGGTGAGGAGCGAGGGCCTTCCCCGAGTCGAGGACATAGGAAATATCCGGCTCGCGGTGCTGATTCAAGGGGGTGGGGACGCAAAGAATCACACCTTCACAGTCACTCATCGAACGAAAGTCTGAGGTGGCTTTGAACTTCCCTCGTCCGATGATGTCAGCGATCGCCTCCTCTGGAATATGGGCTATGTATGATTTTCCGAGGTTGAGTTGTTCGACTTTTCTGGGATCTAAGTCGATCCCGATGACCTGCAATCCCGCCTTGGCAAACTGGATCGCGAGGGGCAGCCCAACATATCCGAGGCCAATGATAGCAATCGATTGAGGCGCGGGGAATTCTGACATTTGCGCGAGTATGGTTCAGGGATCCTGACGAAGCAATTCTCGATAGACCTGAACTGTTTGGGCCAGACAATTCTCGAGAATGAACGGTCCCGGGGCGTCAATCATCGGCGAAGATTCCAGAAGCTGAAGAGTCAGTTTTGACGCCGCCCCAGGGTCCTTGAATGGAGTGGCGCCTTGTGGGAAGCAGGTCTTTAGGATTTCCGCAACTCCGCCATCGTCATATCCCACGACCGGGGTGCCGAGAGAGAGCGCTTCCAAAGTGGTTCGCCCAAAGGCTTCAGGAGTTTGCGAAAGGGAAAACACCAATTCTGAGTGCGCGAGGATTTCCCGAAGGTCACTGCGATGCCCGGTAAAGGTGATCCGGTTTTCCAGCTTCATTTCCCGCGCCTTGTTTTTTAGCTCATCCAGATAGGCCGCCTTTCGTGGATGCGCTCCGCCCGCGATCACTCCATGATGATCGTCAGGAACCAGTCGGAGGATTTGAAAAAAATCCTCGTGACCTTTTAAGCGAGTGATCCGCCCAGGAAGAGTGAGGAGTTTCTTCCCCTTCGTTTCTGGGAAGTCCTTATTCCACTGATCGACCCACGAATCGACGGGCCGGAAGTCGCTTTGATAACTCGCAGGATCAATCCCCCGATGAATCACCGTGAGCTTCGCACCATCAACCTTGGGGTAGTTCCGGGTGACGTACCCTTTCACCGCCTCCGACACACAAATGACCCGTTCCCCAGCTGTCATGATGGCAGAATAGACGTTGACCGAATTGAGGCCGTGCACCGTCGTCACGAGTCGAGGGCGTTCCTCTTTAGGAAGACGCTTCCAGGCGAGGTAACACAACCAAGCGGGGGCGCGAGAGCGGAGGTGGAGGATATCGGGTTTCTCCTCGCGCAGGAGCCGCACCAATCTGGGAATGTGGCGGAGCGAAAAGAGGGATTTTTTGTGAACGGGCAGAGAGATGTGTCGTGACCCCTGCTCCTCCAGAGTCGTGACCAGGCGGCCACCGTTTGAAAGGACAAGCGATTCGTGCCCATTCTCAACGAGGTAGCGCGCAAGCTCGGCGGTGCCGCGCTCGACTCCGCCGGAGTTGAGTTCGGGAAGAACCTGAAGAATTCTCATCGCTTAAGAAGTGGTAGTAAAAGGTCCGCACAGCGAGCTGTTTCGTGAATTCTCCCGGGAGGTTCAGGCAGGGGAAGGGCGGAATCGTATTGCCCGAAAGGAGTGAGCCAACCATCGCCCGCAAGCAGGTCATGGGCCCGGGAAATCCGGGTGTGGCAGGGATTCAAAGGAAGAGTTCCTAGGCGAGCACCAGCGGTCAGAGCTTCGAAAAGCATCGAAGATGAATCGGGAGTGATCCAGGCAACTTCGGAAGTTCCGAGTTGATCGACAAGCCAGGTTCCACCGGACTCCTGGTGCGGAGCAATGGTGAGGGGAAGTCCTGATTGAGCAAGCTGTTGCAGAACTCCATCGGGAGTGCGCCGAGAATCGCCGACCGTCCATTGAAGGGAAGTTTGGGCGGAAACAATCGCCTCGATCGCCTTAAGAACCGGCGGCGTTTCCCAGTGGAAATGTTTGCAAGCTCCCCCCAACATGATGAGCCCTTTTTTCTCTTTTGGGGAAACCTCCTCGGAGATTCGGTTGAGCGCCCCTTTGGTCATAATTACGTTTTTTCTGGGTCTAGCTCCCAGCTTCATATCGTGCTCGGGGACGATGCAACAGCCGAACAGAAATGTCGGTAGAGTTGGTTTCATGATCACGATCGACGGGCATCGGTAGCGACGAGCCAGCTTCAGCAGCAAAAGGTGGGTGCCATGCCCTGCCGCAATGATGGCGGTGGGCGGGGATGTCACCTCAACCTTGCCTGATGAAACTTCCAGAATTTCCAATGATCCTGATTCCCGGCGGAGAAGGGCTTCGGCAAGACCGAGAGATTGGTTTTCATGGCCTTTCTTGCCGTCGCTGAGAATGAGGAGGTGCATTTAATATCTTTAAGGAAAGGCCAACAACAGGGATTTGTTAAGACAAGAGCTTGAGTTCGACAATTAGGAATTTCTGGAATCAACAATCCGGCAGGGGCCAGATCGATGGTGATGCTATTTTTCGCGGAAACGCTTTGAAATCCAGCCTTCTTTCAAAATGCCTACTTATCGGCCTTGGTCAGAGGAAATCTGACCCCATTTCAAATCGCAAACAGGTTGCCGTCCACACAGACCCACACCCAACATCTTTTGGATGCATGGGCCTTGGGGGCCCATCAAGGTAGACCTTGGCACCGTAAGCCCGTCTGCAGATCACCTCTGGGAGCACCTTCGAGATTACTTCCAGCCTGCTGAAAATCGCGCCCCAGTCCCTGCATGGTTTGACATGCTGGAAAGTGAAACAAGAGCGATACCGAGGATAAGGAGAGTCAATTTTTTCATCGTTGTCGGATTATTCCGTGAGGGAAGCTTCCCTTAAATCTCTGCGGATCAAGAGTGAATTTTCGGGGCTTCCGAAAATCCTCTTTCCCCTTGAAAATTAGTGTGGATATGAACAATGACACGCTAGGTCCGGTCCGCCGAACAGACCCCTCACTCTCAATGAAAATTACCCCCCTCATCATCGCGTGCTTTTGCTCCCTCGTCCCAATTGCTCAATCAGAGCAAATCGTCTTCAGCGAAATCATGTATCATCCCCCAGCGGGCGGCTACGAATTTGTCGAGGTTCAAAACCTCACCGCCACCCCCTTCGACATCGCCCAGTGGGAACTCGCCAATGGGGCCGACTTCACCTTCCCCGAATTCAACTCCGGAACGCCCCTCGAAACTTTCCTCAAGGCCTTCGAACGCATCATCATTTGTGGAACCGATCCCGACACCTTTCGCGCCGTCTACAACGTCCCCACTTCCATTCGTGTTTTCGGCCCTTGGACCGGACTGCTCGATAACGGGGGCGAACGAATCACTCTTGAAGACAAAAATGGCGTCGCGCGATGTTCCATGTCCTACGACGACCGCCAGCCATGGCCGGTTGCGGCAGACGGCGCGGGACACAGCCTCACCCTGACCGACACCAGTTTCGCCATCGACGACTACCGCGTCTGGAGCTCCGGGCCACCCACCCCTGGGTTCTCCCCCGTCCTCAATGCCGAGGAACCTTTCCAAAATCCCGAGGTCAATCTCACCACCGGAATCCCCTTCGTCAACTACAGCGACGAGTGGAATTTCAATGATCAAAACCTCAATCTTGGCACCACTTGGAAAGACCCCGCATACGCCTTCACCCACGACGGCTGGACCCTCGTAGGTGCCGCCGGAAACAACGGAGGACTCTACGGTTTCGAGTCCTCGGCTGTCCCGGCCCCGGGCATGCAAACCGCTCTCCTTAACAGCAACAGTGCCGCCAATCACATCACCTACTACTTCCGCAAAGAATTCACCTACAACGGCCCTACCAGCGGGGCAAATATCACGGTTGACATGATCAACGACGACTCGGCGTTCTTCTATCTCAACGGAAAAACCATTGGTGGCCTGGGCACCTCCGCCAATGCCGACTGGAAAGCCAGAGCGACCCGCACCGTCACTAATGCCACCGAAGAACTCGGCGTAGCCACCAACAATGGCTCCGCTCTCGTCAATGGAACCAACATCATCTGCGCGGAGGTTCACCAGGTCAACGATAGCAGCTCGGACAGCGTCTTCGGCGCCCGCCTCAGCATCGCCGCCCCCACCAATCCCAGCATCCTAATCAATGAAATCCTCCCCGGAGCAGATGGCTTTGTGGAGCTTTACAATCCCGGAGCATCTGACACCAGTCTCGCCGGATGGTTTCTCAGCGATGAGCCGGGAAACTTGACCAAATACCAAATTCCCGCCGGAATTTCCGTCCCCGCTTCAGGTCTCGCCTCCATCGACTACGCCACAGCCGGACTCGCAACCGGTGGCGACACCGTCGTCTACCTCACCGAGGCCAATGGCATCACTGTTGCCAATGCCATCGATGCCGCCATGCCACTCGACGGCCGCTCGCTCGGTCGCAAAGGCGACGGATCTTCCTCGTGGTTCCTTTTCTCACAGCCCACGCAAAATACTCCCAACGCCAGCAGTTCGGGCAACCTCAGCCTCAAGGTTAATGAAGCCACATTTGACCAGGACGGAAACTCCACCCGGATTGAGCTCTTCAACCCCTCTTCCATCACCCTCGACACCGACGGCCTTTTCCTCGCCAGCCTCTCTGATTTTTCGGATAAAATTCCCCTCAGTGGAACAGTTCCTGCAACCGGTTTCCTCACCATCAGCCAAGCCTTCCCCACCAGCGGAGATGAACTCACTCTCTTCATCATTAATGGTTCCGACAGCATCATCGATGCTGTCGCCATCAACCATACCGCCCCGCGAAACTACGCCGCGGCCTTCCCCGATGGATCGGGTATCTTCTACGCCAGCGGTAGTGGAACCCAGGGCTCAACCAACAACCCCGACCGTGAAACCGGGATTGTCTTCAGTGAGCTCATGGTCGATCCCCCCACCGATCATCGCGATGGCGAATACCTCGAGCTTCACAACAAGTCGGGAGTCACCATCGACCTCTCAGGCTGGCAGTTTTCCAGCGGGATCAACTTCACCTTCCCCGCTGGCACCACCCTCGGGGCAGGTCAATATCTCGTCATCGCCGCCAATGAGAACTTCACCACTTACCCCAACCTAATTGGCCAATACTCCGGTGAACTCGCCAACGGCGGGGAGCTTTTGCAACTTGTTGATTCCTGGGGAAACATCGCCGATGAGGTCCACTATCACACAGGGGGGCACTGGCCACAACTCGCCGGAGGACAAGGCAGCAGCCTCGAGCTCAGGCATCCGGAGATGGATAATTCTCAAGCCAGCGCTTGGGCCGACTCCGATGAATCAAACAAGTCCAGCTTCCAAAGCTACACCCTCACCGAGCAGTTCGAAAACATCACCACACGGGGAAGTGTCACCGACTACGAAGAACTCCACCTGCAAGCCGTCGGAGATGCCCATCTTGCATTTAAAAACCTCTCCCTCACCCGCAATGGCAGAGGCAGTAACATTCTTCCGGGGGGTGGCAATACCGTTGTCACCAATGGCAGCGGAGCCAACGGATGGCTTTGCCAGGGAACCCACCACCTCAGCACCTCAACCAATGGCGAGTTCCACCTGATCTCGAATGGCCATGGTGACGTCAAAGCCAACCGCTGCGAAATCGACGTCACGCAAATTCAGGACAATGACACTCTCACCTTTTCCTTCGATGCTCGCTGGGTCTCGGGCAAGCCCACCTTAGTGGTCGAGACTTGGGACCGGTCATTCGGCGGTATCATCCACCTCCCCGTCCCCAAAAACCTCGGCACTCCCGGTGTCGCGAACTCTGCCGCCATTCCGTCTCCGCTCCCCACCGTCTCCGGCCTCGTTCACAGCCCGGCCGTCCCGACCTCAAGCGATGCCGTCCGCGTCACCGCCAGGGTCGCCAACGCCTCCTCGGTCAACTTAATCCACCGCCTCGACAACTCCACCGGCAACGGCACCTGGAACAGCACCGCCATGTTTGATGATGGTAACTCGGGCGGCGACGAAGTCGCCAATGACGGCGTTTTCTCGGCCACTCTCACCAACTACCAGAGCGATAACGCGGTCGTCCAATTCTACATCGAAGCAACTTCCCCAGGCGGAACTTCCCATCAACCCCGCCTCGCTCCCGACCGTCCCGCAATGTGGGTCGTTGACAACTCTACCCACGCTTCCGATCTGCGCCGCCAGCGTTTCGTGATCTCCGCACGCGACACCAATGCCTCGGGCGGAACCGGTGACAGCCCCACCTTCAACTACAACTTCCCCCGTCTCTCCAATCACTACTTCAACGCCACCTTCATCAGCGACGACAGGGACATCATCTACAACTGCGAGATGCGCAAAAGCGGCAGTCCCTGGACCCGCAGCTCCGGCTCCAACTTCTCCCGCATGAAGTGGAAGCCCCCCAGTGATCGCAAGTTCCGTGGCTACTCCAAACGCTCGGTCGACAACGATGCGGGAAGCTCCAAGGCTTACCACAACCGCATCATCCGCTACTGGCTCTATCTCTTTGGACACGCCGCCAATGAAAATGAATTCGTCCGAGTCATCATCAACGGAGGCAGTGCCGCCCTGCGGGAAGACGTCGAACCCAACTCCACCGATTTCCTCAAGCGAAACTGGAAAAACGGCCAAAAAGGAGAGCTCTATCGTATCGATGACCAATGGTGGTTCGATGACAATTGGGGCCGTCAAAACCAAAACGCAACCTGGCAGTATAAAAACACCACCGAACCCGAACGTTACTCCTCAGAGTGGATCAAGCGCTCCCGCGAAAGCGAGCATGACTACTCTTCCTTCATCGGCTGGACCAAAATGGTGGGAACAAATTCCTTCACCCGGGAGGAAATGGAACGAACCGCCGACATTGACATGATGGCTGCCAACGCTGTTGTTCGCGGCTGGTGTGATGACTGGGACACCCTCACTCGGAATCGTGGTAAGAACGGATACTTCCTCCGCCGTGCCACTGATGGAAAGTGGATGCTCATCCAGTGGGACTCCGATCTCACCTTCGGAAACTCAAATGCCGATTTCATTGGCAACCTCACCGGAGTACGAAACTTCTATAACAAACCCTACGTCCAACAACGGGTGAATCACTACCTCCGCGAGATGGTCGACAAATACACCGTCAACTCCCCGCGCCTCGATGCCTGGTTCCAGTGTGAAGAAGACGCCTCCAATTCCTACCCCTCAAACGAAAATACCTACAACAACTGGAATGCCGCCCGCATCGCCAAGGCAAACTCCACCATGAGAAACGCGCTCACCACCAATTTTAACGTCACTTCAGGGAACGGGAGTTCCATGACGACCCGCGCGGATTCCGTCTCGCTCCAGGGAAACAGCGGGGCCGATGCCTTTAAGATCCGCGCCGTCGACCAGCCGCAGGCAACCTATCAATTCTCCAGCACCACCGGTTGGACTCTTTCAGGAATCCAACTTCGCCAGGGAAGAAATTCCATCGTTGTCCAGGCTCTTGATCAAGCCGGCCTCGTCGTGGGAAGCGAAACTTTCACCGTCACCAAAACAGGCAACGCCCTTCCCGTAGTCATTCTCGATGCCCATCCCAAATCCTTCAGTATCGCAGTAGGAAGCGTCTTCAAAATCGACGCCAGCTCCAGCTACGATCCGGAAGGAACCACGCTCACCTACGACTGGGTGGTCGCCGGCTTCGGCGGCATCTCCAACCCCACTCCTGATTCGGCGGCCATGACTTTCGCCATTCCGGGCCACTACGATCTCACCCTCACCGTGACTGATGACGATGGTCAGGACATCATCATCAATCGTCAAATCATCGCCTACGCAAACTCCGGTTGGGATCCCTTCAATCAAGACGTCCTGAGAGCGGCATGGACGCCCGAAAACCTCGCTGTTCGCGATGGCACCACTCCACCTTCTTCTTACAGCTTGGACGACACCCCCAACAACCTCGCCCTCAAAATCGAAGAGGACTTTGCCAAACCTCTCGTCCTCTCTTCTCCAAATCACCCCATGCTTTGGCGGGATACGCCATCCGGTGATTGGTCCTTCACCACCGATCTCAAACTGACCTCGGTTCAACAAGGAAACTTCTACACCGGAATCATCGTAGACACCGTGCAAAACGGCTTCTCAGTGCGATACACCATCGGCATGGAAGACGGTGACTTCCTTCGAGTCAAAAGAATCACCGCAGGTTCGGTCACCACCTCGGCAACCCTCGCTTGGTCCGACAAAGACGCCGTCATTCGGGTTCGCAAAACCAACACCCGCCTCACTTTCCAGTATCGCGAGGCACCCGGAGTTTGGGCCGACCTTCATCTCCAAAACTACGCCGCCGGATCCACCACCACCTCCCGGATCGGTCTCTTTGCCGCGACCGATATCCAACAGGCCCTCAGAGTGGGATTTGACTATGCCCTACTCGTCGACCCCAATATCACCAGCCCTACACTCGGATTCCTCCGCATCACCGAGATCATGTATCATCCCCTCGGCGGTGGTCTCACCGAATTCATCGAAGTCCTCAACACCGGCCCTGATCCATTGCTTCTGGACGGAGTCTCCTTCGACGACACCAAACCTTTTGGCGCCTTCACCTTTAGCGGAGTCGCCCTCGCTCCCGGTCAATATGGTACCATTGTAGCTGACGAAACGGCCTTTAGAAGCCGCTATGGAAACACCCCCATCATTCTCGGGCAGTGGGCTGTTGGATCTCTTTCGAACGGAGGGGAAAACATCGAACTCCTCGACCCCTTCACCAATATCATCCACGACTTCAGTTACGATGATGAAGCCCCCTGGCCTCTCGCCGCCGACGGCGATGGCCCTTCCCTCGAGGTCATCGACAGTGCCGGAAACTACAATGATCCCCTCAACTGGCGGGCCTCAGCCTTCACCGATGGCAGCCCCGGCCTTCCCTTCGCAACTGATGAAGACGGCGATGGCTTGAGCAACATTCAGGAAAGCGCTCTCGGCACCAATTCCAATCTTCCAGACACTGATGGAGATGGCGCTTCTGACTCTGCCGAAGTCTTTGCCGGAACTGATCCCCTCGATCCTGATTCCTACTTATACATCATCAGCGTTGGACCAACTGCTAATCCCGATGAAATTGAAATCCTCTGGTCCTCCGTCATCGGGAAAACCTACATCGTCGAATCCAGCTCAACGCTGGACGGAATCTGGAACCTTCATGATTCGATGACTGCCGCCGCCATTACCAGCTCAGCCACTGACTCCATGAGTGAAGATCGCAAATTCTACCGCATCCGCGTGACCGGGCCGTAAGGCGGGAACAAACCTGTCCAAACTTCCGCTCGCGATTCCGGGCGGCCTCTGACAGGATCGCACTGTGCGTTTATTAGTTAGCCTACTCTTCTTCATTGCTGCTCCGGTCATCGCGGAAATCAACTACGAAACTTCTAGCGACATCCTTTACCGGGCCAAAGATGACAATCTCACCGCCTATCAAAAGGAACGCTGTCGTCTTGACCTCTGCTGCCCGATCTCGTCAAAGGGCTTTGCAACCATTGTTTGGTTCCACGGAGGCGGCCTGACCTCGGGGGAAAAAAGCATCCCAAAAGGTCTGCGAAATAAAGGGCACGCTATTGTTACGGTGAACTATCGACTCAGTCCAAAGGTCCCGGTGACCGGATGTCTCGATGATGCTGCGGCCGCCGTTGCCTGGGTCATTCAAAACATCAAATCATACGGGGGCAACCCCGGCCGAATTTTCGTCAGCGGACACTCTGCCGGGGGATACCTCACCAGCATGCTCGGGGTGGATCACCAACTCCTCAAAGCTCACGGGGTCGATGCCAAAAAACTCGCCGGACTAATCCCATACAGTGGACACACCATCACTCACTTCACGGTCCGTAAGGAGCGCGGCATCGATGCCAAAAGGCCCATCATTGACAAAATGGCTCCCCTTTTTCACGTTCGGGCCGATGCCCCGCCCTTCCTCCTGATCACGGGCGACCGGGAATTGGAGATGTTGGGACGTTACGAGGAGAACGCCTACTTCTATCGAATGATGAAAGTTACAGGCCACGAAGATATCAAGCTTATGGAACTGGATGGTTACGGTCACCAAATCCCAGAACCGGCACATCCTCTGCTTTTAAAGTTCGTCGATCGAATCCTCAGAACCCCGCCTGTCCAAAGATAAGGAATCATTACAGGTCTTTAGAAAACAGTTGCTAAACCCAATACCTCAAGAAAGAACCCGCCCGCTGCTTCAGTGTCGCCGGCCCCAAGGATCAATCACCCTGAAATCCCCCGAGCCCGACGAAATCCCAGAAAGAACACCACCAGAACGAACATGTCCGCAGCAGCAGCCAAGAAAGCCAAAGGTCCCCGCATTCTTTTCATCACTCCGGAGATTTCCTACGTCTCCAAGAAACTCTCGAAAGATGCCGAACGCCTCCGGGCAAAAGCAGGCGGACTGGCTGATGTTTCCGCGCTTCTCGTTCACGGATTGAGCACTGCGAACAAGGATATCCACCTCGCCATCCCACACTACCGAAATCTTTTTCAACAGGGCGAAGAGACGACCCACCCCGGAAAACGCACCCGTATCTCGGTCGGAAATCGAATTCACCTCGCCGAGGACTGCAAATTCTATCGTCGTGGCGGCGTCTACCAGGCCTGCAAGGAGGATCTCCTCATATCGGCCCTGGCCTTCCAACGGGACTTGATCAACCACATCATTCCCCGTGTGGAACCGGATATCATTCACTGCAATGACTGGATGACCGGCCTCATTCCAGCTGAGGCTAAAAAGCTCGGCATCCCCACGCTCTTCACCATTCACAACATCCACACTCAGGAAGCCACCCTCGCCCAACTTGAGAACACCGGCATCCCCGGCGGTGATTTTTGGGATGAACTCTACTTTGCTGACTACCCGGGCAGCTATGACGAAGCCTATTGGAACAACCCGATCGACCTGCTCGCCACCGGCATCAAGTGTGCCGATCATGTCAACGTAGTCAGTCCGACCTTCCTCGAAGAAGTCGCCATGGGACACCACGAAAATATCCCCGACCACCTCAGCCACCTGCTTTATCACAAACGCGAAGCCGGAGCCGCTTCGGGAATCGTCAACGCCCCGGACCGCTCCTTTAACCCGCAAATCGACAAATACCTTCCGAAGGGCCTCGACTATGGTCCACGCCGTTTCCACAACGCGAAACCCTTTCTAAAGAAGGATCTTCAAAATCGTCTTTTACTCAAAGAAGATACTAACGCGCCCATCCTCTTCTGGCCTTCCAGGCTAGACCCGATTCAGAAAGGTTGCCAACTTCTTGCTGATATCCTTTTCCAGTTAATCGAGGACTACAACCATCTCGGCCTCCAAATCGTGATGATTGCCGATGGCCCGTATCAACAACACTTCCAGGGAATCGTCGCTCATCATGGGATTTCCGATCGTGTCGCCGTTCATCCCTTCTCCGAGTCCCTCTCCCACCTC
>Ga0308005_10000318_pt1 | contig 17978 bp, 1 predicted proteins | sample Neamet67_FD_203142 | JGI IMG/M metagenome (GOLD analysis project Ga0308005, IMG submission 203142) | Marine microbial communities from water near the shore, Antarctic Ocean - #67 | ecosystem: Environmental > Aquatic > Marine > Unclassified | place: Southern Ocean | collected 2014-06-07 | reverse complement strand
AGCAACACCGGATCTGCCCATCCAACTCGCCGGTGGGATCACCAATGGTCTTCGTGCCAAAGGCAAAGAAGAACGAGACCGATCCCACGCGCTTCCGCTGCTGCATCGACTACCGACGTATCAACGAGTGCTTGAAACCGCAATCATATCGTCTGCCCGCCATGGATTCGCTCTGGTACTCAATGGACCAGGCGGAGTTCATATCTTCCGCGGATGCAGCAGACGGGTTCTGGCTGGCACCGGTGGATAAGGAGTCCCGCTGGCTCACAGCCTTCAACTCGGTCATGGGACGCTTCGAATGGTTGTGCACGCCCATGGGCTTACAGCCGGCGAGTGGTCACTTCCAGCGATTCATGGAAGATGCGCTGCAGCGCCACGGTCTGCTGTACACCACCGAGGATGGCAAACGGCGCAATCCTGACACCGGACTGCTGGAAGGATTCGTGGCTGTCTACATGGACGACCTCATCTGGTGGTCAGACGAACGCGAAGAGCATCGCGAACAGATCGAGCGCTTCCTCGATGCCATGAATGAAGAGAAGCTCAAGATGAACCCCAACAAGCTCAACTTGTTCGCGCACTACACACGCTACCTCGGTTGCATCGTCGGACGACGTTCTCTCTGCATGGACCCGCAGAAGGTGGAAGCAGTGGACAACATGGCGACTCCTACCGATGCCTCGGGAGTGAGACAGATGGTGGGCATGGCGTCTTTCTACCGACGATGGCTGCCTTCGTTCGCGACTATGGTGTCACCGCTGACGGACATGCTACGCATGCGCGACGACCCGAACGGACGCATCGACCCCAAGACCAAGAAGATCCGCAAGGTCATGATCGACTTTAAGGAACACTGGGGGGACGATCAGGACAAGGCGGTGAAAGACGTGAAGGACATGATGACATCGTTCCCGGTCCTACGCCAGTTCGACCCCACCAAACCTTGCGTCCTACTCACAGATGGCAGCCTGATTGGAGTGGGCAGCGTGCTATGCCAAGAACACGACGGCAAGCTGTGCGCTGTCAGCTATGCGTCGCACCGGCTGACGGAGGCCGAGGCGAGGTATCCAGTGACGGAGATTGAAGGACTTGGGATTCTACATGCGATACGCACGAATCGCCACTTCCTCATAAACAATCCCTTCACCATACGCGTGCTGACAGACCACCGACCTCTGCAATGGTCCCAGACGGTATCTACACGATCGGGACGACTGACACGTTGGTTGCTGGAGCTGTCAGACTACAACTTCAAGATCGAGTACATCCCGGGGCCAAAGAACGACGTGGCGGACGCCCTGAGCAGGCTGCTAAAGACTCAGCCGTCCGACGCGACCGAATCGATCGAATTCCACGACGCTCTGCGAGAGACCTGGGCCGCTGATGCCGCTGCACGACAAGCTAAGACGGAGACGGGAGAGCCGCAGGCCGACAGTACAGAGGCGGTGAGACAGCCGCTGGTCACAGCGATGGCAGCAGCCCAGATCAAGGATGAGCTGGCTGCGACACAGTTCAACGCGGACTACAGGGCAGCAGCGGAGGATCTCGTCAGCTGGGGGGAGGAAGATGCAGACACACTCGACTGCCTGCCCACCTTGTGGCAGCCGTTCGCCGACCCGACAGGCTTCGAATCGATGGCCAGCCAGATGGTCAAGGTGAAAGAGCTGGAGCTGAGAGATTCCGCGGACTACAGCAACTGCAGTGACTTCAAGGAGCTGCATCACCGACTCACACGCGACGCAGACCTCAGCCGTACGAAAGACGCTGCTGGGGATAACGCAGCGCCAGGCAAAACGGCTGCTGGGGACACCACAGCCCCTAACAAGAAGGCTGCTGGGGACACCGCAGCCGCTACCAAACTACGGAAAGACCTGCAACTGCAGGGGAAGGCCATCTATACCTCTGATGGACTGCTGGCGGTGCCTACTAACCTGAGGCCTGCCCTCATAGAGGAGATGCACGCCACCGAGATGATGGGCCACCGCGGACTCAACGGCACGATGTACCAGCTACGCAAGCGATTCTACTGGCCGCGGATGGAGAAGGATGTGAAGCAGTTTATTGCCGCCTGCGAGAAGTGTCAGGAGGCCAAATCACGCACGACCAAGGCCTGGGGGGGCGCACGGGCAAACATGCCGCCCGCGCAACCGTTCACGCACTACACCATCGACTTCATGTTTGGATTTCCCGCCGATGGTGGCGGGGTGGATCGGTACGACGGATTGATGGTGGTGGTAGACCAATTCTCGAAACGTGCCATCGCTATACCAGTGCACGAGGCGGCCAAGGCCGAGGTGATGGCAGAAGCGTTCTACCGCAAAGTAGTCTGCAATCGAGGCACACCGCTGCTAATAACCAGCGACCGGGACAGCCGTTTTACGGGTGCCTTCTGGCAGAAGCTCTGGGCCTTGCACCATACCTCCCTGAGACTGACCCCGGCGTACAGTCCTTGGGGAGACGGGCAGACCGAACGGATGAATCGTTTGCTGGAAGAGATCCTGCGAACCAACGTACAAGCGGATCAGGCCAACTGGTTGGAACTCTGCGACGGAGCAGTGGCAGCCATCAATGCGTCCCCATCCGAGACCACTGGCCAGTCACCATTCGAGATCGAGACCGGTCTGGCCATGCGCATGCCAATCGACTCGCAGTCACTGCCAGACCAGACCTACCAGAATCGCGGAATGGGGCAGTTGGTCAGGGAGCAAATGCAGTATGACGAAGACTCTGGGGAGCTGCTCGATGCGGCGCCGTACCCTGGAATCTACGAATACGCCGCACAAGAGCAGCACCAGTTCGACCACCCTGAGCGTATGCGAGCCATCTTCCAAACGGCAAGAGAAGCGATGATCACCGCCAAGATGAGGATGAACGCGCGTCTCAACAGCTCCGTGCCCGAACAGCGGTACCTGGTAGGAGATGTGGTGAAACTGAAACTGGGTCATTACAAGATGCCGGAGTACACCGTGGGCAAGGCCTCTAAGCTGCGCCAGAAGTACTTTGGCAACTTCGAAGTGGTGGCGGTACACAGCCTCACGGCTATCGAGCTGCGGCTACCAGAATACATGCACATCAGAGTGCATCCGGTGATCCATCCGCAATACTTGAAGCTGTCAGATAGGAAGCCCGACGGCCAGTTCAAGACAGGCGTTGAGAAGGGGTCAGGATTACGAGAGCTTATTGAAGGTGCTACCGGAGACTCAGGCTGTTTTGACACTGCCAACGGTTATGGAGTAGATGAGATCGTGGCGCACCGCAAGGTGGGCGCACCACCGGACGAGGAACTGGAATACCTGGTCCGTTGGGAGAACTGCTCCAATCTGCAGGTCACCTGGGAGCCGACGAGCTCACTGCTCTATGCCTCGAAGAAGCTGAAGCAGTATCACAAGAAAGAACGAGAGATCAGGGTGGCTGCAGAGGCAACGAATGGATTGGGTGACGCACCCAGCTTGGCCTTCATTGAAACCGATCTGGCCGCCCTGATGCTGTCGGATCCTGCGAGGTTGGGAGTGAAGATCTGAGGGTTCACGGTGATGACTTCAACATGACAAGACCCTGCGGGGCAAGAAACCGTTGTGCTACGAGCGGACAAGCAGCGGCACAAGACATAGATAGATTAGTTAGGAGTTAAAGTCCTCAGCCGTGAGCTGGGGATGTGAACGGGTTGGTTGGCAGGTGTAGAATGTCGAACGCAGAGGATTGGGCGGCCCGGATGTGAGAGAGAGAAAGCCATTAGGGCTAACGATAGAGAGAGAGCAGCGTGGCGAACGGCTGGTGTCTAGATGGTTGAGCTTGGAGATTAGATCTCTGGCGGATCTAATGACGTCAGTGCAGTACTTAGATAGGAAGATCAAAGGACAGCGACCAAAGGGCGCGACCGATGAACTTCGAAGGCCACACGCGTTGTTACTTAATGAACTAGGAAATTGGCGCACAAGAAAGACTCGCCAACGAAACCGCCTCACCCTGGCGAAACAGGGGCCAGTCACATGGTAGCTCGGCCGGAGCACCCGCGCGTCTGAAGACCGCCGGTGCCCTGCACTTTGCGCAGCTCGTAGAGCGCGCAGAGCCCGTGTCAGTCCTCCAGGAGAAGCTGAAAAGACGCGAAGCGTCTGCCGGACGTTGTCCGAAGTGCCGGACGTTGTCCGAAGAGACGCGAAGCGTCTGTCGGACGTTGTCCGGTTGAAGAACGGCATCAAGAGCCGTGGCTTCGACACCAACCAGACCAACATGGACGCCAGCGATGTTATCGCTCCAGTTGGTCCCCCGCGCACGCGTAGCGCGATGGCAGCCATCCACCAACAAGCGATGAAAGGACTGCGCGCTCCTTCGACACCGCTGGAAGTCAAGCTCAACGACGAGCTCTCGGCCTCCGCCATCAAGACCAAGCAGGCGCACGACAAGCTCGAGCTAAGGGGCGCCATCGTCCAGCAGACCAAGGGCTCACCAGCAGCGTCATGGAGCTGGACCGTCGGACGCAACACGCTGGACATCGCCACAGCTGAGGCCAGCTACTCCAGCGCACTGGGCGAGCACGAGCAGGCCCAACATGAGGAGTACATGCTCGCGCTGAAGCTGCAGACCCGCCAGCGACGGCCGCGCGCCAGCATCGCAGGCTTCCGCTGTGAGGAGTTCGACAGCCACACCATCATCTGCGACGACAACTCGCTCAACGACGGCGAGAAGTACCAGCAGCTGCTCGAGGCATTCCACGCGGGAAACGCACGCCTCGACATCCCGGCGCTCACCGACGAGCAGAGCGCGCGCGCGCTGAACAGCATCTTCGCGCTCGCCAACCACGAGCAGGACGTGCGGGACCACATCCACCAGCTCGTCACCGACATGACTGTGTACAAGGCACTCATCCACGTCGCCATCGGCGGCGAAGAGCCGCGGGACCTTCAGTTTGAATCGCTGCCGCCAATGGCGTCAGTTGACGCGCTCGAGCAGATCATCAGGCAGCGGATGCCCCAGGCTCACCGCTCACCTACGCCGCCTGAGGATCGTGGACCGCAGCCGGAGCCTGAACCAATGGCAGCGGAGCGCGACCTCATGGCGACAGCCAGCCCGCAAGGCGATTTGAGCCGCAAGTTCAACGACTCCCTCGTCCTAGGCGGCACACCGCTAGGTGAGATTGAACACTCTGAGCGCTTCGAGCTGGAGATCGCTGCACGCGAGGCACGCCTGCAGCGCGCCGGAGCACTGACCAACGATCCCAGCCAGCAAGAGCGGCAGATGGCCGCGCACATCAAGCAGCTGGAGCAGCAGAATGAGCTGCTACGGGTGAGTGCCGCAGCCGACCAGCACCTGGATCCAAGCCAGGACGCACCACGCTACGAAGCACCAAAGTCGCGACGCTCGCAGGGTCCGTCAGGAGGCTCGCCAACGGGCTCCTTCCTCAAGAACCGACCGCGAGTCTGGCATCCGCAACAGGATCAGCGGGCCGCCGACGGCAACGACCTCTCGAGGATGAAGCTGCACGACACCATGTCCCAGCAGCTGCGCAACTCTAACAAGATGCACATCCCATCCGCCGTGCTCTTCCAGATGCAGCAGCCGCGGGGCGAGGACTTCGGACTGGGCTACGAGTTGCTTAAGTTCGTCGAGAGGTCCCTCAAGCTTTGGGACGGCGAAGACCACCTTAACACCACCTTGGCTACCCACATCAAGGTGTTCGACGAGAAGGGAGGCATGATCGAGAACTTCTATGATAACGAAGGCGTCCTGTTCTACCTCTCCTTCAAGGGTCTGGCCAAGAAGAAGCTAGACGAATTCTCAGCGATGTTGCAAACCTCTACGGGCTACACAGTGTACAACATGCCCGAGTCCGCCATCCAGGACGTGCTGGACGAGAACGGTCTGACTGACGCCATCCAGGCCACCAACCGTGCTATGATGACCTTCCTGTTGTACAAGTGGTTTCCAGTCCCGGAGGCGCGTACGTACGCGCTGATGCTCAAGAAAGCAGCGGCGCTGCACTGGAGGGACAGCGAAGGAGGCAAGACTGAATCAGTCCACGATTTCTACACACGTCTGAAGGACTGTGAACATCAGGCGACCACTGACAAGCCAGGCGTGACATTCCTGCCACCGATGCAGATGCGACTGCTGTACATCGAGGGGCTGCCACTGGAACTAAAGCAGTGGGTCACCGCGGGAGTGTACGACCGCCATGACTCGCACCGGGTCCTGGACTTCTACGACGACCTATCGTTGGCGGACGAAGAGCAACTCTTCGAGCAGATCTCCCGCCAGTATGACGAACTCGAGGCACGCGGCATGAACTTCTCGCGGCCGTCCCCGCACCCGGACATACCGACGGAGGTCTTCTCGCACAAAAAGCCTATCGTGAAGACTGAGACGGCGGCCTCGGACGCCGCCGGCAGCAACAGCGACCACGGCAAGTGCTTCAACTGTGGCGAGCATGGCCACTTCGCACGTGAATGTCCCAAGCCTAAGAGTGATGCGTCACAGCAGCAGAAGGACAAGCGCGGAGGTCAACGCCGCGCTGGAACCGGTCTCTCCCAAGCCGACAAGGATGCGCTGAAGGTACAGTTTCAGACGATCTGGGACCTGGCCGTAGGCGGCCAATTCTGCAAGCAATTCCTGGCGCTGACTGTTAGCGCGCAGAATATAATGATGCGCTGGCTGCAGAACACGAAGAACGGCGGGCTAGGACGAGGATACAGTACGGTCAAAGAACAGGTAGCGAACTACACCGGTGACGACGCGGTCAAGCTGTCACTGCTCTTCGCCGCATGCTATCGTACCGGGAAGATCACCGGGACGGCGGAGGAAAGGAGGTACATGCCCACCTACGTGCACAAGCAGTCGTCCGCCCTCACCAAGGACGAAGACGGCAAGGACCTCATCGAACGGGCGGGCAACACTGACCAGATCACCGGCCTGGCCTGGAGCCAGCTGTCGGCGAACCTGGAGCTGTTCAAGGACCATTACGTGAAGCTGAACGGCAAGATGGTGCCGCAGTGCTACCTCTGCCTGCAAGTGGATGACCACCAGGCATGCGGCTGCCCGCACATGGCGGCTGTCGCTAAGATTAAGGGCGAGTCCTTCCCAGCGGTAGAGATGTTCTCCTACCCCGGGGACGGTCAGAAGCCGGTGCGCTGCATCGATGGCTGCGCTTTCTCAGTGAGGTTCACCAAGAAGAAAACGGTCAGCCCGCCACCGCAGGCTACGAACGACCAGCCGGAGACTACGCGGCAGCAGGCATCGGTCCAGGCAGCGGCGGCGATCGAACTCGTCCGCAGCGGTAAGAAGCTGATCGTCGTCTATTCCAACGGCGTACGGCTGGTATGCATGGTTGACAGCGGAGCTGAGATTTCCACGATGTCCGCCGCGACAGCCGCGAAGCTGGCGACGACCGGTCTGACGATTGAGGAGTCGCCGTGGGAACTTACATGCACATTGGCCGACGGCTCCACCGCAAAGGAGACGATCAACCGATGCATTGCCAAGGTGCCGCTGTCCTACAACAACAAAAGCCTGTGCGAGGCGCCGGCGCTGTTCATGGTGAGCAACCTGCCCGGTGGCGTAGACGTACTGCTGGGTCGTGACATTCTGGACAGTGTACTGGGAGCCGACATCAGCAAGGACAGGCTGAAGTGCTTCGTGGAAGACTCGTGGAAGAAGCAGATAAACATTCCCTACGAGATCCACGCGGATGACCGCCGCCTGGACCCGACCATGGCGCCCATGCAACTGTCGTCGAACTGCGACGTGGAGATACTATCCGGCGCCGACTTCGATCAGTTGAAGGGTCAGCTGGAGGAGTACCACGAGGCGGTGACCATCGACACCATGGCCCAGCAGGCCGCACAGCTACTGCCTAAGCACCGCTCAGCCAAGCACAAGGAAGCGCTGAAGCGGACGGCGACGACGATGCCCTCTGATCAGCTGACCGCAGCCCTGCTGACACCGACGCCAGGCGTCGGTGGCTCCACGCTACCGCATGAGCCGCGACAGCTGCCAGCTGCCAAGATGGAGCCGCAAGCCGGACGGCTGGAGGATGCCAAGCAGAACGGAGGAATGGTGGCACGGTTCGGATCAGCACTGCTATCGGTCACTGTGGCCATGCTTGCGGTTGGTCTGTTCCTGTCCGACCTGCCCATGACGGCAGCGGCGGACCCGTACCTGCAGGACGCGTTCGCCAATGAAGCGACCTGGACCGGTCACGAGGACCCTGAGATGGCCGAGGATTTCATTGCACCCTACCTGCAGCACGGTAGCATAGGGTACCAGCCTCTGGATGAAGGCATGCCGGCCGACAGGTGGGGCGAACAGAACACTGACCTGATCACGGCGGCGAACGACGCCCTGAACGTGGGCAGCGGGGAGGCGATGGCCCAAGCGACTGGAGCCAAGAAACGCGACAGCGATGCGACACTGCAGTCGGACGCCTCCAATGACCCGAAGTACGGGCCATCTGCAAGAGCAGAGATCACCAACTGGCGCCACATCACGCCCAAGACGCTGCTTGGACGACTGCAGGACGAAGGTGTTGACGACGGCGTGACCGCTGCCGAGCTGCGAAAGTTCATGGACTCGTTGCCGCTGCAGCCCGAGGGCACAGCTGCAGCAGGCTCCCATAAACCTCCACCAGAGGGTGACCAGAGGGGTTACATCCCCGACAAGATGGTCGGAGGCATTGATGAACAGGAGCAAGGATGGGTTGCGAAGTGTATCGCGGACACCACCCGGTGGAACTACGTGCTGACTCCCATGGAGATCTTCGACCCACCGGAGCATCACCGACGACTAGAACTGGAGCTGTTGGACAATGCCACGATACCACGCAGCGACCCAAGGGGGACACCGGTGGGCTTCCGCGAACTGGATAAGACCTTCGTAAAAGGCCTGCTCGAGCAACACCGGATCTGCCCGTCCAACTCGCCGGTGGGATCACCAATGGTCTTCGTGCCAAAGGCAAAGAAGAACGAGACCGATCCCACACGCTTCCGCTGCTGCATCGACTACCGACGTATCAACGAGTGCTTGAAACCGCAATCATATCGTCTGCCCGCCATGGATTCGCTCTGGTACTCAATGGACCAGGCGGAGTTCATATCTTCCGCGGATGCAGCAGACGGGTTCTGGCTGGCACCGGTGGATAAGGAGTCCCGCTGGCTCACAGCCTTCAACTCGGTCATGGGACGCTTCGAATGGTTGTGCACGCCCATGGGCTTACAGCCGGCGAGTGGTCACTTCCAGCGATTCATGGAAGATGCGCTGCAGCGCCACGGTCTGCTGTACACCACCGAGGATGGCAAACGGCGCAATCCTGACACCGGACTGCTGGAAGGATTCGTGGCTGTCTACATGGACGACCTCATCTGGTGGTCAGACGAACGCGAAGAGCATCGCGAACAGATCGAGCGCTTCCTCGATGCCATGAATGAAGAGAAGCTCAAGATGAACCCCAACAAGCTCAACTTGTTCGCGCACTACACACGCTACCTCGGTTGCATCGTCGGACGACGTTCTCTCTGCATGGACCCGCAGAAGGTGGAAGCAGTGGACAACATGGCGACTCCTACCGATGCCTCGGGAGTGAGACAGATGGTGGGCATGGCGTCTTTCTACCGACGATGGCTGCCTTCGTTCGCGACTATGGTGTCACCGCTGACGGACATGCTACGCATGCGCGACGACCCGAACGGACGCATCGACCCCAAGACCAAGAAGATCCGCAAGGTCATGATCGACTTTAAGGAACACTGGGGGGACGATCAGGACAAGGCGGTGAAAGACGTGAAGGACATGATGACATCGTTCCCGGTCCTACGCCAGTTCGACCCCACCAAACCTTGCGTCCTACTCACAGATGGCAGCCTGATTGGAGTGGGCAGCGTGCTATGCCAAGAACACGACGGCAAGCTGTGCGCTGTCAGCTATGCGTCGCACCGGCTGACGGAGGCCGAGGCGAGGTATCCAGTGACGGAGATTGAAGGACTTGGGATTCTACATGCGATACGCACGAATCGCCACTTCCTCATAAACAATCCCTTCACCATACGCGTGCTGACAGACCACCGACCTCTGCAATGGTCCCAGACGGTATCTACACGATCGGGACGACTGACACGTTGGTTGCTGGAGCTGTCAGACTACAACTTCAAGATCGAGTACATCCCGGGGCCAAAGAACGACGTGGCGGACGCCCTGAGCAGGCTGCTAAAGACTCAGCCGTCCGACGCGACCGAATCGATCGAATTCCACGACGCTCTGCGAGAGACCTGGGCCGCTGATGCCGCTGCACGACAAGCTAAGACGGAGACGGGAGAGCCGCAGGCCGACAGTACAGAGGCGGTGAGACAGCCGCTGGTCACAGCGATGGCAGCAGCCCAGATCAAGGATGAGCTGGCTGCGACACAGTTCAACGCGGACTACAGGGCAGCAGCGGAGGATCTCGTCAGCTGGGGGGAGGAAGATGCAGACACACTCGACTGCCTGCCCACCTTGTGGCAGCCGTTCGCCGACCCGACAGGCTTCGAATCGATGGCCAGCCAGATGGTCAAGGTGAAAGAGCTGGAGCTGAGAGATTCCGCGGACTACAGCAACTGCAGTGACTTCAAGGAGCTGCATCACCGACTCACACGCGACGCAGACCTCAGCCGTACGAAAGACGCTGCTGGGGATAACGCAGCGCCAGGCAAAACGGCTGCTGGGGACACCACAGCCCCTAACAAGAAGGCTGCTGGGGACACCGCAGCCGCTACCAAACTACGGAAAGACCTGCAACTGCAGGGGAAGGCCATCTATACCTCTGATGGACTGCTGGCGGTGCCTACTAACCTGAGGCCTGCCCTCATAGAGGAGATGCACGCCACCGAGATGATGGGCCACCGCGGACTCAACGGCACGATGTACCAGCTACGCAAGCGATTCTACTGGCCGCGGATGGAGAAGGATGTGAAGCAGTTTATTGCCGCCTGCGAGAAGTGTCAGGAGGCCAAATCACGCACGACCAAGGCCTGGGGGGGCGCACGGGCAAACATGCCGCCCGCGCAACCGTTCACGCACTACACCATCGACTTCATGTTTGGATTTCCCGCCGATGGTGGCGGGGTGGATCGGTACGACGGATTGATGGTGGTGGTAGACCAATTCTCGAAACGTGCCATCGCTATACCAGTGCACGAGGCGGCCAAGGCCGAGGTGATGGCAGAAGCGTTCTACCGCAAAGTAGTCTGCAATCGAGGCACACCGCTGCTAATAACCAGCGACCGGGACAGCCGTTTTACGGGTGCCTTCTGGCAGAAGCTCTGGGCCTTGCACCATACCTCCCTGAGACTGACCCCGGCGTACAGTCCTTGGGGAGACGGGCAGACCGAACGGATGAATCGTTTGCTGGAAGAGATCCTGCGAACCAACGTACAAGCGGATCAGGCCAACTGGTTGGAACTCTGCGACGGAGCAGTGGCAGCCATCAATGCGTCCCCATCCGAGACCACTGGCCAGTCACCATTCGAGATCGAGACCGGTCTGGCCATGCGCATGCCAATCGACTCGCAGTCACTGCCAGACCAGACCTACCAGAATCGCGGAATGGGGCAGTTGGTCAGGGAGCAAATGCAGTATGACGAAGACTCTGGGGAGCTGCTCGATGCGGCGCCGTACCCTGGAATCTACGAATACGCCGCACAAGAGCAGCACCAGTTCGACCACCCTGAGCGTATGCGAGCCATCTTCCAAACGGCAAGAGAAGCGATGATCACCGCCAAGATGAGGATGAACGCGCGTCTCAACAGCTCCGTGCCCGAACAGCGGTACCTGGTAGGAGATGTGGTGAAACTGAAACTGGGTCATTACAAGATGCCGGAGTACACCGTGGGCAAGGCCTCTAAGCTGCGCCAGAAGTACTTTGGCAACTTCGAAGTGGTGGCGGTACACAGCCTCACGGCTATCGAGCTGCGGCTACCAGAATACATGCACATCAGAGTGCATCCGGTGATCCATCCGCAATACTTGAAGCTGTCAGATAGGAAGCCCGACGGCCAGTTCAAGACAGGCGTTGAGAAGGGGTCAGGATTACGAGAGCTTATTGAAGGTGCTACCGGAGACTCAGGCTGTTTTGACACTGCCAACGGTTATGGAGTAGATGAGATCGTGGCGCACCGCAAGGTGGGCGCACCACCGGACGAGGAACTGGAATACCTGGTCCGTTGGGAGAACTGCTCCAATCTGCAGGTCACCTGGGAGCCGACGAGCTCACTGCTCTATGCCTCGAAGAAGCTGAAGCAGTATCACAAGAAAGAACGAGAGATCAGGGTGGCTGCAGAGGCAACGAATGGATTGGGTGACGCACCCAGCTTGGCCTTCATTGAAACCGATCTGGCCGCCCTGATGCTGTCGGATCCTGCGAGGTTGGGAGTGAAGATCTGAGGGTTCACGGTGATGACTTCAACATGACAAGACCCTGCGGGGCAAGAAACCGTTGTGCTACGAGCGGACAAGCAGCGGCACAAGACATAGATAGATTAGTTAGGAGTTAAAGTCCTCAGCCGTGAGCTGGGGATGTGAACGGGTTGGTTGGCAGGTGTAGAATGTCGAACGCAGAGGATTGGGCGGCCCGGATGTGAGAGAGAGAAAGCCATTAGGGCTAACGATAGAGAGAGAGCAGCGTGGCGAACGGCTGGTGTCTAGATGGTTGAGCTTGGAGATTAGATCTCTGGCGGATCTAATGACGTCAGTGCAGTACTTAGATAGGAAGATCAAAGGACAGCGACCAAAGGGCGCGACCGATGAACTTCGAAGGCCACACGCGTTGTTACTTAATGAACTAGGAAATTGGCGCACAAGAAAGACTCGCCAACGAAACCGCCTCACCCTGGCGAAACAGGGGCCAGTCACATGGTAGCTCGGCCGGAGCACCCGCGCGTCTGAAGACCGCCGGTGCCCTGCACTTTGCGCAGCTCGTAGAGCGCGCAGAGCCCGTGTCAGTCCTCCAGGAGAAGCTGAAAAGACGCGAAGCGTCTGCCGGACGTTGTCCGAAGTGCCGGACGTTGTCCGAAGAGACGCGAAGCGTCTGTCGGACGTTGTCCGGTTGAAGAACGGCATCAAGAGCCGTGGCTTCGACACCAACCAGACCAACATGGACGCCAGCGATGTTATCGCTCCAGTTGGTCCCCCGCGCACGCGTAGCGCGATGGCAGCCATCCACCAACAAGCGATGAAAGGACTGCGCGCTCCTTCGACACCGCTGGAAGTCAAGCTCAACGACGAGCTCTCGGCCTCCGCCATCAAGACCAAGCAGGCGCACGACAAGCTCGAGCTAAGGGGCGCCATCGTCCAGCAGACCAAGGGCTCACCAGCAGCGTCATGGAGCTGGACCGTCGGACGCAACACGCTGGACATCGCCACAGCTGAGGCCAGCTACTCCAGCGCACTGGGCGAGCACGAGCAGGCCCAACATGAGGAGTACATGCTCGCGCTGAAGCTGCAGACCCGCCAGCGACGGCCGCGCGCCAGCATCGCAGGCTTCCGCTGTGAGGAGTTCGACAGCCACACCATCATCTGCGACGACAACTCGCTCAACGACGGCGAGAAGTACCAGCAGCTGCTCGAGGCATTCCACGCGGGAAACGCACGCCTCGACATCCCGGCGCTCACCGACGAGCAGAGCGCGCGCGCGCTGAACAGCATCTTCGCGCTCGCCAACCACGAGCAGGACGTGCGGGACCACATCCACCAGCTCGTCACCGACATGACTGTGTACAAGGCACTCATCCACGTCGCCATCGGCGGCGAAGAGCCGCGGGACCTTCAGTTTGAATCGCTGCCGCCAATGGCGTCAGTTGACGCGCTCGAGCAGATCATCAGGCAGCGGATGCCCCAGGCTCACCGCTCACCTACGCCGCCTGAGGATCGTGGACCGCAGCCGGAGCCTGAACCAATGGCAGCGGAGCGCGACCTCATGGCGACAGCCAGCCCGCAAGGCGATTTGAGCCGCAAGTTCAACGACTCCCTCGTCCTAGGCGGCACACCGCTAGGTGAGATTGAACACTCTGAGCGCTTCGAGCTGGAGATCGCTGCACGCGAGGCACGCCTGCAGCGCGCCGGAGCACTGACCAACGATCCCAGCCAGCAAGAGCGGCAGATGGCCGCGCACATCAAGCAGCTGGAGCAGCAGAATGAGCTGCTACGGGTGAGTGCCGCAGCCGACCAGCACCTGGATCCAAGCCAGGACGCACCACGCTACGAAGCACCAAAGTCGCGACGCTCGCAGGGTCCGTCAGGAGGCTCGCCAACGGGCTCCTTCCTCAAGAACCGACCGCGAGTCTGGCATCCGCAACAGGATCAGCGGGCCGCCGACGGCAACGACCTCTCGAGGATGAAGCTGCACGACACCATGTCCCAGCAGCTGCGCAACTCTAACAAGATGCACATCCCATCCGCCGTGCTCTTCCAGATGCAGCAGCCGCGGGGCGAGGACTTCGGACTGGGCTACGAGTTGCTTAAGTTCGTCGAGAGGTCCCTCAAGCTTTGGGACGGCGAAGACCACCTTAACACCACCTTGGCTACCCACATCAAGGTGTTCGACGAGAAGGGAGGCATGATCGAGAACTTCTATGATAACGAAGGCGTCCTGTTCTACCTCTCCTTCAAGGGTCTGGCCAAGAAGAAGCTAGACGAATTCTCAGCGATGTTGCAAACCTCTACGGGCTACACAGTGTACAACATGCCCGAGTCCGCCATCCAGGACGTGCTGGACGAGAACGGTCTGACTGACGCCATCCAGGCCACCAACCGTGCTATGATGACCTTCCTGTTGTACAAGTGGTTTCCAGTCCCGGAGGCGCGTACGTACGCGCTGATGCTCAAGAAAGCAGCGGCGCTGCACTGGAGGGACAGCGAAGGAGGCAAGACTGAATCAGTCCACGATTTCTACACACGTCTGAAGGACTGTGAACATCAGGCGACCACTGACAAGCCAGGCGTGACATTCCTGCCACCGATGCAGATGCGACTGCTGTACATCGAGGGGCTGCCACTGGAACTAAAGCAGTGGGTCACCGCGGGAGTGTACGACCGCCATGACTCGCACCGGGTCCTGGACTTCTACGACGACCTATCGTTGGCGGACGAAGAGCAACTCTTCGAGCAGATCTCCCGCCAGTATGACGAACTCGAGGCACGCGGCATGAACTTCTCGCGGCCGTCCCCGCACCCGGACATACCGACGGAGGTCTTCTCGCACAAAAAGCCTATCGTGAAGACTGAGACGGCGGCCTCGGACGCCGCCGGCAGCAACAGCGACCACGGCAAGTGCTTCAACTGTGGCGAGCATGGCCACTTCGCACGTGAATGTCCCAAGCCTAAGAGTGATGCGTCACAGCAGCAGAAGGACAAGCGCGGAGGTCAACGCCGCGCTGGAACCGGTCTCTCCCAAGCCGACAAGGATGCGCTGAAGGTACAGTTTCAGACGATCTGGGACCTGGCCGTAGGCGGCCAATTCTGCAAGCAATTCCTGGCGCTGACTGTTAGCGCGCAGAATATAATGATGCGCTGGCTGCAGAACACGAAGAACGGCGGGCTAGGACGAGGATACAGTACGGTCAAAGAACAGGTAGCGAACTACACCGGTGACGACGCGGTCAAGCTGTCACTGCTCTTCGCCGCATGCTATCGTACCGGGAAGATCACCGGGACGGCGGAGGAAAGGAGGTACATGCCCACCTACGTGCACAAGCAGTCGTCCGCCCTCACCAAGGACGAAGACGGCAAGGACCTCATCGAACGGGCGGGCAACACTGACCAGATCACCGGCCTGGCCTGGAGCCAGCTGTCGGCGAACCTGGAGCTGTTCAAGGACCATTACGTGAAGCTGAACGGCAAGATGGTGCCGCAGTGCTACCTCTGCCTGCAAGTGGATGACCACCAGGCATGCGGCTGCCCGCACATGGCGGCTGTCGCTAAGATTAAGGGCGAGTCCTTCCCAGCGGTAGAGATGTTCTCCTACCCCGGGGACGGTCAGAAGCCGGTGCGCTGCATCGATGGCTGCGCTTTCTCAGTGAGGTTCACCAAGAAGAAAACGGTCAGCCCGCCACCGCAGGCTACGAACGACCAGCCGGAGACTACGCGGCAGCAGGCATCGGTCCAGGCAGCGGCGGCGATCGAACTCGTCCGCAGCGGTAAGAAGCTGATCGTCGTCTATTCCAACGGCGTACGGCTGGTATGCATGGTTGACAGCGGAGCTGAGATTTCCACGATGTCCGCCGCGACAGCCGCGAAGCTGGCGACGACCGGTCTGACGATTGAGGAGTCGCCGTGGGAACTTACATGCACATTGGCCGACGGCTCCACCGCAAAGGAGACGATCAACCGATGCATTGCCAAGGTGCCGCTGTCCTACAACAACAAAAGCCTGTGCGAGGCGCCGGCGCTGTTCATGGTGAGCAACCTGCCCGGTGGCGTAGACGTACTGCTGGGTCGTGACATTCTGGACAGTGTACTGGGAGCCGACATCAGCAAGGACAGGCTGAAGTGCTTCGTGGAAGACTCGTGGAAGAAGCAGATAAACATTCCCTACGAGATCCACGCGGATGACCGCCGCCTGGACCCGACCATGGCGCCCATGCAACTGTCGTCGAACTGCGACGTGGAGATACTATCCGGCGCCGACTTCGATCAGTTGAAGGGTCAGCTGGAGGAGTACCACGAGGCGGTGACCATCGACACCATGGCCCAGCAGGCCGCACAGCTACTGCCTAAGCACCGCTCAGCCAAGCACAAGGAAGCGCTGAAGCGGACGGCGACGACGATGCCCTCTGATCAGCTGACCGCAGCCCTGCTGACACCGACGCCAGGCGTCGGTGGCTCCACGCTACCGCATGAGCCGCGACAGCTGCCAGCTGCCAAGATGGAGCCGCAAGCCGGACGGCTGGAGGATGCCAAGCAGAACGGAGGAATGGTGGCACGGTTCGGATCAGCACTGCTATCGGTCACTGTGGCCATGCTTGCGGTTGGTCTGTTCCTGTCCGACCTGCCCATGACGGCAGCGGCGGACCCGTACCTGCAGGACGCGTTCGCCAATGAAGCGACCTGGACCGGTCACGAGGACCCTGAGATGGCCGAGGATTTCATTGCACCCTACCTGCAGCACGGTAGCATAGGGTACCAGCCTCTGGATGAAGGCATGCCGGCCGACAGGTGGGGCGAACAGAACACTGACCTGATCACGGCGGCGAACGACGCCCTGAACGTGGGCAGCGGGGAGGCGATGGCCCAAGCGACTGGAGCCAAGAAACGCGACAGCGATGCGACACTGCAGTCGGACGCCTCCAATGACCCGAAGTACGGGCCATCTGCAAGAGCAGAGATCACCAACTGGCGCCACATCACGCCCAAGACGCTGCTTGGACGACTGCAGGACGAAGGTGTTGACGACGGCGTGACCGCTGCCGAGCTGCGAAAGTTCATGGACTCGTTGCCGCTGCAGCCCGAGGGCACAGCTGCAGCAGGCTCCCATAAACCTCCACCAGAGGGTGACCAGAGGGGTTACATCCCCGACAAGATGGTCGGAGGCATTGATGAACAGGAGCAAGGATGGGTTGCGAAGTGTATCGCGGACACCACCCGGTGGAACTACGTGCTGACTCCCATGGAGATCTTCGACCCACCGGAGCATCACCGACGACTAGAACTGGAGCTGTTGGACAATGCCACGATACCACGCAGCGACCCAAGGGGGACACCGGTGGGCTTCCGCGAACTGGATAAGACCTTCGTAAAAGGCCTGCTCGAGCAACACCGGATCTGCCCGTCCAACTCGCCGGTGGGATCACCAATGGTCTTCGTGCCAAAGGCAAAGAAGAACGAGACCGATCCCACGCGCTTCCGCTGCTGCATCGACTACCGACGTATCAACGAGTGCTTGAAACCGCAATCATATCGTCTGCCCGCCATGGATTCGCTCTGGTACTCAATGGACCAGGCGGAGTTCATATCTTCCGCGGATG
>Ga0308005_10000316_pt1 | contig 18094 bp, 11 predicted proteins | sample Neamet67_FD_203142 | JGI IMG/M metagenome (GOLD analysis project Ga0308005, IMG submission 203142) | Marine microbial communities from water near the shore, Antarctic Ocean - #67 | ecosystem: Environmental > Aquatic > Marine > Unclassified | place: Southern Ocean | collected 2014-06-07 | reverse complement strand
GGGAGAGATTTTTCCAAATCCCAGATTTGAAAGTTCCGCCGGTGACGGTTTTGCCGCAGAGGGTTCGCAAAATGCTCTCCGACTCGGAGTCGACTAAATACACACACACTCCTAGTAGGAAGAGGTATCTTGAATCCCGACTCCATCTAACAATATTTGCACGGGTTGGGAGGGAACACAGCAATGCTGTGGGAGTTCAAAAGTTGTTCCAACTCAGATCTGCATCTTGGGTCATCAGCGAAAGTCTCTGTGGCCAATTGAGTCCTTACGAAAGCCTACGGCGGGCCTCCGGCTGTTCGAAGGATCCAGGGCCGCAGCGCTTCTCTCGCTGACCAAAACTGTTTTCCTTTGGAAATTGCGGTTGACAGGTGTACTTAAATGATTCGGTACTCTTGTTTTCGAGTTCCAACCTATAGAAATTCCAGGTAGAACTTATAGGAAACATCAGAGAACCTAATACAACTGCTGTACCAGAATCCCATAATTGTGATTAACGACAGTCCTTTAAATTCTGAAAGTTTTTGACCAACATTTTAATGACGCATTAAAATGATGACCACATTTCACGGCCTGGCAGGTGTTGGTAAAACACTGCTAAGGACGCGTTCAGAAAAGGGAGCTGTGTAAAACGCTAAGGAAATCTCTGAATTTCAGAGAATTGAGTGCTCACGGTTATTCAACACGTGTTGCACGTTGCACGGGTATGCATGTACGGAGCTGCTCCGTATACATGAACGGAGCTGCCACCGGGCAACTGTGCAAGCATGTCCAGCCATGACATGCCTGGTACTAGGTTTTTTCCAGTATATTCTGGTACTTCAGAGCTGGTACTTCGAAGAAGTAACCGGGTAAATAATTTTACCCGGAAGTACCCCTGTACTCGAATTTCGGTAAACGAGGTTTTGGGGATTCTCCTGACCGAAATACAAAATCCCTCGTAGAAAAATCGCCATGAATGGCGGGGACAATCTACGAGGGAAGTTGTGAATACAGAAAGTAGTTGTGCACTTGTCAAGTGTATAATCATGAGTTGGGAGTCGCATAAATTCCAGGCGCTGGCTGGAACTCGCTATCCAGAGCGGGTAAACTGTAACCGGGGAGAGATTTTTCCAAATCCCAGATTTGAAAGTTCCGCCGGTGACGGTTTTGCCGCAGAGGGTTCGCAAAATGCTCTCCGACTCGGAGTCGACTAAATCCACTGTTGTGAAGAGACTAAACCATAGAGCTTCACGCCCGGTCGGCCCTGTTGACAGATTGTCCTCCGTACTCATGTTCGGCCGACCTAAGTCGACTCACACTTAGTCCTCCTGGACGTGCACAGCGTGCTTGATTTGTGTATTCGGTTGTTCCCGGAATCGGGTGCAACTGGGTACGCCGGGAGTTGTTTGCAACTTCCTTTTTTATTGCAGACAGTTCATACTGCTACGTGATTTGTAGCTTTTTCAAAAAGCTATGTACACAGGATTGGATTCAGCGGCACGCCGCTAGGCGAGCGCGTAATTCCGTGCCGGTGAAGTGTTCCTGCTGGAACAGATTTTCGGGTTAGTACCCCGGTGCAGACCAATGCTAATTGCATGGTGCGCGCCGATCTTGTCGTTGACTCGCGGTGGCCCTGAGGCCAGCACTGAGTCAGACCCTTACGGGTGACCTTCCCAAGCAGGGAGTTGCGCTAGCAACTGCCTGGCGAGGGGTGTTGCGCCAGCAACCAGTAAGGGGAAGCGTGGGGAAACCGACATCACTTTCATCCGAGGTAATCGAAGATAGTGTTTTTCTGGGGGTTCAGGCCCCGGAAGTGGGCGTCGGTTCCCGGGGTTGGCGGACGGCCTCGACCGCGGCCGCGGCCCTGGGACGGGCTCCCGGCTGCGGCGGCGTGGAGCTCGGCGAGACGCGCGGCTTCGGCGCGGACTTGCGCCGGCGGTGCGATGTCCTCTTGGACGACCGCTTCCGGTGTGGCGCCTGCGGTCCACTCATCGTACATCTCAATGTCGATGGCTGGGGGGACGGGGGCGAACAGCGGCTGGATTGCGGACGATGTCGGCAACTTTCCCGCCGCCGACGGGAGGTTGACGATCTCGTTGTTGGAACGGGCCGCCTGGACCGATCCGACGAGTGATTCCAGGGTTACGTCCTGAACCTTCATTGATTGGCGTTGGATCTGAAGGCTGCGTTCCGCCGTCATGCGCGCATAGACGGAGCGGCCTATTTTGGAAGCCCATGCCCCGAACTGGTCCAGTTCGTCCGGCGTTGCGACTAGGGCCAAGACTGTGGCCATGCCGATCCTGGCTGAGTACTGCGTCAGGTGCAGAAGCTTGGCCAGGGCGGGGTGATGCTTGGTGGCTGTTGACTGTAGCCAGGTGTTGAGCTCCGCCGCCGAGATTGAGATTTCGGAGGTCGCCTTGACGCCTCTGAAGGCCGGGGTGCTCTGCCATTTGGCTTGATCGATTGGGTCCAGCCAGCACATTATGTAGAACAGTGTTGGCAGGTCCAGCGGGTCTTCCGGCGCGTGCTCGAACGCTTGAGGGAGGCGTGCGCGGCTGCGAGCTTTCGCAGACTTGCTCAGGGATGTCTTCGTTCGTGGTTTATGGATGGCGATCCGTTCTTTCGAAATCACCATGCCCGCGATTGCAATCGATTGTTGGCGAGTCCAACTGCCGCCGCCCGGGGCTGTTGGTTGAAAATCGTCGCCGACTGCGAGGTTGCCACCACGGTAACAGCCCTTGGAGCAGGTCGCCATGGCTGCTGCACATGTGACCGAGTGCAACACGTTGCGTGGCAAGAGAGTTGGGTTCGCGCCTGGAGCCCGATCCTGGAAACAGTACCGGGAAGCGGCTTGATCCCCGGCGTCGCGGGGAACTAAGTTGAATTTTTCCCGTGGGTGGGCGACGAACGCTGCCAACGTCGGAAGTTGCAGGTGCGCCATTTCGCGACTGATGAGCTCCCCTAATTGGGCTGGCATTAGCGCGTCGCGGCCGTGGCAGGAAATCTCTTCACTTACCATGCGGCTTTCGAAATCTCGCATCCATACCCCCAGGATGCCGATTGACTTCTCTAGTCGTGGAACCAGCATGTATCGTTCGTGATACGTGAAAACGTGAGACATGCACTGGGAAATCACGCCGAAGGATTGCCACCGAATGCTGGCGTAGGCGAGGAAGGTTATGATGAGGCCTTCTTCGGCCGCGCGTTGCTCTGGGGACATGCGGGACCCGAGCGCCCAGATCCAACGGAAAGGCGATCTCGACAAATTGCTGCAGTGTTGTCCCCAGACATTGAAGTAGAAAGCTTGTTGAAGCATTGAGGAGGCGCGTCTCGCTCCCCCTTGGACTTGCAGCGTTCTGGCTTTGATTACCTCCAGGTACTGGCGTACCGTTGTTGCTTGGCGGAGGCACCTGACTTGGGCCTCCGCGCGGTCGTTCTCCGTCTGGGTTCTGGAGGCGCGGGCTGTCTTGAGGCCTTTTGCACAGTCGACGCGGCCTGATTTGGCGTTGTCTGCATGGCGCAGTAATCCCACAGCTCCATATTTCAGCTGGGGGCCCGGGCCTAGTGCGTGCGCTCGGATCTCGTGGAAGTCCGAGCCGTCCGCCGGGGGCAGAGGAGGCATGCCCGACCAGTCGAAATCTCCCATTTCGGCTGGGACTGATGTTGAGGACGGCGGGTCCAGTACCAACGAGATTGCTTGCGGGAAGTAATTGTCACTGAGACCCTGCGGCCGTAGATTGCTCTTTAGGAACTTGACGCGGTGGGCGTTTGCCACGTTTGCGAGTTCGTCAAAAGTGCGGGTCGCTTCCAGGCAGGCAGCTGCCTCTCGCGAGGCCGCCGACGAGGCGGGAGCGGCGGCGTCCAGGGGCGCCAACGGTTGGGCCGGCAATGCCGCTGCCGCGGCTCCGTGCGGCGGTGGTGCTGCTGCGGCTTGCTTTGCCCGATTTGGCCAGATCGTCAGCTGGACGGCTGGTGGATGGAAGGCTCCGGCCGCGATGGTCGCGCTTGCAGCTGCTGCACCGAAAATCCCATGTTCCGGATTTTGTGGAATGCCGTCGGCGGCTCGGACGACGGTCGTGACGTGACGGGCTTTGGCCGCGGCTGATGTTTCCAATTTGCATTCGCGCTTTCGTGGCTCGGTCGTAGCGGTGCGGCTAGGTGTTGCCAACGGGCGCGCCCGGCAGACCGAACACGACGGTTGTGGGCGGGCTGCGACGGCAGCTCGTGCACGCTTGAAGCTGCGGGCTGCAGTGGTTGCGGCCGCGCTGATGAAGTGGCCACAGACCACGCAGCATATCGTGCTGACTCCCAGCGCCTTGCACAGTCCTTCGCAGCGAGGGCGTGTCAGTGCAATGATGTTGAAGATGTTGGTTGGCTGTCGGGGTTGCGCAATGCGACATTCACGGCAGACAGATCAGGCTCTTCTTGTTTTGGAGTAAGGGAGAAGAGTGTTCCCTCGACAACGTCGGTGAATTTGAGACCAGCTCGGTGTTGAAGAATGAACGCGGCGGCAGCTTTCGGCCGCCGGGATTCTTGCCGTTGAGATTTGGCTGGTCTGGTACCGCTCCGACCCGTATTTCTTTGAGGGGGGCGCCCGGGCAGGCGCCCCCTGCGCGCTGCTTGCACGCGGTTGGGAAAACGTTGACCGTCCTTGGGATAGCTTGGTATCTGCAGGCCGATCATGATTTCCCGTTGTAGCCGGGCTGGGGTTCCTCCGCGCTTAGACTTGGTGGAGGGCGTCGCAGCCTGATAATTGTACAACTTGTTAATTGCGGCGGAAAGTTGCTAATTACTTGCTGAATCGCAAGGTTTGTTTTTGCCAACTTGTTACTTCACAAGCTTTTTCCGCCTTGCGGTATTTCACCGCCTGGAATTTCTGTCATACTGCATCCTTGGCCCGAGATTAATCCGTGTGCGCCGGGTTTTAGGTCTTTGGCGTACGCGGGGATTAGACGGGGTTGTAGGCATGACAGGATTGGACTGATTGTAGCCGGTTTTGTCATGGTGCATGATGCAACCGCGGCTGGGGAAATTGACAGGGGGAAACTTCCCTGGTTTTCCCGATTTTGTCCTGCACAGAGTGCTTTATGACATTGGATTTTACAGGAATTTTGGGAACTCGAAAATTTTCGTGCGTTCCCTGATTTTGTAGATTTGTCACAGGTTGACCGGTGTTTTGCCGGAAAATTTTTTGTCCGGGATACTACCGGGATTTTGATTGTGGAAATTTTTGTAGCCCATGCTTGCAGTGCGAGAGTTTTGCACTGAAGAGGCGAATTTTTGATTTGAAATTTGCAAGAAGTTTCACTTCGGCCAAATTTTCGGCATCAGGGGAAATTATCAGAGCAATTTCTGTTAATTAGATTGCTACATGTAGGTCAGCAGCAAATTACTGAGAAATACCAGAGTCCTGGGATTCTCGTGATTTGCTGGTGAGTTGAAGGTATGGCTGAATTTGGAGGGGGTTCGATCACTGTGGAACCCACCTCTGATTTTTTGAAAATTTTCCGCTTTGCAAGAAAATTATTCCCCGGTGGGCCGTAGGCCCTGCAACCTACCATCCCTCGCAAAGGATAATGCTTGGGAGGATGTTAGGTTGTTAAGGCCCTGCAAAGGACAGAATCCTGCGAGATTTTCGATGGAAAAACCTTTGATGCCACGCGGCATGTTTTTGGTCCGGTCCCGTAACTTGGGTCCTTTCGAATTCCGGTAAGGACTTACCGAAATAAAGGAGAGGATCTGCTGGGTTGATTGTATCTGCGAATCTGTGGTTTTGCAGTGACTCCTTGAGCGACTGGAAACCCTGCTGCTGTGCTAGCAGTGCAGATCCGTCTGATCAGAGACAAGCCGGTTTGGATTGGCTGGATGGCGGAACCCGCGGCCGGTCGCGGCGCTCCGCGCGCTGCTATAACTTCACGCCCGGGGCATGAAGTTAGGGGACCCACCTGGGCCTTCCAGGCCGGCCTGCAGGCTATGCACCGGGAGGCCGTGCAGGTTCAATGGAATGCACTGGTACACCAGGGTATCCAGGTTGGCGAGCCCGCTTTTTATCGCGCGGCCGGCCAAACGCGCGGTGAGGCCTTGGCCTCTGCCGCTTTGTACTGGAACGACAGTGTGAATCCGCAGTGGCCTGCCGATGGCGGGACGCCGCCGGCCGCTGTCGGGATTCCCCGCATTGACCTCGACGAGGAGTACTTGGCGACACATCCCGAAGAGTTGCTGCGGCTCGCTTTCTTTCTGCGTCTCGTGGACCGTGCCGACGGACCGCCGGTTGCCACTGCGGGGGGGGTCGGTGTCGAGATCGGTATCGGGCCCGAAGAATTGATGCTGCGCGACGACGAAGACGTGCGGCCGATGGGACATCCCTACTACTGGATGACGTCGATCGGCCGGATGGAAGTGACTTTCCGGGCTGCGTACCAGTGCGGTGCTGCCTTTCGACAGGCCCGCGTCGCGGCCGCCGATCGCGTTCTGGACGGCATCGACACTGCCGCCGGTTGGCGAATCGGCGTCATCGGCGGGGCTGCGCGCTTGGATCCGAGGTTCCCGGACTTGGTCGACGTTCGCGACGCTGACGAGCCTGGACAGGGCCGAAACTTGCGGAAGGCCCGGCGCCGGGCGGTGAACTACCTTCGTGCTGAAGACGCCGGGATTGCCAAGTTGACTGCGATCTGCGGTATACACCTAGAATAGCTGCCCGGGACTCCGGGCAAAGCTCTAGTAGGGCGCCAGCCGCAGTGTGTGTATACCATAAATTGCGTGTGCGCTATTGTGATTGTGTGAAGGGTTGTGGCCGACTGATGTTTCAAACGGGCGCCAGCCCGTTTTATGTTACAGTGGGGTGCAAATCGGAAACTCCCGATCTGCGAACCATTCACAAAGACCCGTCTCGGGCAAAGCGGAAGATGCGCTCCCAGGCCGCTTGCTCCTCGATCATGTCCTGGTTCATGAAGTCGCAGAGGCAAAAGGCCCATCGATTCGAAGAATCTGGTTCTGCACTGAACCCGAAGCAGCATCTCGAATTGAGCTGCATGCCGCGTTTAGAGACCCATTGCGCATTGTAGTGCCAGAACAGTGTACTTCTGCTCAATGCCTCATAATAGGAGGACATATCGGCCTTGGCTTGGGACACTGCGAGGCAGCTAGATGGCTGCTCCGGCTGAAGTACCGTGTGCCGGGCTGCCAGGAAGATGGCCGTGTGGTGGGCGATGTCCGCCAGTCGCATGTAATCAAAGTCGACTTTGCGAACGTGATTGCCATTCACGGTCGGATCAAATGAGCCGAAATCGGCCCAAGAAGGGGCCGGGTCGTTGCGGCTGGCCTTGCCGCTGCGGTTGCGTCGCTGATCGCTGGACCAGGGTGGGGCGGGGCCCGACGGGTTGCAAGTCAAACGCGGCTTGACTAGGCCGGTGGAGTCATCGGTCTGGTCGAGTACCACGTTGTTTGATAACAGGAAACATGGGATGATTGCGATTCCGCGCACTCCCGGAGATAATCGCGGTGTCGCGAACTTGAGCATTTTCTCCTTCGTTTTCTTCTCGACGAACTCCGTGTTCTTGAAGAAATCCGGTGTGTTGGCCACGAGTACGATGCAGCGTTCCACGGTGGACCGGACGTCGAAGCCGAGGAAGATGTGCTCAAGTGCGATCGTGATATCCTGGCACTCGTGGCCGTTGAACCACGAACGTGTGATATCGGCCAAAATGATGTCGAATTTCAATTCGGTAAACAATTGCGGGTCCGCCCAGGGAATGGGGAGGATCCGCCGGTCGGGGTGCATGATGTTGCAGCCCGGGTCATACGCCGTGGACGTGTCCCAGGAAAGTCCCTCGTCGGCGATCCGGCTCGCGCGGATGATGATGGCGCGCTCGACGAAGCCGTTATCCGGTAGCACGGACAGATTGAAATCGTCGCCGGCGGCGTCAGACCTAAACCACTCTTTGTCATAGGCGCACAGCCAGGCGTCGACGGCCGGCAGGTCGCTCTCCATCGGAAGCAGCCGGCGGATTGTCATCGGGTTCGGGCCCGATGTGCAGGCTTCTATTGCCTGCGCACTGCAGTCTCGAAACCTCTGCAGGAAGAATTGCCGCAGGGTGTCGACATACGCCACTGCGGAGTCCGCGGAGAGCTTGTCTCCTGCGGGCGGCGGCGGGAACATGTAGTGCGGCCGAGGCAAACGGGGGCTGCCCGACGCGGCAACTGCGTCGTCGCGCTTCGCCACGAGCTGGTCATCTAACGTGCGGAGGAAGATGCCGACGTGGTCGATGAAGCCCTCGATCGAGCGGTCCGCCGGTCCCGTGACCGGAGACTGCGAGAGCTGCGCATCCGGGGCACGCATTGCTTCCGGCGGCGGCGCCGCGACGTAGTGGTTCGGGTTGCCGCGGCGGCTGTCCGCCAGCGCTTCGGCCGCGACGAAGGGAAAAGCGGCGGCGATGCGATCCGTCGGCGGCAGCGGACGGAGACGCGGTTGCCGGAGCGGTGCGGTCGGAGCGTACACGTCCCAGACGGCGCCCGCGGCGTAGCCGGCGCGTTGGCGATCGTCGTCGAGAAGAGCTGCCGAAATCGGCATATCCTGGAACAGGCCCGGCCAGTGAGAGGTTGCCGGCAGCCGGAAACGGAGACTCAGGGTTTCGGTGGCCGTGACGAACGACGCAGCGAAGTCGGCAAAACCCGAATGGGCTGGTGTCGACGCGTCCGGGAGCGCGCCCCGTACTGCCATGAAATCACGCGCACGAGTGCGCGTTTCCACTGCCCAGTGACGGTTTTTCGCCGCCTTGATGATGGCGATCAAGTCGGACGTGTCGCGTATATCGGCGGGGATGTCCTTCGCCGGAAACTCGACGAAATGCACGTTTCCGCCCGCTGGCGAGAACCGCAATCGGACGAGATGCAGCGCTTCGGCCATCAAATTATCGGCCATCTTGTCCGACTCCGAGTTGTTATGGCGGAGGAGATGACTGCTGTTGACAATTGTGTTAGTCATGGATCTGATGAGTGCCGTTCGGCGGATCACTGTCCGTCGTGCGGTCGCGGCCTTCCCTCGGAAAGAATTTTGGAGATGGGCGCTTTCAGATTCGTTGTCACCCAGTTGATGCACGTACGTGATGACTGCACGGTCCAACCGGTTCGTGGTGATCTGGCAGGCCGACGGGCTCAGCTGTCGGATGATGGCCAGAGATATCTCTTGCATTTTTCCCTCCAAATTGCTGATATCTATGAATTTCAATTCTGACGCTCGCCATCCGAAGCATACATGTATGACGATGCGAGTTGCCAGATTTACGATCCAACCGCCTGCGCCGACCGACCATGCCACTCCATTGCTGTGACGGACCTGGCGGCGAGACGAGTCACACAGAGTCACCCAAGTTGTGCCTTCGGCTGGGTCTGGGATTGAGCGGGAGGGCATTGCTGCTCGGCCCGTGCCGTCGCGAACGGCGACGCAGACATCGAGCAGAATTTCTTGAGCCGCCGGCGACAGGTCGAACTCCGGTATGTCGCCGAAATTTACTGGTAGTATGCTGTAGACTGACGAAAGCGTCGTGGCCAAAAACGGATCGGCATTCGCCAGATCCCCCGCTTTGCCCAGCCAACTAAGTAGTTCGTCGCCTCGGGCCCGGGGAGCGATTTGTCGGGTTGGGGCTATGTTCAGGGTCGCGTGTCGCGACCCTGAGACCGTTGCTCGATCCATGGCTTCCGCCAATAGTTGCAGACCCTGGTCTTCTACTTTGAAACGCTTGGCGGCGCCGTAGGCAAGTTGGCCCACGCCGTCGTTTGCGTTGATTTGCAGGCCCAGGACTACCAAATCCTGCTGTTCGGAAGCGGATTCGTTCTTGTTTTTCTTGGGGGTTCCCGAGGCGAAATACGTGCCGCCGTCGGCCAGGTCGATTCCGTAGCGATTGGCGATGTATGCCTCCGAATCCAGGGCTCTTGGCATGAAAATTTTGAACCCCGTCGAGATAAAATCGTCGTAGAAGACTCCCCTTTCGACCCACACTCCAGCTGCCCCCACTAGGCGGCGGGCTGCGGCGAACGCCAAGAGAGCGGGGCCGGACGACTCCCAGGCTTGCATGATTTCGACGGAGTCTGCGCGCGGGACGCGCGACAGGGCTCTGACGCCCGGCTCCAGGTGGTTCAGTAGGTCCTCAGACAGTACGAACACGTTGAAAACGGCGACGATCGTGTCGAAGGCAGCGAAGGCGCGGTCTGCTGGCCACGCCGCTGATATTTGACCCGACTCGAAGTTCTCGAACTGGTCCGGCAGTCGGACGATGCACTCCGTGCAGGCCGGCAGGTCGACGCTGGCGTCGAGCAGGCCGACCGCGGTGACCACCGAGGGAAGTTGTAGCGCCTGCACCTCAGTTACGACTGTGACTAGGTACCCTTTGCCGAAGAAGAATTGGAAAAACTGGTCCCACCGAAACACTTCCTGGCCCGCGTGCACGCGTGACTCCGGGGACCATGGTGTTCCGGCACGGTGGCCCGGCATCGGCGGGTTGGGAACGGTGTCGTTGTAGCTCTCGAAACGGCGCACTAGAGCCCAGGTTGAAGGTCGCGAAAACAGACAGCCTGTCGAGTCTTGTATCGCTCTGATGACGCCATTGGTGTTTACCTCTGCCGCCAGTGCATCTGCGCGTACTTCCGGTGACGACGTTGACCACGTTGAGACTGGAATTTCTCTGCGTTCCGGTTGATTGAACGGGTCGGCGGCCCATGTGCGCGGCGGTGGGACTGGTGGCGGCTGCTCTGCCCAGTCCTGCTGCGGTCGCGGCGTCGACCACGATGTGGCCGACGAGGCGTGAAGCGCCGGGACATCCTCTGGTGCCCGCGGCGCGCCCGTGGTGTTGAACGCCGGGCCGTGACGGTGGGACGACCGGTGGCTGACTGCGTCCTGCACACTGTCTGCGTTTTCGGCTGGGAAACGGTCTGGTGCACACCACTCGCCCGTTGAGCCCGCCGGCCCGTACTCGGGAGGTGCCAGGCCTTCTCGGCGACGTTTCGCGGAGAGGGAGTCCGATACCGGGTGAGCTGGTATTGCCGGGTGGAACTTCTCCGTCAGGCTCGGGGCGTCTCGCGCCGCTCGCTTCAGAGCCTCACTCCGGAGCGATTGGTTGAACACCGCCGTTGGTTCACCGTCCTCCGGGGCGGGCTCGTTGTGCGACGACGCCCCTTCCAGGGTGGGGAATTGGACTGACGCTTGGTTCGCGACCCGATCATAAATCGGATGATTCGGGTTTTGTGGCAGACCGTCGGCGGCGTCGATGATTGCCCTTGTCGAGGCCGCCGCCAGCGACGACTCTGATGACGGCTCTGATGTCGTCGTCGGGTCTGGTGCCGGGATGCCGAGTGTAACACCTGAGTCTCCGGGCTCTGTGCTTGGCCCGTGCGCGATTCGCGCTGGGGCGGTCGCTGTCGCCGGCGGAGCGGTTGACCCGTGCCAGCCCCCTTCCGCTTCTGCCGAGAGGGTCGCGGAAAAGCCCAACTGGACTGGTTCTTGCGGCGTCGCATGTGGTTCGGGCGGCGTCGAAGTAGCCGCCGCGGCAGGCGGCGACGGGGTCGCCCGTGGCGCTTGCGACGCGGTTGTTGTTGGGACCGGTGCCGGGACGCCGGACATGGACGGAAAATGGTCGTGGTCCTGGCCCGCCACCGGCCCTACTGTAGGTGATGCAGCGCCGGCTGCCGCCGACGGCGGGACGTTGCTGCCGAACCAGCCGCCTTGTTCTTTTGCTGCGAGGGCTGCAGAATAACCCAGGTGGACTGGTGTCGGTGGCGCAGCCGATGACGCCGGCGACGGCCGCTCTGGTGCGACCGCCGGAGAAGGCGCGAACGACGGTGCCGTTGGTGCCGCCGCCGTAGGTGCAGCAACGGTCGGAGTGACCAGCCCCAGTCGGGCTGGCGTCGGATTGGGCGGGACCCGCTCAAATGCGACGCTTGCCCACGGCAGGGGCGCCGACGGCCAGTCAATGGCTTCCCACTGGCGGTTCACGCCATCGGCGAAGAGGATTGTCAACACGCTGTTGTTGATTGTTTTTCTGACTGCTTCCGAAACGGCAGTGTCAAAACACTCTGCAAGCCATTGGAAAAGCGGACGGGGCCACGGGAGCAATTTCGCTTTCTCCGGACACGCACGGTGCCGCCTGAATGCTGCGGCAGCGATGATGGCCGGATTGGTGCGGACCGTGTTCGCCCGCGCCTCGTGGGCTTCAGCCGTGTGTTGCCCCGACAGCGATGTCGCGTGGTCCACTGCACGGCGAAAGATTGAGACCAGGCGGGAAGCCCCGACCTCCTCGTGCTCCCTCGGCAGGGTGTGCCGCGGGGGAACTACGAACAGGTTAGTCAGAGCGCCCGTCAAGGGCCAGCGATGGATCTGCAGAGGCCAGAGGGCTGGGACTGGCGCCATGGTTGACTCCAGCTCTTCGAGCAAGGTTTGTGCGCTGACCGACGGGTTGTTGGTTACCACCGTGTCATCCGTCACGGGCTCCTCCTCCGCGCCCAATGCTGGCGCGGGTGGTTGCCTCCATCCCGGCTCGCCTCGGACGGGAGGGCGGATGCCGTGCTGGTCGTCGAACGGGTCGCTCCGCCATGGCTGCGTGAATGGCCATTCGTGAGCCTGTTCCCAGGTCAGGTTGCGCGGGGTGGCGTTCGTTGCCGCGAGATCGGAACCCGCGAACGGGGCTGACTGCAGACTTGCCAGCGTGGACGGTGGAGAAGCGTTGTTCGCCGGCACTTCCGTCCGGCGAAAAGGCTCTAGAGACCAAATGAGGTTGTTTGGGTCTAGGTGCAGCGCCCCTGACAGCCAACACAGCTCAAAAACGTGGGCGTTCAGGTCGGTGACGGACGATTCCAGGGCGAGTCGGCGGAAGAGGCCCGCCGCTATGATATCTACCGCCGTCGCCGTTGCTTGCCACGACAGGAAATTTCCGCATGGAAAATGCCGCTGATCGCGGTAGCACCGCCATTCGTTGGCATCGCCGCCAGCGATGGCCTCTGCGACTGCACTGCGAAAGGAGTGCACATCATGTGATTGCATGGCTTGGTCTAACGCTGTTGGTAGGTCCACGCCTGCTGCCAGCCATTGCTCCGTGAGCGAACGGAGCCGCGGCTGGAGGTCGCGAAGAAGAGGTCGTAGGTGCTGTTCTAGTCGGTGACCCAGGGAAAGCGGAGGGTGCCAAAATTCCTGGGGCGGTTCGTTGCTGGACTCCTCGAACGAGGAGTGTTGTCCGCCACCGGCTGATGCTCTAGAACTGGTCCTGCGGTGCCCGCACACTTGGCAATTGAGATAAGCGAATGTGCCGTCGGCACGCTCATGAGAGTAAGTGCACTCCGCGCACGACCATGTGTCTGCACACGTGCTCGTACATGTACACATACATGACTCCGCCTGCGATTCGTGACATACGCACGAGCAAATGCACGTCCCGGTACCTGGACAGACACATTTGCATGATTGTAGACTGGTCGCTGAACCTGCGTCCGCAGTAGGACCTTGACTGTTGTCGGTTCGCGACTCGGTCGCCGCGTGGTGCGACCCCGGAATTTTTGGACAGGCGACATTGCATGATTGTACATTCGCTGCTGAACCTGCCCCTGCATGCCGGCACTCCGGTAATGTCCTGGCATAACCAAAACAAACGCATCTGCATGGTGTTGCAGATGCCGCCGGACATTTGCAGGCACAATTACATGATTGTAGATTGACTGCCGCTCCTGCATCCGTAGTAAGACCCTTACTGTCGCAGGTTCGCGACCCGGATGCCGCGTGATGCGACCCCGGAATCTTCGGACAGGCGACATTGCATGATTGTAACGTCGCCGCCGTCCCTGCGCTGGCTAGATTGCCGGATTGTCCCATGGTCGTCGAACACGTGCAGTTGACTGTGCACGTACACGGGGTCGTTGGCGACGCGAGGGTCGCGTCGTGCGACCCCGAGTTTGACGAAAATGACGAAGGAAGGTGCCGATCGCTCTGCAGGCATGACTGTGCCGGCAGGGCTTGGTCGACGACCCCCGTGCCGTAGATTCCCGATGCCGTGAAGCCTGAAAAGTTACAGGTTGGACAGCTGGGCATTGCCGTCGACGTCGAATTGAATTCGAAACGGGTGTCACACAGTGTGCACTCCCGGATCGTCGAAGACGACGGACTCTGCGTTGACGGGATTGCTCGCGCTCCCGCCCGTGCTACTGCAGGCTGGGCCTTGTGCTGTAGCGCGAGCAAGAACGAACAGGCGAGCGAGTTGAGATTGGCCCTGGTCGCGAGATCGTTCTGGACCGACGCGGCGGACTCGCCGGTCGTCGGAGGCGAATCTCGGGATGAGATCCACTCGGGTGCGAATACGTTGAAGATGTGCTGCGACTCGCGAGTGGAAGAGTACGTTGGCGGTGGAGTATGGTGAGGATGGCGTATGCCTAATTCGCAGCTGCAAAATGCATGGAAGGGTTTAGAGAACGGTTTCGTAATACGAATATTTTCTCTTTAACACAGACCATGCCCACGCTAGTGGGGTCATACGTAGAACGACGCTAGCCGTGAATTTCCTGGGAACTCCCAGGATAAGATTTTGATACCGGCAGGTTCGCTGGAACCCACCCGGTTTCTTGCTTTTTGAAAAAGCTTGGAACTACAATCACCGCAAGGCGGGGCGGAGCTGTTCCAGGAGCTTGCCGTTGCCGTTTCCCACGTGCGATACGATGGGAACTATTTCCGGCTTTTTGAGGAACTCGCTGACCAGCGAATCCGGGGCTTGCGGCTTCGGCGCGCCGGGCGCCGTCGCTTTCTTGGCCACTGCCGTGCACATGAAACACGGATGACCGCCCTTGGGCGCGCAGACGCCCGCGACGGTCGCGCGAATGAAAATACATTCGCTGACGAAACCTCCTTGCTCCAGAAGGTCCAGCCACGATTTGCACATGCCCATGAACGACGGCTTGCGGGCGGGAGCCTTCGCGGCCGGGCGACCCCCGGCTGCTTTCGGTTTCTTGTTCTTCGGCGACCCCGCCCGTGCCGGAGCCGCGTTCTGGGCAGCCGCTGGCTGGGACTTGCGCTTCGGCGACGGGTTGTTCTGTAGCGCCGGCTTCTTGGTGTTGATTGACTCCAGGCGATCTAGCCGAACTATCATCGCCGCAGTCATCTTTTTGCACCATGCACTATGGCAGTGAGGGAATAATTCCTCAAGGCATTCTTCAGCCGTAGCCGTGTGAGCTCCGTGGAAGCCGAAGGATTTTGCTTGACGGACGCAGCCGACTGCATCCATGAGCATCTTCACGGCTGCCGAAGCCAGGAAGTCGCCCGCCAGACTCGTGAGTGTCAAGCGAGTTTCCAATTTCTTGAAGGTTGCGGCTGCTTCCGGAGCTGTCAGCATGACCGATCGCGCTTCCTCCGCCCAAGAGAGTATCACTCGTCTGTAGATTGTGCGAAAGATTGCGAAGATGCCGCCAGGAAAACAAGCGGCACCAGTACTGACCTCCAAAATGCTTTCGATATCCTTCCTGAAGATTGTGGCGGACTGAGTGCCCGCGAACAGCGGGAAGCAGTAGCTCAGCGCCGCCAAAAAGGTACAGACCGCGTCAACCTTATTCTTGTCCTTCATGTGTTCCAGATTGTGGACAGATTCAAAGTCTTCGGAATGCGGGGAGAAGTAGTGCAAATTGTCGATTATGCTCGCCAGTTTGGAGCCGCCGAGTTCTAAAACCAGGAATGGTTTCTTGAAGACCAAGATGGCGCCAGGGAAGAACACTCGGCGGCCGGCCCCGGCGAGGGGCCTGCACGCCTTCTCAAGCACTGAAAACAGGCCGCGTGGAATCGCGCCTTGGAGAGAAGAAATAACCTTATAAAACGTCCGTTCATCGGCCGGACTGGATTTTCCCGTGATGCCGGCCGACACGAATGAAATTGCCATGTACACGTGCCCCGCCAACAGGTCGAAGGCGGCCGTATCGTCGACGTCGAGGGGGTCCGGCGGTGACATGAGTGCATGCAAGTCCGCGTGTTGTTGCGACGCGGCCGCCAGTTTCATTAAATCCCAGAGGTACGAGTTCATGACGGCCGTGATGATTGCAGACGGCACTGAATGGCCTTCCGCAGCACTGCGGGCGTAGCCGCCCGCCATGTCTGGATCCGCTGCGGCTGCCGCTCGGGGCTCCGCGCGCGCGGCAGCAAGCGCTGCCAGGTTTGCTTCCGCAAGTGCCGCTGACCTGGCATCGTCGGCGACTGCTTTTACCCGGGCGTCCCGCTGGGACTGCATGTGACCCAGGAAAGCACGGATCAGTGCCGCGGAAAGCAGCTCCGTAGTCGCGAAGACGCTGCCCATCGATTCCGTTAGCATGATGGCAGGTCTGATCATGTTCTGCAGAATCCGCCACCGTGGAAGCGTCAGGTCATCGAAGTCGTCTCGGAAACCGAGCGGGATCTGGATTTCGGTGGAGAAATAGGCGCGAACACCCAGTTCGTAGGCGGCCATATCGTCCGTCACCGGCGGAAAGGTGTCAAAGTTGAAATCTTCCGCACCTTGCGAGGTCACAAACACGCAGAAGAGCCGCAGTAGTGCTCTGCAACTCTCATGGACGGCGAAGGCCGAGCGTTCATCACCCAGGTTGTCCATGTCCCGCGAGACGGCGAAACCCGCTACCAGCGAGAACAAAACCGTGAGGAAGTCCGAAAGCGTCAGCGAGTCAGGCATGACTGCGACTATTCTTTCGGTACGTTCGCGTCGGAGAAAACCGGGTGCCAGGCGACGGGTTGCGGTGACGGGCAAGGTTCCAACAGTGCCCGGGCCGCCAGATCAAGTTGACCTTTCGCCGACGCGGCGGTGTCTTCGCTGCGGGGCCCGGACAGACAGAACAAACGCGAGTGTAGGCGGTTGCAGTCGTCGCAGGACCAAACGTCGGCGGTTGCAACGGTGACTTGCCGGAGGGAGACGCCCCAGGTATCGCACAGGTCGCACACGCGCGGAGACTGGTTGCCCCGGCTACGTGTCGCCGCTTTGTGCAACTCGACGCCCGAGTTGCTTGTCACGCTGCGAATCGCGGCAAAGAACTGTTGCCGCAGTTCGGTGACCTCGGCGCGGTGGAAGACCTCCGCTGCTCGGTGGACTACCGTGGCTTTGGCGTTTACCGCGTTGAGGTCAGACTCGAGCGTGTCCGACGGGCTGCGAGACCATGTTGCTCCCGCGGCGGTGGCAGACTCGAAGGCGGCGAGAACTTGTTCTTTGCGCTTGTCCCAGGTTGCCCGGTTGCCCGCCGTGGTGCGGGCCGCTCGTTCACGTTGCAGCTTGCGTTTGCAGCCGTTGAGTTTGTGGATGCGGCGAAAAGCCAGCACAATCGGGCCCGGGTTATCCGGTGTCGGGCGGCGAAGGTAGTGTTTGTGGTCCCAGAGGGGAACGACTATACCCGCCAGCTCGTGGTCGACGTAGTTGCACGTGTTGCGCGCCTTCCAGGCATGCCACCTTGACGAGCAACCATGCCAACCATCGTCACACATCCGACTCCCATCAGTACTCAGAAGTCGCAGCCGTCAGACGAATCAGCGTCTGGAGTGCGAGATCGGTGCCGACACGGGAAGCACTCCGCCTTGCCTCGAGAAACCGGGCTCATCGAACGGCGGCGCGTCTGCGTTGCCGGAGGAGACAATGGCGATGTTGCCGCTTGGTTGTCGGTGTCGGACGCGGCGGAAGACTGGTGTATCGACTCTGCCAACTCAGTAAGTACCTGAACCTTCGCGGTGAGCTCGCACACGGCGCCGGTCAAGTGCTTCGAAGCAGGTAGAGCGTTGTCGTCCACGGCGTGACCCGCTCGGCAGTAGTCCTCGGTCTTACCGGAGTGGACGTGAAGCCAGACGGGGAGGTCGCAGCCGGCGAGCTTGCAAATCGGCAGGGACTCCAGCGACCGCGGTTCGGTTTGTGACTCGGTTGAAGCCGTTTCACTTCTAGCCGGAGGCTCGTCTCTCTGTGACGCCATTCTCACTCATGCAGGCTCCGCTTGCATGGCCAGCAGTTCAAAGTTGGTCTCAAAAGTTCAAAAGTTGTTCCAACTCAGATCTGCATCTTGGGTCATCAGCGAAAGTCTCTGTGGCCAATTGAGTCCTTACGAAAGCCTACGGCGGGCCTCCGGCTGTTCGAAG